>Ga0315331_10002877_pt1 | contig 12952 bp, 10 predicted proteins | sample M160m34915metaG_FD_203456 | JGI IMG/M metagenome (GOLD analysis project Ga0315331, IMG submission 203456) | Ammonia-oxidizing marine archaeal communities from Monterey Bay, California, United States - M1 60m 34915 | ecosystem: Environmental > Aquatic > Marine > Intertidal zone | place: USA...
GACTTGATCGAGGAGTCCTGCCCGAGCCCCCTCTACAGATACAGACTGACCGCCGCCCCGCGCTCCCCGCTCAGAGCAACGCGATCGGATTGACCGGCGACCCCGTGCCCTCCTCGATCCGAAGCGGCGCGACCGTGAACTGAAAATCCCACTGCGACACCTCATCGCAGGCCGCCATCAGCCCACTCAGATCGAGGTTGTCGAGTAAGTGCACTCCCATCGCCACGAGGGTGCATTCGTGGATCGGCATCCCCCAGCCGTCGATCTCCGGCAGCGGGATCACGTCGGAGACCGCGTCGGAGCCGAGCACCGAGATGCCTCGCTCATGTAGCCAAGGAACGCATTCCGGGTGCAATCCGGCGACGCCGGGATCCATCGGGTCCCAGGGACCGAACTCCGCTCGCCGCGCGTCCCGCCCGACCGAGATCAGCAGACAATCGCCTTCCCGAATCTCGACGCCCCCCTGGGCTGCGACCGCGGCGTCCAGCTGGTCGGGGTCGATGATCTGCGCGGGCTCGAGCCAATCGACCCCGAGCGTGCGCGGCATGTCCAGCAGCACACCGCGCGTCACGATCCCGTCCTTTGCGCACATCACGCTGTTTTTCTTGGCCCCCGTACTCTTCACGAGTGACCCGGGATAGCCGTTGTACATGAGCCCTCCCTTGTGCACGTGACAGAAGGCGTCGAGGTGGGTGCTCGACATCCCGTGGAAGGCGATCCCCACGAAATCGGCCGTCGACTCCAGTCCGATCTCGGGGACGAGACAGTCATCCCCCCCCACGACCATCATGTGGAGCGCGGGGTGCGGATTATCCGGGGCCGGATCGACCGGGATGTTCCGGGAACAGCTGATCGCCCGACCGTGCCGCACAGCGGCCGCCGCTCCTCGCCGAACCTCTTGCGTAATGAGGTTCAGCGCACCGGACTCGTCGTCCTCGCCCCAACGACCCCAATTCTTCACAGACTCGAAGATTTCGTCCATCCTCGCCTTGTCCGGAATCGCCCAATCTGACATCGATGTTCTCCTTCGTTTTTTCGTCTCGTGCGTCACTAGATGATGCCTGGATCGGCTCCCGTCGACCACTCCATTCGACGGCCGCAGGGCGCTCGTTCGCGGTATGCTCCAAGAGGCTTTCGACGCGAATCCGCGCAGACAGCCCGAAAGGAAGGCAGCATGAGAGTCCTGGTGATGGGCGGCACTCAATTCAACGGCCTCGCGCTCGTCCACGAGCTCGCACGGACCGGCCATCAGGTCGTGATCCTGAACCGAGGCAAGACCCAAGCCGACCTGCCCGCCGGAGTCGAGCGTGTCTTCGCGGACCGTACGGATCACGACCAGATGCGCGACGTGCTGGGCAGCGTCGACGTCGACGCCATCATCGACGTCAGCGCCTATCTGCCCGCGGACGTCGAGTTGATGATCGACATCTTTCGGGGTCGGATCGCGCATTACATCTTCATCAGTTCGACCGTCACCTATGCGGAGTCGGACCACCTCCCGATCACCGAGAACCACCCGGACGAGCGGGGGCCGGACCAGAACGCCTACGGCAGCAACAAGCTGCTCTGCGAAGACATCCTCAAGCGGGAGTGGCGGGAGAACCGCTTCCCCTGCTCGATCGTGCCCTTCTCCATGGTGATGGGGGCCGGCAACATCCTGCCCGACCGCGAGCAGCGCATGTTTCAACGCATGCTGCGCAATCGCCCCATCTTGATCCCCGGCAATGGCCGAACGCTCCAGCAGATCGGACACGCGGACGACCAGGCCCGCGCGCTGCGCATGATGCTCGGCCAACCCATCACCTTCGGCGAACGCTACAACCTGACCGGGAACGATTATTTCAGCCAGGAAGGGTACGTCGACATCTTCTCCCGCTTGCTGGACAAAGAAGTCGAGAAGCTCTTCATCCCGGCCGCGCTGATGGACGCGCTCTGGAGCGGCCAGAAGGCGATCGCGCTGCCTCGCGCCGAATCGAAATCCGACATTCGTTCGGGCGACAAGAAGCCCGACCCCGTCCAGCTGAACCGCTTCATGCTGACGATGCTCGTCCAGCAGATCGCGCCCAACATCCACCGCTGGGATCGCAGCGTGCTCTTCTCCGTCGACAAGCTGCGCCGGCACGTGGGCTGGGAACCGGAGCTCACCTTCCCGGCCTCCGTCGAGCGCACCTGGCGCTGGTATCAGTCCGAGGGCCTGCCCGAGACTCAGGAGTTCGACTTCGCCTTCGAGGACGAGCTGATCCGCATGGTCCGCGAGTGGAAGGGCTAGGCGTAGCCAGAAAGGAGCGTCCTCATGTCACTTGAACCCCTCTCGCTCATCCGAGTGGACATGTCGACCGGCGAGGCCCATCGAGCCCCCCTACCGGAGGCCTGGCGCATGCTGGGCGGACGATCGCTCTCAGCGAAGATCCTGCTCGAAGAGTGCGACCCACGCTGCGACCCCCTCGGAGCGGATAATGTCCTCGTCTTCGCGGGCGGCGTCCTCACGGGCACCGCGGCCCCGACCTCGGGGCGCCTCTCCGTTGGCGCCAAGAGCCCGCTCACGGGCGGAATCAAGGAGGCCAACGCCGGGGGGAACCCCGCACAACACCTGGCGCGGCTCGGCGTCCGGGCCATCGTGGTTCGCGGCCAGCCGACCAACCCCGACGCGCGCTACGGCCTCGAGGTCGACGCCACCGGGGCTCGGCTCGTCGACGCCTCGAAGCTCAAGGGGCTCTGGACCTACGCGACCTGCGAGCATCTGAGAGCGGACTATTCCAAGGACGCGTCGTTCATCTGCTGCGGGCCCGCGGGCGAACACCGCCTGGGCGGCGCCTCCGTCGCGTGTACCGACCAGGACAACCGCTACCCCGCACGCCACGCTTCCCGCGGCGGCATGGGCGCCGTGATGGGCGCGAAGGGGCTCAAATTCGTCGCGATCGAGCCCGGCCGAAGCCGTCTTCGGCGCGCGGCGCGCCACAAATCCTTCATCGAGCGCTGCAAACGCGTCGGCCAATCCTACCGAGAGGGCGACCAGCTCTTCTCCGAAGGCACGGCGATCGGCGTCTTGCTGGCCGACTCGATCCACTCCCTGCCCTACAAGAACCGCGTTGCTGGCAGCTCACCCGACGCGGCCACCCTCGACGGCCACCTGATCAAGGAGACTTTCGAGGAGCGCGGCGGAGGCATGCACAACTGTCTCACCGGCTGCATCGTCCAATGCTCCAACGTGATCCACGACGCCGAAGGCGAGTACAAGACCTCGGCGCTCGAATTCGAGACGATGGCGCTCCTCGGCTCGAACTGCGCCGTCGCCCGCTGGGAGGACGTCGCCGACCTCGACCGGCTCTGTGACGACGTCGGCCTCGACACGATCGAGACCGGCGCTGCGATCTCCATCCTGATGGAGGCGGGCCAGATGGAATGGGGCGACGTCGCTTCCATGAAGGGCCTCTTCCAGGAAATTTCCGACGGCACGCCGCGGGGACGCGCGATCGGCGGCGGCGCAGTCGCAACGGCGGAGTTCACCGGGCATACGCGGGTCCCCGTGGTCAAGGGGCAGGCGATCGCCGCCTGGGACCCGAGGCCGCTGAAGGCCACCGGCGTCACCTACGCGACGAGCGCCATGGGCGCGGACCACACGGCGGGACTCGTCCTCGAGCCGGGCGTGGCGGTGGAAGACTGCGCCCGCCGCTCTCAGGAAGAGCAGACCGTGAGCGCGATTTGCGACGGCTCGGGCTTCTGCGAGTTCCTGGGCGCCACCCCCGACGACATCCGCGAGCTCTACGCCGACCTGCTCGACCGCGAAGTCAGCCGCGACGAGATCGCCGATCTCGGCTGGCAAACCCTGGAAGACGAATGGGAATTCAACCGGCGCGCGGGCTTCACGGAAGCCGACGACGTATTGCCCGAATGCATGCGCACGGACCCGGTCGGCCCCGCGAACGACGTCTTCGACCTGCCGCGCGAAGTCATCGCCGCGGCCAAGGTCCGCATGCCCCTCTCCGATGTCTTCTTCGGGAAGCGATCGGCGGGATAGCCCGGACGCGAACTCCGCAAACCGCGCATCGAAATGCCCGATCGGGCAAGCGATCTACCGCGAGTCCGTGAGCCCCCCTCATTTTCGCGCGCGCCGAGACCTCGAAGCACCGAGACCGACCAGCAGGCCACCGAGCGCGAGGCTCCCCAGAATTCCCGTCAAAGGCACGGCCGGGGGGGCCGAGGCTTTTTGGGCATCCGAGCCAGGGCCGCCCGCGGTCTCAGCCAAGCCTGCCGGCCCCTCGCCAGCCGAGCCCGCCTTCGGAAGATTGGACGCCGACAAGGACTGGAAGGGATGGGATCGCGGCTTGGCGTCGCCCAACAGGCCCTCTCCCGCGCTGAAGCCGTGCTCTTGGCTCGCCAGCGCGATCAGATCGGTTGGAGCCGCCTTGGTGCTGACTTCCGGAGCGATCACCCGGTCATATAGGATCCAGCTGTAATCGACCCCATAAGCGGCTGCATGGTAATGGCATTGCATACAGCTGTTATCCGTCTGGAAGTAGGTCTCCATGCTGACATTCGCGACGAACTGCGGAAAGGGATCCCCCGCAAGCACGGGCGCGTAGTCGTCGTCTGGAACGAAGCCCGGGTCATAGGGAGAACTCTCGCTCGGATTGAGTGGCCATTGCGTCGCGATCAGCTCGTAGTTCTCCCAGACCGTCCCCGCCAGCAGTTCCTGGTATCTCACGTTCAGAGCTTGCGTCGAGTATCCCGACGGGTCGTCGGGGGTCGAAGGAATCGGCAGCGCACGGGTCACCTGGACGGGGTCTCGATCCGCAGACTCACTGGGCGGGAAGGTGTCTCCGAGCACTGCGGGCTCTCTGTCGTAGCCCTGGGGTACCCCGTCGACCTCGATGCTCGCCGGAATATCCGTCCCGTTGTTGAACGAGGGGTGGGATCCGGAGACATTGTCGACATGCTCGAAGGTCGACCAGATCCACTGCGGGAAAATCTCGGTCTTCTGCATGATGTGAAGGCCGACCAATCCCATGGTCGCGGTGACATAATCACCGTCTTCATTCGCGATCAGGGCTTCGACCGAATAATAACGGTCCGGATCGTCGTCGTCGGTCAACTCGCGCCAGGCCCCCTTGAGCTCGAGGGAGTTGACGTCGAATTCGATCCCCTGCTGCGGGCTGATGCCTGCGTCGATCTGTTCCTGCACGGTCTGCGCGATCGCCGCGTCGACCGTGTCCTTGTCGTACCAGACGTTGTTCCGCACCTGGTCGTATTCGATCCGATTGACGCGCACCTCGTAGCGTACGTAGTTGCGGTTCTGGTCGATCAAGGGGCCACCGAACGCCTCATTGACCTCGTCCAGGAGTCCCCCCTTCGTGACCATCGCCAGGACACGACCCCCATTGGGCCCGGCGGGCGTCTGGCTGGGCTCGGTGCTGTTCCACTCGGGCGGGACGGAACCGTCGTTCGGAAAGAGCTCGAAACCCTCTCGATAGGTCTCCCAGACGATCGCAGCGCTATCGCCTCCGGTGGTATTCGACGCTCGGAACAAAGCAGGACTATCGGGCTCGAGGGGCACACCACGATTGGCCGGGTCCGCGGGCCAGGAGAGCGCGATGAACGATTGCCAGGAGAATGTGTCGAAGAAGGGCCGCGACAGCACCGGATCATCCTCGATCTCCGCGGGCGGCAGCGGAACTTCGGAAGGGACTTCCCCGGAAAGAACCGGCACCAGACTCGAGTAGGGATTATCCGAATCGTGATCCCCGCAACCCGTGAGGGTCAGGACCAGGACGGAAAACAAGGAAAAATACTTCACGAAGGCTCTGCTCCCGGCTTGGACGAAATCCAGCGGATCTCGTCCTTCATTCTCTTTTCCAAACTCCGCGCTGGCCCGAGCCGCTCGGAGATCCACTCGGGTCGGGCACGCTCAACGAGCGCAGCCCGAATTCCACGCCCACACCAAGCCAGTCCGAAACGACGGCTGCGGATCGCCTCCGCGAGGAGCCTTCGGCACCGGCGCGGGCGCGTATCCGCAGGGGAGTTGGGAGAGTGGCACTCGGCCCGATCTTCCCAATCCGCCCCGCCCCTATTCGATATCGGCCACCTCACCCTCGTCCGGGTCGGGGCCACACTGCGGATTGGCCTGCAGGAACCGCACACACGTATTGAATCGCAGGATCGGCTCGATCCGGTCCGGCTCGATCCGCGCCGCTTCTTTGAATCGATCCATCGCGTATCCAAACCACTCCCAGGCCACGAAGGAACTCTGGCGCCCTCGCGCACGCAGCAAGTAGCGCGCACGTCGCTCGCAGATCAGTCCGTCGTAATAGGCCCGATCGTATTCACCGGTGACTTCAGCGAGCGCGTCCCGCGCGCTCGCCACCCCGGTCGGTAACCCACGGTCGAGGAGATCCGTTCGAGCCAGGACCAGATTCACGCAAGCCTGCTGGTTCCCTGGTTCGCTCGCCAGAATGTCCAGGCAGATGCTCTCTGCCTCCTCTGGCTCCCCGACATCCCGACAGCGCTGCGCCATAGCCAAGGCTGTCGTCATGTCACCTTGCGGGAGGTCTTTTAGCGCCGGGGGGGGCGGTCTTCTGGACATGATTCACTTCCGCCCATCATTGCGAGCCCATCGGCCCTCGTCGATCGGTTGGCTCTTTCAAAACGGCGCGGAGATAGTCGCGATTCATCCGGCCGATGAACTTGATGCTGATCTCTTTCGGACAATTCGCTTCGCATTCCGCGTAATTCCGACACGAACCAAAAGATTCTTCCTGCATCTGGTCGACCATTTTCTGGACGCGCTGGTAGCGCTCTGGTTGGCCCTGCGGCAGCAGACTCAGGTGAGAGACCTTCGCGGCGGTATACAGCATCGCCGCTCCGTTCGGACAAGCCGCGACGCAAGCGCCACAGCCGATGCAGCTGGCTGCATCCAGCGACTCCTCGGCGATCTCGGGATCGATCGGGACGGCATTCGGATCCGGCTTGGGCCCGGAATGCACCGTGACATAACCACCGGCCTGAAGCACCCGGTCGAAAGCACTCCGGTCCACGACCAGGTCTCTCACGAGTGGGAAGGCCGCCGAGCGCCACGGCTCGATCGTGATCAGGGCGCCGTCCTCGAAATGACGCATGTAGAGTTGACAGGTCGTCCCTCCACTCTGCGGCCCGTGCGGGCGACCATCGATCACCATCGAACACATCCCGCAAATGCCCTCTCGGCAATCGGAGTCGAACGCGACCGGTTCCTCGCCCCGCACCGTGATCTCCTCGTTCAACCGATCGATCATCTCGAGGAAGGAGGTCGATTCCGAAATCCCATCGATCTCGTACTCCACGAACTCACCATCGGCCTCGGGATCGGCCTGTCGCCAGATTCGAAGACGAAATTTCATGTTTTGTAGTTCCGTTGAGCGAGAGGGAGGGCGTTGAAATGTAGCGGTTCCTTGTGCATTCGCGGAGAGCTCTCATGCCCCATGTGTTCCCATACGGACACGTGGGAAAAGTTGACGTCGTCGCGCAACGCTTCACCATCCTCGGTCTGGTGCTCTTCGCGAAAATGGCACCCGGATGATTCGTTGCGCTCGAGTGCGTCGCGACACATCAACTCACCGAACTCGAGAAAGTCGGCGAGGCGACCCGCATGCTCGAGACTCTGGTTGAGTTGCTCACCGCTGCCGACGATCTTCAGGTCGTTCCAGAATCGATCCCGTAACGAAGGGATTTCTTGGATCGCCTCGCGCAGACCGTCGGCATTCCGTGCGATCCCACAATGATCCCACATCAATTTCCCCAACTCGCGATGAAGCGCCTCCACCGTACTCGACCCCCCGACCCCGACGAGCCGATCGATGCGCTGACCTACCTCTCGCTCTGCATCCCTGAACGCAGCGTGATCCGTATCGACATCACCGTAAGGATGGCGACTGAGATAGTCCCCAATCGTGAGTGGAATGATGAAATATCCGTCCGCGAGGCATTGCATCATCGAACTCGCACCTAGCCGGTTGGCGCCGTGATCGGAGAAATTCGCCTCACCAATCGCGAAGAGACCGGGGACGGTCGTCATCAGGTCGTAGTCGACCCACAAGCCACCCATCGTGTAATGCGGAGCTGGGTAGATCCTCATCGGGGTCGACCAGGGACTCTCTCCCGTGATGCGTTCGTACATCGAGAACAAATTTTCGTACCGCGCCGAAATGACACTCTTGCCGTGATCGCGAATCGCGTCGCGAAAATCGAGATAGACCCCGAGGCCCGAGGGACCCACGCCCAACCCCTGGTCGCACATTTGCTTCGCGTTGCGTGAAGCGACATCTCTCGGAACGAGATTCCCAAACCGCGGATAGCGCTCTTCGAGATAGTAGTGACGCTCCTCTTCCGGGATGTCCCCGGGCGCGCGCAGATCACCCGTCGTTCGGGGAACCCAGATCCGCCCGTCGTTCCGGAGCGATTCGCTCATCAGGGTCAGCTTGCTCTGGAATTCACCCGCCACCGGGATGCAGGTGGGATGGATCTGGTTGTAACAGGGGTTCGCGAAGCCGGCCCCCCTCTTGTACGCGCGCCAGGTAGCGGTGACGTTGCAGCCCTTTGCATTCGTCGACAGGTTGTAGACGTTGGAATAGCCGCCCGTCGCGAGCACGACGGCATCGGCGGCATGAGACCGGATCGCCCCCGTGACCAGGTCGCGCACGACGACGCCGCGTGCGCGCCCTTCGATGACGACGACGTCCAGCAACTCGGTGCGGGTATGCATCCGGGCACCGCCCGACTGGATCTGAGCCGCGAGCGCCGAGCAGGCTCCCAGGAGCAATTGCTGGCCCGTCTCGCCGCGACAGTAGAAGGTACGCTCCACGAGGACACCGCCGAAGGAGCGGTTCGCGAGCATCCCACCATACTCGCGTGCGAACGGAACCCCTTGGGCGACGGCCTGATCGATGATCTGGGGGCTGAGTTCCGCGAGTCGCCAAACGTTCTCCTCGCGGGCTCGGTAGTCTCCCCCCTTCTGCGTATCCGCGAAGAGTCGATAGATCGAGTCTCCGTCGTTTCGGTAATCCTTCGCCGCGTTGATGCCGCCCTGCGCCGCAATGCTGTGCGCGCGGCGAGGGCTGTCCTGAAAACAAAAGCAGTCGACCTGATATCCCATCGCCGCCATCGAGGCAGCCGCCGACGCGCCCGCGAGTCCGCTCCCGACGACGATGATCCGATAGTTCGGGCGATTCCTCGGCCCGACGAGGCGCATATGTTCTTTGTGGGTCCTCCACATATCTTCGATCGGGGCTTCGGGGAGTCTCGGATCCAAATCCATCGTCAGCTCCTACTCTCGCCGGAGTCACCCGTCGAAATGGGAGGAGGCGACATCGCCCCTCCGAAGAAGGCGGCGGGCACCGCCCCAAAAGCAAAAGCCAGCCCAATGGCGACGATGGCGGCGAAGCGGCGAAGGCCTGGGTTTCGATCAGGGTTGTCGGCGCCGATCGATTGAAAAAGGCTCCATGCACCGTGATAGAGATGAAGCGCGAGGATCCCCATCACGACGATGTAAAGGAGCGCGTAATACCAGTGCTGGAAGGCGCGAAAGAGGTTGGCGTAGACCCCGCCCGCGACGAAGCGAGAAGAGTCGATGCTTCCCGTCGTGAACTGCAGGAGATGAAAGACGAGAAAGAGGAGAAGGAGGGTGCCGGTATAGAGCATCCAGCGCGCGGATGAGGTCGCCTCTACGTAATCCGGCCGCTGATAAGCGACGGGACGGGCGCGACGGCTGCTGGTTGCGAGCTGGACCACACAGATCACATGCAGAACGAGAGCGACCGCCAGCACGATCCGAACCGTCCACAAAACCACTCCGTAGGGAAGGATGGGCTCGCCCATGGTTCGTAGAAAATGAGCGTACGAGTCGATATCCGGCACCCCCGCGGCCACGTCGGGGAGGAAAGCCTTGAGGTTTCCAACCACGTGGAGGACGAGGAAACCGAGCATCATCGCACCGGTCACAGCGACGATGGCCTTCTTCCCGACGAGGCTGTGATAGAGCAATCGAAATCGGTTCATCAAGCGTTCCGGTCAGAAGGGAGGATAGCCCGCACGACGAGTGCTTCGAGTCATTCGGAATTCATTCCTCGCCCAACCATTCCAGAGCTCGGCCACGGTCATTTTCGGGGAAGAATTGAATGTCGGCGCTCCGGAAGTACAGAGATAGAATCCGCACCAGCCAGCGCTCCCAGCTGTGTTCGCCGACCACCGCACATCGCCGAATCTGATCGCCATGTTCGAGTTCGAACTGAAGATCTTCCTTGAGCGCGGACAACTCGACGCCATCCGTTTCCGTGATCTCGATGAAGCACCGAGCATGGCCATATGTGGCGATCCGAGCGTCGATCATCCCCGCCAGCTTGTGCGACTCTCCGTGAATGTGCTTTCCGGTGATCCGCAAAGCCACGACATCACCTGCCGTCTCGTCGAGTACCTCGAGCATTAGAGCTTCCTTTTTCTTTCGCTTTCCTACGGAGAAGAGCCCAACGTAGGCACACTCCCGACGCGGCGCACCCCTTAGAGCAGGAGCTCGCGAGCCTCCATCAGCTCACTCCTCGCCACTTCTCAATCCGATCGAGCGCCTCTTCGACGTCGGACCGATCTCCGGCATACGAGAAACGCACGTAATGCTGACCGGAGTCGGGGCAAAAATCGGATCCGGGAGCCGCGAGGACTCCCGCTTCTTCCAGCATCTGGATGCAGAAATCGACACTGTCTTCGTGCAGATGCGCAACGTGGCAGTAGAGATAGAAGGCACCATGAGGCGCGCTGAATCGGTCGAAACCCATCGCCGGCAGTCGCTCGACCATGAGATCTCGATTGCGGCGATAATGCTCGACGTGCCCGTCGAGCTCCTCACGGCAGTCGAGCGCGTGGACCGCTCCCACCTGAGCTGGCGTTGGGGGACAGAGGTAGAGATTATGCGCGAGGTTCGAGAGGGGGGCCGTCAGATAATCGGGAACCACCATCCAGCCTAGACGCCAGCCCGCCATCGAGTAGTACTTCGAAAAGCTGTTGACGACGATCGTCTCAGGATGACAAGCCACGCCGCTCAACTCCGGAACGTCGTCGTCGAACACGATGCCGTGATAGATCTCGTCCGAGATCAGGCGAATCTCCCGGCTCGCGCAATACTCGGACAGCTCCCGAAGCTCTGCCGGCGGAATCATCGAACCGGTCGGGTTGCTCGGACTCGCAATCACGAGACCGTCGATCCCCCCTTCGATTGCCTCGATATCCGCGATCGTCGGCTGGAAATGGTTCTCGGGCCGGGTCTCAAACCCGACACAATGCACACCGAGCGTCTCGATCGCGTACCGGTAGCCGTAATAGGAAGGCAAGGGCAGCCCGATTCGTTGCCCCTCGTCGAAACAGCCGACGACCGACAGAATGATCGCACCAGACGCACCGAGCGTGACGATGATGCGATCGGGATCGACTTCGACGTCGTTCTGTTCGGCGTATTGGAGTGCGAGCCGCTTGCGCAACGGAGTGATTCCGGCAGCCGATTCGTACCCCATGGAGGACGAGGCGCTCGCAGCCACGATCGCCTCTACGGTTCCCTTCGGAGCACCCGTGCGCGGTTGGCCGACGTTGAGATAGCGAACATCGATCCCCCCGGCTTCCAGCTTGCGGGCGCGGGCTTGAAGCTGCTCCGCAACGCTCGGGGAAGAGCCCCGCTGCGACGGAAGAAAGTTCCGCGGGATTTGCACGTTCGTCCTTCCTGCGATCCCTGTGCGTTTGCCGGGTCGCCTCGGGAGTTTGTGCCCAGCCGCCGTCAACGGCCAGGAACACGTCCTCAGCGACGAGCGACCTCGCGTGCCCAGTGCTCTTCTCCACTTCCGGAACGCGTTGCGCAGAGGGTGGCGGACTTCCGGGCAGATCGCCCGACATATCTACAAAAAATAGGCACGGAGTCGCGACCGACGAGTCCCCCGCTCCCCCCTCGCCCCCGGCGCTTCCACAGTGTGAGGCCAGCGGCCGAAGTCCACACGCGAACATGGGCACGCAAGCGAGTTCGCCGAGCGATCATGCCGAAGCACGCCGCGCCCCCTGAAACAAAGAAGAACACCCACTTCTCGGTGACCACGCTGCCTCGTGATGGCGAAGCCCCGTGAGCGCCGACTCCCGACTGGCCAACACGGGATATAGGAGCGGAAGGTCTTCGAATGAGAGGGGCCCTTGCTCACGCCGCGCACTGCGCATCCAGATCGCGAGTCGAGCAGCGACGACGATTCCAAGCCGACGCGCTCGCAACCCGCATGAGGAACGAACGTCAGAAAAGCAAAGTTCGCGAACACGCTTGACGATAAGACCCGCAAGGGTTCAGGCGAATGAAGTCGAGAGTGATGGGCCGGGAGCCACCGTTGCAATTCGCAACACCCGGATCGGGTCCCGCACGAGGCTTAATGCTCTTTGAATGCGATCGAGTTCAGGCTCCTATGGCCAAAAAAAAATACCGACTCGAAGGGAATCCCCTCGGATCGGGAGGGCGATTTCCGCTGGCTGATCTGGCATGCTCTGCGCGCCCATCGCGAGCCCACTCATCTGGTTCTCGATCAAGGCCTGGAAGAGCACTCGACCTTTCCCTCCACCTCACATACTTGAAACAGGTTGCGCTCCCAAGACCCCTTCCATCGAAAAGCGTGTCGAACGCGCAAGGCGAACGACTCGACTCCGCTTCGGGCGCTCCGCTCGGGCTGGGCCCGAGCGACGTGGCTTCCACACGATCGTTCTCGAGCACGAAGCTCTCCTCGTGAGAGACATGCGTGCGACGAACAGTAGGCAGCTCATGAGATTCCGACGCGGGTACTCATGGTTGTTTCTTGGCGGTTGCCTGTTGGCTGCGTGGTTCACCCCGACGCCAGAAGCCCCCATTGCGATCGCGAGCGATGCAGAGACTCCGCCTATCAAGGCACCCCTCGTCGAATCGCTGCTCGACCAG
>Ga0315331_10002879_pt1 | contig 12949 bp, 11 predicted proteins | sample M160m34915metaG_FD_203456 | JGI IMG/M metagenome (GOLD analysis project Ga0315331, IMG submission 203456) | Ammonia-oxidizing marine archaeal communities from Monterey Bay, California, United States - M1 60m 34915 | ecosystem: Environmental > Aquatic > Marine > Intertidal zone | place: USA...
GCTAGCAGAGGCGGAGGCGATCTCGATCACCCCGCGGTCGGGCGCGGGGAGGGCCTCCTCCCCTCCAAGGAATCCGTATTCCTTCTCTAGCTTGAGGTCGGCCAGTCGCCGCATGGCCTCGGGCGTGAGAGAAGAGACAGGCGCCTCTTCTAGAAACCGGCGATAGCCATGCATCGCCTGGTCGAGGCCGTTCTCGACCTGGACCTCGAGGACGTCGGGCTCTACCGAACGGAGCGAGGCCAGCGTGCGCTTGTCAGGATGACCAACACATGCGGCGAAGACACTCGGTGCGATCAGCAGGGCGGCGATCATTCGTCTCATCGCGCCTCCTACTCGGCCTGAACCTGTGCCTTCGAGGCACGGTCGTAGCTGTCAGCGAAGGCGAAGCGGGCCTGATTGTGGAAATCCGCGAGGCGCTCTCGACGCGCCAGGAGCTCCTCGATCGCGACGGTCTCGAGACGCCGCCCCTGCCGGACCATCAGTACGGCCAGCCGCTCCAACGAGCGCTCGAGCCGGGCTCGGAGCTGCTGGATCGACGCCCCGTACCCGGTGTAACTATGCGTCGAGGCTTGGCGCTCACGGACGAAGGCCTCGTGCTGGAGGTCGAGCGCCGCGAAGTCCGCCTTCAGCTCGCGTAGATGGGCATGCGTCTCCGTCAAGCGTTGGTGATATTCGGTCTGCTGACGCCAGGTGAGGACACCGCGAAGACGCGCGACACGCGCCCGGAGTGCTTCCTGCACGGGACCAGCCTGATCACCCAACGCCACATCGAGGGCCTCGAGCCGCGCCTCTGCGAGCTGCTCCGCTGCGGTCGCCAGGAGATCCGGCCGCGGTGCGACCAACATGTTCTGCAGTCGTCGGTCCAGATTGTCCTGCTGCTCACGGCGGAGCCGGACCCGGGCATCCAGCTCTCGAAAGCGCGCGTCCGTCTGAGGGAGCCGTGGTTCGTAATAACGCCTGCGCAGGACGATCAGGTCGTCGAACGAGGCGAGGGTCCGTTTCCACCCCACGAGTCGCTGTCGCAAATCCTCCAGGTCGAGCACGTTTTGGAGCGCAGTCTGAAAGTCATGCGAGGCCATCAACGACATCAGGTAGAAGGTCTCAGGCGTCTCAGGCAGACTGCGCAAGCGGATCACCCACTCCTCATCCTGCCGGATCTCTTCCCTCAGCAGCGCTTCAAGGAAGCCTCCGTTCCGCACACTTTCGATCGAGGCGTCGAGCTTCTCCAGCTCGGACCCAAACGTCTCGATGGCGCGGCCATAGAGCTGGGCCGCGCGCCCGTGGACCTCGAGCTTGCTGTAGGCGTAGGGCAGGACCAGGATCGCCTCTTGCACGGCGGCGTCGGTCGGCGAACGCTCGGCAAGGATGCTCCACGGGACGAGCGCGCGATCGAAGTTCGCCGCCGACGCATCCGCCCAACCGGCTCGGAGCAGGGCCTGATTTGAGAACGGCCCGGTCATCCGGACTCGGTCCAGCGACCGCTGCGCGCGGTCGAAGTCCGACCCGTCGAAGAGGAGCGTCCCGAGGACCAGGTTCGACTTATCACGGATCGCGAGGTCCGTCGGTCCCTGTGCAGAGACACGCCCGGCGCGTTCGAGCTGAGCGATGGCCTCTTCCTGGTGTCCGTCCTGCAGCAGCGCGATCCCGAGGTTGTAGGTGGCGAAGCCCTCGAGGCCGTCGGTTCGTTGAAGAGGTCGCAAAATCGCTGCGGCCTCCTCCGGCCGCTGAAGCGCCATGTAGACGTTCGCCCGCAGGAACTCCACGTCCCCCTGGATCGCCTCGGGCACCACGCCCTCGATCCCCTCGAGCGCGTGCATCGACGCTTCTGGCTGACCTTTCTGAAAGTGGATGCGAGCCAAGCGGTAGGCCGCTTCATTCTTCACAGGCTCGGAGACATCTCCCTCGAGCACCGCTCGGATCGCACGCCCTGCACGGTGATGCATGCGGTAGGAGAGCTCGAAGTCACCCACCGAAAATTCGGCGTGGTCGATATGGTGGGAGAGGGAATCTCGGTGGGGTTCATCGACCCGGTAATGCTGAGCGATCTCGGCGTCAAGTCGCTCGAGCGCGTCGAAGTAATCGCCTTGATACGCGTGAAAGAGGGCTTCTCCGTAATACAGATCGCGGAGCTCATCCGCTCCGCCACTCGGGGCGTACAGGAGCGCCGCCACGGCGAGCACCGCGGCCTGAAGGGCTCGGGAGCTCACCGGCTACCAGCCCCCAAGCTCAACGTTCGCGGAACCGGTCCCTGAGGTGGACAAGGTCAAGCCGACGAGCTTCGGCTCAACGCTCTTTTCGAACGTGAACGTCTCAGAAGCAGCGAAGTCCACACCGCCGGATGACTTGCCGGAGGCCGCGACCTCGAGGCGATGGTCACCCGTCGTCACGTTCCCCGTATAGATTCTCTGAACCCCACCCTTCTCGAGCGCCTCGAGCTCTTTGAAGCTGTAGATGTGATGTGCGACGAGCTCCCCGTCGAGCTGAATCTGAACGGAGTCCCAGCGAGCCTCTTCGCCGGGCTCGACCTGGACGAAGACCGCGACCTGCGTGTTCGAGGGATAGATCAACTTCTCCTCGAGTCGGTTCAACTCTGCGGCGATGCTGAGCACTTCGGATTTGATCTCTTGGACCTGCTCGTCGAGGCTCTGCATCGGAGCCGGCGCCGCGGGCTGAGCGATCGCGTGCGAGGCCACCCCCGATACCACGCAGACCGCAAGCAGCGCGAGAAACCATCGGGCGTTCGAGGGGGTGCCGATGGCACGCGAGGAGACAGAACCAGCGAGGTACATCGAGTCGTTCTCCGGGTGAGGATCATGCGTCGTCGAGGCCCTTCAAAGGACCCGTCAATTCAGTCCTTCGGCCTGTTCGGTCAGCAAGAGAAGAGCGAATGTGAGCCAGCTCCCCGCAGTAAACCGGCAGCTCATTTGCGTCGAAGCTGCGAAGTCTTCGTCCACGGGCGGGGAATCTCGCTGGCGGGCACAGACGTACCCCGCCGGCAAAATCAGTGCCGGGATGACGGGCATCACCAGATTCCCGTTTGGGGCTACGGGAAGTCCCAGAGGCACACCGCGGGAGAACACGCAGACACACTCAAGCGCGAGAATGCGATAGCCTGCACGCTCTTTTTATGAACGTCAGCAAGTCTGGAGGCGCTTCGCCCATGTCCACTCAACCTGAAATGATCCAGCACGATCAGATCTTCGTCGGCGGGGAGTTCGTTCACCCCAGTACGTCCAATCAGATCGAAGTCATCTCTCCGAACACAGAGGAGGTCTTCGGCCGGGTTCCTGACGCTGGCCCGGCCGACATCGACCGAGCGGTCGCTGCCGCGCGCGACGCATTCGACAACGGCCCGTTCCCCCGCATGAAGCCCGAAGAGCGCTCAGAACTCCTCACGCGCTTCTCGCAGGCGATTCAGAAGCGCGCGCAGGACCTCGCACACCTGATCTCCAGCCAGAATGGCTGCCCCATCCAACACTCCTTCCCGGTCCAGGTCATGACCGCTTCGATGGTGCTGGATACGTACGCGGATATTGCAAAGACGTACCCGTTCGAAGAAACCCGCGCCGGCAGCATGGGAGGCCAGGTCCTCGTGCGCCAGCACCCCGTCGGCGTCTGCGCAGGCATCCTCCCCTGGAACGTGCCCATGTTCATCATGTCGATGAAGGTCGGACCGGCGCTCGCAGCAGGCTGCACGATGGTCCTCAAGGCTGCACCGGAGACTCCGCTGGATGCCTACCTCCTCGCGGAGGCTGTGAAGGAGGCCGGGCTCCCCCCTGGCGTGATCAACATCGTCGCGGCCGGACGCGAGGGGAGCGAGTACCTGGTCCGCCACCCCGACGTAGACAAGGTCAGCTTCACGGGTAGCTCCGGGACTGGGAGCCTCGTCGGCAGCATCTGCGGTGAGCAGATCAAGCGGTGCACGCTCGAGCTCGGCGGAAAGTCGGCGGCCGTGGTCCTCGACGACGCCGACTACGCAAAGGCCATCCCGGGGCTGATCGGCGCTGGCCTACTCAACAACGGACAGGCCTGCCTCGCCACCACGCGGATCCTCGTCTCCCGCGAGAAGCATGATGACCTCGTCGAAGCGCTCGCCGCCGCGGCGAGCAGCATGCCCGTAGGCAACGCCCTCGACCCCGAGACGCAGATCGGACCCGTCGTGGCCGAGCGTCAGCGCGACAAGATCGAGGGTCTCCTCGCGGCGGGTCGGGAAGAAGGCGCGACCGCGGCCTGCGGCGGAGGGCGCCCCGCGGGCGTCGACCGGGGCTGGTTCATTGAGCCGACGATCTTCGGTGGAGTCGAGAACTCCATGCGTATCGCGCGCGAGGAGATCTTTGGTCCGGTCCTCTCGGTCATCCCCTACGCGAATGAAGAGGAGGCCATCGCTATCGCCAACGACTCGCCCTTCGGGTTGTCGGGTGCGGTGTGGGGAGAGGACACGGACCGCGCGGTCCAGATCGCGTCCCAGATTCGGACGGGGACGGTCGGGATCAACGGCGGATCAAGCTTGGACTTCCGTGCTCCGTTCGGCGGCTTCAAGCGCTCGGGGCTCGGCCGCGAACTGGGGCCCGAAGGCCTCGAGGCCTACACCGAATATCAGTCGATCATCCACGCGGCGGGATAAGACGACATTCCCCGAGGTGGGCGCCTGCGCATCCACCTCGGGGGCACCTAACGGCTGGCGTCTGGACCACGACGCGCCACCGCAAAGAGTGTGCCGCCGACCGGGAACGACACCCCAAGGCGGAGGAGCCCTCGCTCGCAAGCGAGCACACGCCGTAAGATCGCGTGGGGAAACGCGCCGATCTTGAACTCGGCGAACGGGTCGTAGCCCGCGTGAAGCGTGCGGTTCCGGACCGCCGACCACCACATCGCCGGGAATGGGAGGGTCACGAACGACGTCGTCCGTATCGTCTCGAAGCCCGCAGTAGCCAGCTTCCCCAACAGCTCGCCGCGTGTGTATCGCCGCTTATGCGCGACCGCCTCGTCTCGGGCGCTCCACATCCAAGGATGCTGCGGAACACTGACGAGGATCCCCCCGCCAGGTCGGAGCGTCGCGTGCAGCTCACGCAAGACGGCTTCGTCATCGTCGATGTGCTCGAGCGTGTCGAACGCAGCGACCACGTCGAACTGCCCCCGGAAAGGCAAGGCGCGCGCATCCGCTTGGAAGAGTTCGACGCCTTCTACGTTCTCTGCGATCTGCGCGACGCCCACGTCATAGATCTCGGTCCCCCAGATCTCGAGCCGCGGATACGCGGCGCGAAAGGCGGCAAGGACGACACCGATCCCAGCACCGATCTCGAGGAACCGTGACGCTCCCGGGAAATACCGCCCCAACGCCCAGGTAAAGAGTTCATTCCTCGCCTCGCGCAAGAAATGCGGGGCGTCGAAAGCCAAGATCTCGCCGAAGCGCTCCGGATCGTAGCCCTCATTCGAATCCGCCAACTCGGGCGCAAACGAGGGCCACCCCCTCGTCCCGATCGGGTCGACGCCGCAAGCGGGACAACGCCATCCAGGCGAGGAATAACAGTGGTCACAAGCCAGGCAGCGTTTCACGATCTACTCGCTCCGAGTTCGGACAGGCGGCCGGGCATGGCCGGTACGCCGAGCTGCGTACACCCCACCCCGGGGGGCGTCCTCAAGCGCACCTATGAGCCCATGGTTTCGGTCGCCCCGGACGGTCTCCTCACCAGAAACCTCGCAAGCTGGCACGCCGGTTGGCCACCGATACACTTTGTCATAACACTCAAATGAGGCGAAATCCCCATGTCCGATCCTCAAATTCCGGAGTCTTCGTCAGTTGGTCGCAACTTCACCGCAGGTCACTACTGCGTGATCGGTGAAAACGTCCACATCGGGGACGATGTCGCGCTCGGCAATATGTGCGTGATCGAAAAGAACACCAGAATCGGCGACAAAGTCGAGATGGGCCACCTGTGTATCGTAGGTGAGGACTGCCAGATCGGCAGACAAACTGAGCTCAAGAGCCACGTCGAACTTCGGAAAGCAACGGTCGTCGGCGCCGAGTGCTACATCGACAGCGGCGTCAAATCGAGCGGGATGAATCGCGTAGGAGACAACGTCACGCTCCGATACGACTGCATCATCGCACGCGGCTGCGACATTGGCGATCGCTCGTACATCTGCCCACAGGTCATGACCAACAACGTGGACCACAAGGGAAACGAGATCGGCGGAGCCCACGTCGGCGCGGACGCCTTCATTGGGACGAACGTGACGCTCGGCGCGGGCCTGCGGATCGCGGCCAAGACGATCGTCGGCAGCAAAGCGATGGTCACACGAGACATCGAAGAGGCCGGCGTCTACGTCGGCGTCCCCGCCACCCTTCAGAGGAAGCTCTAACCGCGACGAGCGCAGGGCAAGAACCGACTCAGCGCGGATCACCACCACGGGGGATCCCTGAGGGCGCCTGGGTCCGCTCGACCCGCTTCGCCGGGACCCCCGCCAGCACCTGCCCCGTGACCACTTCATCCGACACGACCGCGGCGCCGACGCCAACGATCGTGTCTGCCGCCAACGTCACGTGGGGTCGAACCGCGCAGCCGGACCCCAGGAAGCAGCGGTCTCCAAGCGTGACGGATCCAGCGAGCGCCACGTTGTTCGCCAGGTGACACTGCTCACCGAGGTCGACCCCATGCCCTAGCGTGCAACCGGGCGCCAGGCGCGACGCGCGACCGACCCGCGTGACCTCATTCATCAGGCCACGCACGATGACGCTCCCGCTCCCAATGAAGCAGTCGTCCTCGATCTGTACGCCACCGCTCGCGGGCAAGCAGACCTTCTCACCGGCCTCGTCCCACACCCAGGCGACGCCCGTGGCACCGAGGTGGACATGCGCGTCGACCTCGACGCCGCTCCCGAGGTCACAGCCGTCGCCTACCACTGCGTGCGGACCAATTCGGCTGCCCGCATCGACAGTGGCCCGGCCGATGACCGCGAAGGGACCGACCTCCACCCCCTCCGCGAGCGTCGCGTCCGAAGCGACCACGGCGGTCGCGTGGACCCCGGCGCTCGGAGACGACGGAAACAGGTGAGCTGCGAGTCGGTAGAACACGAGCTGAACATCACCCTCCACCACGATCGCCGCGTTCGTCCGAAGCGCGGCGAGGTCCTGTGCTGCTGCGGCACCACAAACGACCACGCTCGCGTCGAGCTGCAAAAAGACGGAAGCGTCAGGGGAGACGCTGTAGTAGAGACCGCCCGGCTCCGGGTTCCGCAGGCTACAAAGGCGCACGATCTCTCGCTGGGGACCGCGCCAGTCGTATCCGATCCCGAGCTCACGCAGCGCGCTGAGGACCCGCGCAGTGTCGAGCGTAGGCGCCGGAAGAGGACGGTTCGTTTCCACAGCCCTAGGGTATCCCAGGTACCCCGCCCTGAACGAGCGGCCCCAGGAAAAGTCCGCCACGCCGCGCTATCTGCGCGCGTGACTCCCCTCGCTTTCGAACCCGATCGGGAGGGACGTATATCCGAGCTGAAACTCCGACGGAGGCCGGACGACCTCCTCCTCGATGACCTCATACGTTGGCACCCGAGCCAAGAACTCCTCTAGCAGGACACGGCCTTCGAGCCTCGCGACATGCGTCCCGATGCAGTGATGCTGGCCGTACCCGAAACCAACATGGCGCGGCGCAGCCCGATGAACATCGAATCGCTCAGGATCTTCGAACTCGCGCTCATCGCGGTTCGCGGATTGGAGCAACAAGAAGACGCGCTGCCCTGCCTGTAGCGTCGTCTCCCCGACCGCGACCGCCCGCTTGGCCGTTCGCCCGATCGACTGCAACACACCCTGATGGCGGATCATCTCCTCGAACGCGGGGATGACCAGGCCCCGGTCCGCGACCAGCGCCTCACGCTGCTCAGGGGCCCTCGCCAGCTCACGCGCGCCTCCGGCGAGGATCTTCGGCATCGTCTCCGTGCCCCCGACGAGCAGGCTGATGAGCTGTGTCGCGATCTGAACGTCGTCGAGCTTTGCCCCGTCGAACTCCGCTTCGAGCAACGCGTCGACGACACGTGGCTCCGTCGCCGACCTGCCCCGACGCGCCGCGACCTGCTCAACAGCGAATGCCCCGAGCTCCGCCTGGGCGCGCACGCCATCCGCGGTCTGTCCAGCTTTCCCCGGCTCCCGCCGGGCGGAACGGTTCACGATCGAGACCAGCGCGGGTCCTTCCTCGGGTGGAAAACCGAGGATGTCGCAAGCCACTCGGACCACCACCGGGGCGACGTAGTCCGTCGCGAGATCGAAGCGGCCCTGGGGCACCCACTCGTCGAGTCGCTCCCTCGCCATCTCCCGGATGCGCTGTTCGAGCGCGGCCACGAAGCGCGGCCGGAACGGTGGGCTCATGACCTGCCGAATCCTCGAGTGGAGCGGCGGGTCCCACATCGAGAAGGACAAGTTCGGGTCGGACGGGCTCCGCGCCTCGAGGACAGCCGGCTCGAGCAGCGCCTCCCGCACGAACACCGGCCCCTCCACGATCGAAAAGGACTCCATGTCCTGAAGGACCGCCCAGACCTCGGCAAAACGAGGCAGCGCGACCGCGTCGTACTGAGGCAGCGCGTGCACCGCCCCCTCGGCCCGCAGTGCGCGGTACGCGGGGTAGGGGTCACGCATCGACTGCTGTGAGAACGGATCGTATTCGACCACAACAGCCCTCTACAGGATCGCAATCGGGTTCACCGGAGAGCCGGTCCCGCCTTCGAGTAACAGTGGCGCCACGACCAGCTGAAACGCCCACCGTCCCAGCTGCGCACAGGCTTCTCCCAGGGGTTCGAAGTCTGCGTTGTCGATGATTGGCATTCCCATGTATGGCAGCAGGATGTGATGAACATGCAGCGGAACGGGCCCCGGCATCGGGTTCGGGATCCCCTGATCCGCGATCGGCGCGTCCTGAAAATCCCACAGGAGGCACGACGCCTGCGTCTCGTAGAGGAACTCCACACACGTCGCGTGAACCCCGGCTGGCGAGCCAAATCCCTGCGTCGTCCCCGTCTGCTCAAAGTAGGGTTCGAGGCCGCTGCGAATCAGCACCGCGTCACCCGGTCTGGGCTCGATGCCCTGCGCTGCCGCGCAGTCTTCAAGCTCCCATCCGTGAACCGGCTGTCCCGGCGCGACGTACGGCACGCCACGGAATCGCGGGATGTCATACAACACGCCACGCGTGACGATGCCATCCTTCCAGTGGCCGATCGTCCCGCGGTTACCATCGGGCATGTGGTCACTCTTGAGGCGGCCACCGTTGTAGGTCTCTCCATCGACCGATGCGAGGTGACACAACGCGTCGATATGCGTGTTGGTGATCCCGTGAATGAACAGCCCAACGTAATCAATCATCCCGCCCGAATCGGCCGCAGCGATGAAATGATGAGCCGGGTACGGGTTCGCGGGTCCCGCCTTCGTGTCGATGGGCCGCGTACAAGAGACCGCACGCCCCTCCTCCACGAGCGCCGCGGCTTCCCGACGCACCTCGGCTGTCACGAAATTGAGCGTCCCCAGCTCGTCCTCAGTGCCCCAACGACCCCAGTTGGAGAAGCGTCGCCGATAGTCGGCATATTCTGCCTCGCTGGGGGGGGTGCGATCCGCAAATGACATGGACGGTCCCTCACTCGAGTCGTCTTCCGGCTCGTCTTCAAGACCCACAGGATAACCGACGGGGCGCGACTCGATGGAAAGACTCCACAGCCGCGAGCCGACGATTTCCCTCTGCGCCGATCACGACTTGTCGTAGCATGCGAGATGGAGGACGACTCATGACCCAGCCCGAGGTCTCACACATCGACTTCGCCACCGACGAAGTCCCGAACCTTCACGAGGTACTCTCGGAGCTGCGCGAACGTTCCCGCGTAGTACCGGTGACCTATCACGGCGGAACCGCCCATCTCATCACCCGGTTCGCTGACCTGCAGGACGCTTTCGGTGACGATGAGGCCTTCCCCTCTGCCGCGGCGTACGCGCGCCACAGCCTCCCCAGCATGGGCAAGACCATCCAGTGCATGGGCGGAGACGAACACCGCCGCAACCGAAACCTCGTCTCGAAGGCCTTCCGCCCCCGCCTCATGACCGAGTTCGTCGAGTCCTTCCTCACGCCCGTCGCGCATGAGCTGATTGATGGCATCATCGAACGTGGCGAGTCCGACCTCGTCGCCGACTACACCACCCGCTACGCGTTTACCGTGATCACGCGACTCCTCGACTTTCCGCCAACGGACTTCGAGCAGCTCAAGCAGTGGGGCGACGGCCTGATCGACTTCCCCTGGAACCCCGAGGGCGCCCTGCAGGCACGCGAAGAGTTCACCGCCTATATGAAACCAATCATCGACGCGCGAAGGGTAGACCCCGGGGAAGACCTGATCTCTTCCCTGGCCACCGTCGAATTCGATGGGGAGCGACTGAGCGACGAGGAGATCTACTCGTTCTTGCGCCTGCTCTTTCCTGCGGGCGCCGACACGACCTACCGTGGGCTCGGCAGCATGTTGTTTGCCGTGCTCACGCACCGCGACGTCTTCGAGGCCGTCCAGCGCGACCCCTCCTGCGTCGCGCGCGTGGTCCAGGAGGCACTGCGCTGGGAGCCGCCGACCGCCCTGCTCCCGCGCTTCGCCCCGAAGGATCTCCGTTTCGCCGACTGCGACATCCCCGGTGGCTCCGAGGTGCTCTTTGGCGTCACCTCTGCCAACCGTGACCGCCGCGCCTTCGATCGACCCGACGCGTTCGATCCGTGGCGGAGCGAGCGCGAGTTCCTGAGCTTTGGACACGGGCTCCACTTCTGCCTGGGTTCTCATCTCGCACGACGCGAGATGGAGGTGAGCCTCCGCGTCTTCGCCGAGCGGATCCCGGACATGACCCTCGCAGCGCCCGACGCGGTCGGGATCTCCGGGACGGTGCTACGCGGCCCCCGCGCGCTGCCCGTTCGCTTCTCTCCGTCGACCGCGTGACATGAAACGCATCGAAGCCCCCTCCTCCTCACGCAACGACGGCCTCACGTGGCGCCTCGCGATCGCCGCGGCGACCCTGCTGCTCGGGTGCGCGGGTCAACCCCTCGCGCCTCCCCCCGACCCGGGCCGCGCCGCACCGGGGAGTCTCAGGGAGACACCGCTCGGCGCCGTGACCGGTACTGACGCTCGCTACGGGGGGTATACGTGGCGCGGCATCCCGTATGCGGCGCCGCCGACGGGCGCGATGCGCTGGCGGGCACCCCAAGCGCCGGTTCCCTGGCGCCCCGCGACCCTGACTGCCCGAGACTTTGGACCGCCCTGCCCCCAATTCGCGAGCCAATTCGGTGGCATCAACGACATCCCGGCCGGCACGCTGACGGGCCAGGAAGACTGCCTCACCCTCAACGTCTACAGCCCCGCGTTTGCTCCCGACCGGGTCCCGAAGGGCGAGGCGAGACTCCCGGTGATGGTCTGGATCCACGGAGGCGGCAACAGCATTGGGACCTCTTCGTTCTACGACGGGAGCCGTCTGGCGACGGAGCAAGACGTCGTCGTCGTCACGGTCAACTACCGGCTAGGTACCCTCGGTTGGCTTCGGCACCCCAAACTGAACGGCCCCCTGGGCCCACTGGATCGATCGGGAAACTTCGGGACGCTCGACCTGATACGCGCGCTCGAATGGGTCCGCGACACCATCGGCGCATTCGGCGGTGACCCCGAAAATGTCACGATCTTCGGTGAGTCCGCGGGCGGCCACAATGTTTTCACGTTGCTCGTGAGCCCGCTCGCGCGAGGCCTCTTCCACCGTGCCATCGTCCAGAGTGGTGGATCCTGGGAGGAGCCGACCGCGTTCGCAGAGAACCTCATCGATGACCCCGAACCCGGGGACCGTTTCAGCTCCGGAGAGCTCCTCCTACACCTCATCCAGAAGCAGGGGCGCGCCGACGACCGGGGAACCGCCAAGCTCGTGCTCGCTTCGATGTCGAGCGAAGACGTCGATCAGCTCCTGCGCAAACTCACGATCGAGGAGCTCTTCGGCGCGTACTCGGACGCCGGGATCGGGATGTACCGCTCACCCCGCGTCTTCTCGGACGGGGTCGTCCTCCCGCCAGTCCCCGTCGCACAGGTCTTGAACGACCCCATGTGGGTCGCCGATGTACCCGTCATCCTCGGGAGCAACCGGGACGAACAGAAGGTCTTCAGCCTTTTCGACCCGCGCTACGCCAAGGTCTACTTCGGCTTCTACCCGGTCCTTCGGGACGAGCACGCCTACCAACGTGACACCGGGATCGTGAGTCGATCCTGGAAGCTCGCTGGGGTCGACTTCCCCGCGAGCCAGCTAGCCCAGATCCACCCCGGAGAAGTCTTCACCTACCGCTGGGACTGGGACGAAGAACCGACGATCCTGACGGCGCGGCTGAGCCGCCTGCTCGGCGCAACCCATGCGTTCGAGATCCCGTTCGTCTTCGGGCATTTCGACCTGGGACCGCGCGGAAACCTCGCGTTCAGCCGCTCGAACCAGGCGGGTCGCGAGGCGCTGTCGGCGGCGATGCGAGCCTATTGGGCTTCCTTCGCGCGCGACGGCGCGCCGGGCGACGGCGGAGGGCGCTACCCGTCCTGGACGCCTTGGAACCCGAGCGCCGAGCGCGACATGCTCCTCGACACGCCAGCGGATGGTGGAATTCGAATGACGCGTGACTCCGAGACGATCGAGGACCTCGCCGACGAGATCCTGGCCGACAAAAGTTTCGAAGACGACCGTGCCCGCTGCCTCGCGATCGCCTTCGTCGCTGACGACGCCCACGCGTTCTGGGGCGAAGCCGGGTTCGAGCGGGTCGGAGGCGGGCGCTGCGCCCCGTTCGACATGCACGAGCTGATCGAGGCCTACCGCGCTGACTAGCAGCGCTGCTCAGCCTCGGACGGCCGCCCGAGCCCGCGGGTCCAGGAAGCCACCGGGTCGCGCGCCGGTCGAGCCTCCCTCGAGCCAGGTCGGGACGCCATT
>Ga0315331_10002883_pt1 | contig 12936 bp, 12 predicted proteins | sample M160m34915metaG_FD_203456 | JGI IMG/M metagenome (GOLD analysis project Ga0315331, IMG submission 203456) | Ammonia-oxidizing marine archaeal communities from Monterey Bay, California, United States - M1 60m 34915 | ecosystem: Environmental > Aquatic > Marine > Intertidal zone | place: USA...
GGGTATCGAGTCGGTGTAGTCCCAATCGGACCAGATTCGCTCGACTTCAAAACCAGCCATGCGAAAGGTCCAGAGTAGGCCGCCATGCGTCATGTGATGAAAACTCGCGCGATCGTGGAATCCATACACGAACGCAGCCGTCCCGAAGAAAAGCCCACCCGGCCGCAGGATCCGAAAGGCTTCGAGCGCTCCTCGAAGCGGTGAAACCAGATGTTCGTATACGGCCATCGAGGTGTATAGATCGAAAGACTCCGGCGCAAAGGGCAGGTTATGCGCGTCTGCCAGAAGATGCGGACCGCGGCCTCGATCGTCTACGTCGATCCCGACGTAATGGAAGTTTCGTCGCGAGAAGTACGCATGCATAGACGTTCACCGCATCCCACCTCGAGAATCCAACGACCCCCTCCCTCATCACCGGGGATCGAAGCCAAACGCGAATCGAGATGATGGGGGAGATCAGTGGCCGAGTGCCTCGGCGGCGCGGATAGATCGAGGGCCTCAAACTCTTCCCAGGGCTCGAACCAGTCGAGATCGAGCGTCAGCCGCTCTGGGGGGCGCCGGAGGTCAGGGATGCCATCGAGAATCGCATAACGCTCGTTCCCCGTCGCGGACCGGAGCACTGCGCCATCCTTCACGAGATGCGAGTGGGTCCGTGGACACTGCAAACGATCCATGAGGGCCTCGAACTCGAATTCCTCGCAATCATTCACCCGCCCGACCTGCACCATGCCTACCTCTCGTGACCCTGTGCGACGGCAGATAACGAGACTCCCCCAGGGCGCCGCCGGAAGGCATCCTCACAAAGTCTCATCCGAATCAAAAACGGAATCGATCGACCAGTCAGATGGTCGCACGTACCCACGTCATCGAGGGCACCTAAAGCGCGCCCCTCCTGAAAATATTCTCGCGAGTCGGGGAGCGTGAAGCATTTTCGTACACGAATTAGTGTCTTCTACTTAGGCGAGGTGCACGCTTCCGTGGGCATTCCCCGCCCTCTCGACCGAGGGAGACATTCGGCGGGTCATTCTCGAAGGACCCGAGACCTCGCCTACGAGGCTCTGGACACCCCTGGTCACTAACATGAAAAACGGTCACCAGGTCGAGTCCTTCGGGCGGAGTTTCCATAACGCCCGACTCTGTCACGTCTGGCGAAACCGCTACTCGCCCCTTCGCGACCGAACCCTCGACCCACTGTCGTACAGGCCATGGTCCGCGCTGAAGCCGTCAGGCCCCCGCGCAGGCTCCAACTTCTAGCTTCGTCAGCCACGTCCTCGGCGAATTGCATCGCTGCCCAGAGCCGCCGAGGCGAGCGCCATAACGAACGCCGCGGAAAGGCCAGTGGGCACGACCGCCGGGGCGCCGACCTGGACGCCCAGGTCGAAAACGGCCGAAGGGGCCAAGGATCCGACCGCCGCGATGGCGGTGACCGTACGTCCGGTGAGATCGGTGATCTGGATCGAGAGCGGGGCCTGAAACGCCTGACCGGTGTCGACCGACCATTGGTTCGCCGAGTCGCGGGCCGCAACATGCCAGGTCGGGTCGACTGAGTCTCGAACCGAGACCTCGCTGATTCCGAGGTTGTGCTTCTTGAGGACGAAGTGAATGAAAAAGGGATCGCTCCCCTCGGTGTTATGAAGCTCAATGTCGCCGAGGTGGGTGCCCGGCACGTAGCGCCATCGAACGTCATGGAGAACACCCTCGTCGACATGCGCGATCTCTGCGAACGCAACCTCCGAGAGGTCGAGATCAGGAGCAGATGACACCAATTGGTCACTGATCATGACGACGACGCGATCGCCGGTAAATTCGCAGGGCGGAGCGGCGCAGCTGGCGCCCGTGGTGTCGATCTCGATGAAGCGACCGCAGGGTTCGGAGCCCGCGTAAAGGGGCGTTCCGACGGCGGCGACCCGGAGAAAGGGTGAGACCTCGAGCGGGATCTCCTTGAAGCTGCAGTTGCCCCCGCCGACGGGAGCGAAGAAGGTCACGTCGGCGCTGGAGGGGAACTCCTGGGCGCGCACCGCGCCCGCCGCGGTCAGCATAAGCCCGATCCACACGAGCATCGCCAGGGCACCAGGCCGGATTCTCGTTTCGTTCAAGAGCCACCTCACGTCGACCGCCATCCTAGGACAACCGGGCAGGGTTTCAGGTCAGGTCGCAAGCGCCCCAGAGAACACGCTACTCGTCCATGTTGCAGGTCACGTCATCGTCCCGGCGAAGGACGTAGAGTTCCCCTCGAGCAAGAAATCCGTTGGGAACTTCGGCCGCCTGCTCAGCCAGCCTCGCACGCCGGGGCTTCTCCTTCAAGAAGCGCGTCACCCTACCCAGACAGGGTAAAGCCCGGACACAGCGATGCGGGGTGACGGGCTTCCCGTCTGCTCCTATAGGCGGATCGGAATTTCAAACTGCCTTTACGGCACCACGACTCAGAAGAATTCTGACTACGCCCCCGCGTCCGGGCGCATCCGTCCCTCCCAGCACCTCGACCACAGGCTATGGACCAGCGAGCGTGCACCCGAGGACGTGACGGCTCCTTGCGCCCATCAAGCCTTCCGGGCGAACCTCCAACGGAACACGGAGACGACGATCCGCATTGCTTCCGGCTTGCCCGCAGCAGAATTCCGCTCGAGTAGTTCGCGTCGGGAGGATAAGCAGCTCGGATGGGATCAATCCGCCTGCGGCGGTGAAGAGAGCACGTGCACACCCGTGCCCCCCGGTCGGTGAGCAAAGCCCTTGCGATGGGCGTGCCGCCCGCGAAAAAAAATGCGCTCATCCCGCCGACGAGGATACCGCCGCCCACCGGGTCCTCCTAGCGGAATCTGGGCTGAGCGCCGGCTGCGAATGCGTTAGTCTCGAGCACACCCTCTTGGGAGTTGCGTATGCCGATTGATCTCGACGCCCTGCTCGCCCCCGCGACCTGCGCCCTCATCACGCAGGAGTGCCAGAACGGGGTGATCGGGGCTCAGTCCTCCCTCCCGGCACTCGCCAAGGCCGCCCGAAACGGCATGATCGACGCAATCTCCGACCTTCTGCGCGCAGCACGCACGGCCGGTGTCTCGATCGTTCATTGTACGGCGGAGCGTCGACGCGACGGCCGCGGCGCGAACACGAACGCGCGCTTGTTTCAATATATGGGCAAGGCTGAGCATCCGCTTTGGCAGGATTCTGAAGCGACCCGCCTGGTTCCTGAGATCGAGGTCGCTGCGAGCGACATCGTCCTGCCGCGCCTTCACGGACTCTCGCCCTTTCAAGGCACGGAGCTCGATTCGATCCTGCGAAATCTCGGCGTCACGACGATCGTCGGCGTTGGCGTGTCCGTGAACGTGGCCATCCAGAACCTCGCTTTTGATGCGGTCAACGCCGCCTATCAGGTGGTCTTGCCTCGAGACGCGGTGGCCGGCTTCCCCGAGGAGTACGTTGAGCAGGTCTTCGAATACACACTCGGCGGAATCACGACCGTGGTCGACACACCCACGGTCACCGAAATCTGGCGCCGCGCGACGGTTGCCTGAAGCTCCGAAAGGGATTGGCTAAGACCTCGCCGCAAGCCCAGGGAGGCATGCATGGGTCCTGCGCAAAACCGACGACTTGGCCAGGCCGACGAGCTGGACGACGTCGGCGGCGACGCGGCACTGGGCGCTTTTCGATTATGCAGAGGAATGAAGGCGCTCTCCAACGCTCCACCGAACGTCCCGCTCGGCCACTCCCTGCACCCGGCGGGAGAGTCTCGCCCATTGCCCCAGTTGCCTGGATTCACATGAATGCTGTTGGCACCCACCACCGCGCTTGCCGGTGAAATCGAAGTCCCCTGGTGACGCGGCTTTCCAGGCTATCCGACTTCGGGGATCCGAACCGGGGGCGATCCCTGCCACGACGAGCAAGGAGCCCCGCACTGATTTCGGTTGCCCAGTTCCATCGTTCCGTTGGTTCAGCTCCTGATGCGTAGGGTGCCGAAAAATCCAGGGCTGAGATCGAACGATGCGCTTTCAAGCGACATAGGCATCTCGACTATGGCGCGTCGAGTATCGCCTCCAGGGCAACGATCCGCCGGCTCAATTGGGTACGAGCGGGCGTTTCGCGCAATCCGCGGAGTGCCGTTTTTGCGCGAGAGAGATGGCGGCGCCCCTGCTCGACCTTTTCCATCGCAATCAACAATTCTGCCATCTGGACATTCCAATCAGGACCGTCACCGAGGGCAGGCTTCAGACTCTCGAGCCGCTCGATTGCCCGCCCCCCCCGACCTCGACGAAGCTCGAGTTCGACGGCGACCTGCTGGAGCTGCGGGATGATGCCGAGGCGGAGCATGCCACGGTCGAGCATGGCGAGGGCAGGACTCACGTCCGCTCCGGATTCCGACACAAACATCTTGGCCGCCGAGACATAGGATCCCGGATTTGGTCTCGGCGTAACCTCGAACATCCGTACATAGTCGGTCGCCGCCGCCTCCGTCTCTCCGAGGTCTGCGAGGAGCCTCGCCCGCCTCTCGAGCGCATGGGCATGATTTGGAAACCGCTCGAGAAAACGATCGTACTGGGCCTTCGCCTGGCTCTGCTCACCCATTCGGTCATGGAGCAAGCCGAGTTCGTACGCAGCCAACACGGGATCTCCCAGCTCAGCCGCCTTGTCCAAATCCTCCCGGGCGAGCGCGTACTCGCCGTCGTGGGAGTACGACGCCGCGCGATCGATATACAGAATTGAGTTAAAGGGCTGCGCCGCGATACGGTATGTCAGGATTTCGATCCGTTCGAACTCCGCTGGATGCGCGGATGCTTCAACGGAATGTAGGGCGAAGATCACGAGCCCGACGAATGAAGTGAGCTTCACGCGCACGATTCCAGACCTGCCGACCATCTGCAGCGCATCGCGACAAATCCGACGTTGATGCCCACTCCGTCCAAAGGCTCTGCGGCGCGCGTAGTGCGCGTCGCAGAGCCAAGACGATCGCTGAGCCGTATTCGCGAGCTTTGGTTGGATCGAGCCCAATTTCAATCTCATCACGAACACACTTTGAGAGAAAATGACCAGAGACCCACGCCGTGGCGAACCCCAAGCGGGATCGTCGAGCCTTCATTCGGGCCTAATGGCGGCGCCTTCCCCGCTCAATCGTGAACTCGTCCACAACGTCCCCGTTCACATCAATGAAGCGCGAAGTGAGCCTTCGGCGAGTGGCATCCAGGACGACCGATCCCTTTTCCGCAATGCTGAAGTAGTGCGCGGGATGCTGAAGCCAGTCCGACCGGGTGCATCCAAGTAGCGGCTCCTCACCGGTCTCTGGATCGACTTCACACGGATCCAGCTCGTCGGCCTTACCGGAGCTGCCGGCGACGGTGTAGACCACCTTGTCGTCCTCTCCACTGCCTCGACTTATCTGCGAATACGTTTCGTTGCCCTGCCCAATCGCAGGCGCTCCGATCTGATTGAGTTCAGCATGTGTATTCGGATCGAACGTGTCCGAGAGGCCCTGATGACCGTTTAGATAGTAGGACCGCTCGTAGGAATGCGCGTGCCCGCCATAGACGACATCGACCCCGTAGTCCTCGAAGATCGGAGTAAAGACCTCGCGCATGTCGATCTCGCGCTGTTCGAAGTCCGAATTGTGATTCTCCCCCTTCGAGTACGGCGGATGGTGGAAGATGACAATTGTCCAACTTCGACGGTTGCTCGACAAATCCGCGACGAGCCAATCAGCCATCGCTGCACGTTGATCATCATCACCGTTGGACAGTTGTCCATCGAGGCTCACCAAATGCACGTTCCCGTAGTTCGTCGAGTAGTACTGCTCAGTGCCGCTCGGCGCACCGCCGAGTTCACCTGCCGTCGGCAAGCTAAAGATGTCCAAGTAGGGTGGACCCGAACCGTCCGCGCCGGGAACCGGCTCGCCCGTACTACAATCTGACGGACCCCCAACGTAGAGAGCTGGATCTGAGAAGTCCGTTGTCCCTCCGAGGAAGGTGAAGAATGAGCCCGGTGGGAGTCCGATAAAGGCGCTCAGATCAAAACACGCGCCGCCCATCTCGTGGTTGCCGATCGTGGGCCAGACCCCGGCCTTGTTCATGACATTGGGGTAAATGTCGAAGAAGGCACCCTGCCATTGAGAATCCGTCCCCTCGAGATAGGCATTGTCGCCGAGCAATACGAATAGATCGACGTCTTCGCCGCCCGAGTTGGCTTGATAGGTAAGGAAGCCCTGTTTGACTTCCTCGGGCTCTCCCAAATGAGTGAACTCACCAGTGAAAGGACTCTGTTCTGTCTCGGTCCCAGAATCACCGATCATCCATATGCGCGTATTGCCGTCGCGAGGGGTGCGATTGAACCGAGGGGCAGTCCTGAATCGCTGCTCGAAGTTGACGGCGCCGGGCCCAGGCTCACCGATGATGTAGAAGTACTTCCGGTCGGGACGGAGACGGCTCAGCCTCGCCTCTTTGTGTCCCAGCTCGGTCTCTTTTGCCGCGACGCATCGCTTCCACCATCTAAAATTCAGCAGATATGGCCATCGCGAATAGCAGACCTGATCCGCGTCACCGCCGCGCCACTTCACCGTCGCAGTCTTTGCGCCGACCTGCTGGAGAAAGATGCGATCTGGCGGATCGACAACCGGGGGGTCGGCCGACGTCTCCGCCTGAGCAATCCCGCTCATCACGAGCAGTATCACAGCACCTGCCAGAGAAAAACTTTTCCAACATAATTTCTGATTCAATTGCATGCGGAGTGGCCTTCCTTGAGTGAAATCTCGGGAGAGGGGTCCGGCGACTAAATCTTGTTGTTTATATTAGTTTCAGTAATGCGAAGTGCCGGTTGCCTAATGTCTTGAGTCGCACTCTATTGTGTCAGAGTAAAGGGACGACTGTAAAGAAACAAATTCAATTACTCGATCGACTCGCCCTACCACCGCGAATCCCGGAGCGAGTTCGATCAACACATGCTTAGGCCCCCCTAAGCATCTCGACCGTAGGACATTAGTCCCACAAAGCATTCCGCCTTGCGGGGTCTTCACCGCATCCCTCAGCGAGCGCCCGCGTCCTCCAAGCCCCCACCGACCTGGACGGTGACGCGATCTTTGGACGCGATGGTGAGAGCCACATTGATGCGGCCATCGACGTTGCGTCGGCTATTGCGACGAGGAGTTGACCTGGCGGATCACTCCTGGAGGGGAACGACGAGGGAGATCGCACTCGACCCGGGTAGGCACGTGATCCATTGCCTTGCAAATGCATCGACTCCCGAGCTCATGCTGGCGAGGTTCTCGATTGCGCAGAACGGACCTCCGGGATCAAAGCGATCGTCCAATTGCGCCTGAGATTGGTTCGCCAATCACACGTCGGCCGACACCCTGGGTTCCTGAATTCACCGACGAAATGAATCTTCCCGCATCGCTCTGTTGCAGATTGCGAATGACGCGATGCCTCGCCCGAAATTCGAAACTCCCCTGCGCGGGGCGAGTTCTCCTCATCGTGTTCCGGCTGGAAGAGTGCGCGAGCTTGAAAACATTTTTTGAGGAATTGAATGCGAGCCAGGGGATTCCGTGAGTCCATGTGAGTTCGAGCGTGAAGACTCCAGAGTCCCCGGGAAGAAGATGATGCGAACGAACGGGCGTGTCGCTTATGTGGCCGACGAAAGGGACGAGTACGTCGCCATCCACCTGGCACGCGACCAAGAATACCTTCGAGACGAATGTGGCCGCTCGGCGGGCGCCTCGGGATTTTTAATCCGGCATCAAGGACTGAATCCGCTCGTAGGAGTCGTAGTACTCCGTCAATAAGCGTTCCATGATGTCGCGACAGGTCTCGATCTCAGTGATCTGCCCGACGACCTGTCCAACCGGCGAGAACCCGACCTTCTGGGTGTCAGCGACGCCGGCGTAACGATGTGTGCGCCGCTGAGCGTCGTAAGTCAGATACCCTTGAAGCGGCATGGGGAGCGGACTGGGCGTGTCGTCACGCGCCCAGGCATCTGTCCATTCGTTTTTCATGACGCGTCCGGGCTTACCCGAGAACGATCGCGTACGGACCGTGTCCTCGGACGTCGCGCTCATATACGACTCACGCTGCGCCGGCTCGGACTCGTTCTCGCTCGAGTTCAGCCACATCGAACCGAGCCAAACTCCTTCGGCCCCCATGCTCATCGCCGCCATGATCTGCTGGCCGCTGCCGATGCCCCCCGCCGCAAGGACAGGCAAAGGCGCGACGGCTTCCACCATCTGTGGCCACAACACCATCGAAGTCACTTCACCCGTATGACCACCGCCCTCATGCCCCTGACAGATGATGAAGTCGAGACCGGCGTTCTTATGATTGATGCCATGCTTGAGTCGACCCGCGAGCGCCCCGATCAAGCGGCCGGAATCATGAACCTGATCGACGATCTCGGGCGGCGGCGTGCCCAGCGCGTTCACGATCATGCGGCATTTGGGGCGGGTCAATGCTTCGTCAACGAGCAGCTTAGCCTGGGGCAGCGAGTAGCTTAGCGGCACTTCGTCTTCACCCGGCGGCCATTCTGGAACACCATGGTCCGAAAGAATCTTCGACGCGAACTTACGATGTTCGTCGGGGATGGCGGCCTCGATCATGGCGACAAGCTTGGCGGGATCCGTCTCCTCCTGACCCTCGTATTTTTGCGGAATCGCCGTATCGACGCCGTAGATTCGATCACCGATATGAGCATCGATCCAATCCAGCTCTTCTCTCAGGCGCTCGGGCGTATAGGCGATCGCTCCAAGCACGCCGATGCCCCCCGCCTTGCTGACCGCCACGACAACGTCCCGACAATGCGTGAAGGCGAAGATCGGAACCTCGAGGCCGAGCCGTTTCGCGAATTCAGTTTGCATCGCGGGATTCCTTTATCTCTGTCCAGTCTTAAACGCGCTCGAAATTATCCCTTCCCTTTGAACTCTTCAATCGGAGAGTTACGATCGCTCCGCGAGCAGCGGCGGCCCGTGGAACCATGAGAACCAAATCCCATGCCCCGACCTTCACATCGAGAACATCTCCTCGACTGCGCCGAAGACCTCTTCGCGACGCATGGGGTCGGTGCCGTTTCGATGCGCGCGATCCAGACTGCCGCAGGTCTGTCGGTCGGCTCGCTCCGCTATCACTTCAAGACGGAAGCCGACCTCGTCGCAGCGGTCATGGAGCGACGGCTCGAACCCCTGATGCAGGAGCACGAGCGAAGTCTCGAAGCCGTAGCCGTGAACCCGAATCCCGGAGTCCGCCAGATCCTCAGGGCCCAGATCCAGCCTCTCATCGACCTCCTCGTCGCCGAGCCGAAGCGCGGCAAGCGCTATCTCATACTCATGTATCGCCTTCAGGTCGGACATCACACGGCGCCCGTCCTGATGGCACGGTGGCCCGATTTTGCAGCGCGTTCGGAGACCCTCTTCAAGAAGTCGCTCCCTCAGCTCTCGGACGACGAGGTCGCATTTCGTGTCGACCTCGCTTGGGAGACGATCCTGGGGCGACTCGCGAGATTACCCGAACTCGCGACGCCCGATCTCGAGCAACACGTCACAGGACTCATCGACTACCTCACGGGCGCTCTCGAAGCGCCTCAGACGGCCGCGCAGCCGCGCACATGAGACCGCATATCATTTCAGGAGCTTCATGGTGAACGAGGAACTCGACCTACTCACGATTCGCGATCGACTCATGGAGTCGGCCATCAACTCCGGCTGCAACGCAGTGGGGGTCTGCAACCAGGAGGGTCTTGAAGGCGGGCCACCGTCGACCGACCTCACACGCCAACTTGAAGGTGCGCGTTCCGCGATCGTCGTCTCGTACCCTGTCGATGAAGAGAAGCTCGAGCTCTACATGGGGAAGATCGATCACAACCCCTACCAAACGGACTACATCCGCACGAACAACATCATCCAGGGGCTGATGGGCGAGATGACGAACCAACTCCGCAAATTTGGGTACGAAGCGTCTGTCGTCTATGCGGGCAATACCCCTGCCGACGGCACCCGCGACGACGTCATGCCCCGCAACGAGCGCCAACGAAAGGCCGCGGAGCGGCACCCCGCGAAGGAAAGCGACCTGATGATGGGGAGCATTCCGCTGATCTCTCAGCGCATGCTGGCAGCCGCTTGCGGCGTAGGATTCTTCGGCATGTCGGGCAATATCCTGACAATGACACACGGCGCGGCGGTATCGCTCGGCGCCATCGTCACGACCGCAGATCTGCCTCCGACGCCGGTTCTCCCTCCGGAGGCCAACTACTGCGACGAGTGCAACTGGTGCGGCGAAGTCTGTCCGACGAGTTTCATGAGCCGCACCGACTTCACGCAGATCAAGATGGGAGAGCACGACCACCACAAATACTCAACCCGCGAACACCATATGCGCTGCGGATCCCACATGATGGGCCTGACAGGACTCTCGGAGGACGGCAAGTTCTCGTCCTGGGGCCCGAGCCAAAAGCAGCTACCGAAGGACGACGACCAGATCTTCCCGAGGATCATGGAACTCGGTGGCGACCTGGCCCAACGCCCGGCCGTCCCGGGTGGATTCTTCGACCCACAGAAGGGGACGAAGACGAACATCATGTGCAGCGCCTGCAATCTCGTCTGTCATCCCGAGAAAAAGGTGCGCGCCAAGCGCATGAAAATGTGGAAACAGGGCGGCGTCAGTATCCAGCGAGAGGACGGCACGGTCGAGACGATGCCCGTCGAAGATGCGCAGGCCTATCTCGACGCGATGCCGATCGAACGTCGCGCGCTCTATCAGGACATCGTCCCCCCCAGAGATTAGCGAGACATCGGTCTGGCAGCCCCGGTCCAGGCTCGGGCCTTCCGCATCCTGAGCAATCGAGGACTGCTCACCCGATCAGGATAGAGTGTCCGCCGCGGCCTGGACGCTCCCGAGATGCGCCGTCTCCGGGACCCCGACCGGAAACGGCGGGCGGTCGCCCTCCCCCTGCATGTTGAGCAGACCGCCTGCCGCCGAGATCGTCAGGTCCGTCGCCGGATGCCTGGCGCACGGGCCCGCCTGGTCGAAAGGTGTGACCGAGACGGGGATAATGCTCGACACCTCCGGAGTCTCGGGTACACCCTCGGTGATCGGCCGCGAGCTGCGCGCTCTTAATCGCGGCGCGCAGCGCAAAGGTGCAATCAAACGATCGTCCATTCACAGCCCTCGATCAGGTCGAGCGCGGCTTCGACCGGTTCAGGGGGGGAGGCGCCCTCGCCTCCCTCCAAGGCGACCACTCTCACCCCCCATGGAACGGCCGACGCGACCGCGCGCGCTCCCGCGGGAAGGGTCGAGAATGCGATGAACTCCCCGGCATTCCGGCCTCCCCGCTAGCCTAGACTACGAACCCGAGGACGCAGGAGACGACATGAGCACGCTGGAAGAACTCGAGGCACGGGTGCGCCGACTCGAAGACGTCCAGGCGATTACCCGCCTGAAGCACCGCTACTTCCGACTCCTGGACCAGCATGAGTGGGACGAGCTTCGGGACTGCTTCACCGACGACGTCGAGACCCACTACGAGAACAGCCACTATTGTTTCAGCAGCATCGACGATGTCATGAGGTTCCTCTCCGAGAGCCTCGGGGGTCTGCGCGCGAGCGGCCGCTACGGCCTCCACCTCGGCCATCACCCCGAGATCGAGCTGCTGGGCGCGAATGAGGCCCGGGGGTATTGGACCCTTCATGCCGTGAGCCTCGAGCCCGAGAACGGACGGGTGGGACGCCAGGAGTCCTTCTACACCGATGAGTACAGGCGAGTGAACGGCGAGTGGAGGATCAGCAAGACCGGCTATACGGGATTCGTGACGGCCAGCTGGTCAGCCGCAGACCTGACCGCCGCCATCGGAGGCGGATCGGACACGCGCGAGCTGAATGCCACCGCTCGGCGGAGCTGATGCGCGCCACCCTCGGGACAAGAGCGTGGGCCAAGTCGGATCCATTGGCTGGGAGCCTCGATCGAGCACCTGGACCTGAAGGTCGGAGCATTTTGTCCTGCACCCCGGTGGGTCCACCCGCCGGAGCGCGCCTGTTTTCAAATGACATCGATCGCGGCCCCCTCGTGGAGGGGGGGCCGGGAGACAATGCTTAGAACCCGCAGCCCGAGGTCGTCGCCGCCAGGGCTCAGGGCGTAGCCAACCACACCGCCTTTGGAGAACCCCTTGCGCTCCAAGGGCAGGGACCTGTCAGTAGGCCCGTGAGCCGTCATGCCCAATGGCAGCTTGATCCTCCCATTCGCCACGGGCGCAAATTAGACAATGAGAATTTCGTCCCCCAAATGCCGTCGTGTGAACTACTCGACAGAACAATTCTCAGAAGCGGATGATTCTGGCAAGGTGACCAAAAGAGGACCCCCATGAACCGCACTTTCGTCGACTCTCCGGCCTGCGCCCAACCCATATTGACCCCGAGGGGAGCTCGCGGCTCATCGTGGAACCGCTGCGCGGCATTATTCATTCTGATCGTTGCGGTCCTGGGTGGGACCGCGACTCGGGTGGGCGCCGCGCAATTTCGGGGCCTGGAGCAGGGTCCGAACGACGAGGCCCCGCTCGCCATCTCAGTCGAGCAGTCGGGTGGGCAGATCCTCGGCATGCTCACGCCAATCCTCTCGTACGGAGAAGGAAATGCGGCGGTATGGGATGAGGTCACCCATGAATTCAGTCTCGTGGGGCCGGTCCCCGCAGCGGCCCGACTTTCCAATGCCGTTTCGCAAGCAACTGCGTTGGACGGTTCGACGCGCTTGACCTTCGGCTCCATCGAACCCCCGGATGCCAATCTGAAACTGCATGTGTGGGTCCAGACGGAAGACCTGCAGCTGGGCACGGTCACTTCGGCGACGATCAGTCCCTATCCATCCGCGGCGGCCGCAAATGAAGCCGTTGCGATCAGTCGCCACGGACATCGGCTCATCAACTATGGCCCCACCGGTGGCCAGGTGGCCGCCTTCTTCGACCCCGTGTCGGGTGGCTACACGGATCTGG
>Ga0315331_10002884_pt1 | contig 12933 bp, 8 predicted proteins | sample M160m34915metaG_FD_203456 | JGI IMG/M metagenome (GOLD analysis project Ga0315331, IMG submission 203456) | Ammonia-oxidizing marine archaeal communities from Monterey Bay, California, United States - M1 60m 34915 | ecosystem: Environmental > Aquatic > Marine > Intertidal zone | place: USA...
CCTAACAGGATCATTTTCCCACGGATATCTGTGGTCGCTACCGGCTTCATTAATCCCCCTGCCTTCCAACTACTACAAACCGCATCATTATATTTCCAGATGGGAATACTTCAACCGGCGTTGACCCTTTATAGCTGCTCCATTAGGCTACAAACAGTTATCTTAACTCTATAAAATAACCAGTTTAAGCTAGTTAGTGGTTATTAACCAACAATTCACGTCCCAAACACTGCAAACCATGAATGATCATCAATAGGCAAGGATTGTAGCCCGCCCGATTCAACCTCGGTCGCTCTAACAAATAACAAAATCTACAGGCAGCAATGGATACAATCATCAGAATCTGGGAATTAATCAAAGCTTTTTTTCTCAGTATTGTCAATGTATTTGACCAAGTTGTAACGTCAACATTTGGATCGTCTAATAAACGCCAAGTTGATTATTACAGTGAGGAAATTGAGGGCATTAATGCGCTTGAACCCAAGTATCAAGCAATGTCAGATGAAGAGTTGCGCGCGCAAACTGAACTATTTCGCGAACGACTAAAGACAGGTCAAACACTCGAAGATATTCGTAACGAAGCATTTGCCGTTGCTCGTGAAGCGGGTCGTCGTTATCTAGCAATGCGACATTACGATGTGCAACTCATCGGAGGTTTAGTATTACACGACGGGAAAATCGCGGAAATGGTGACCGGAGAAGGTAAAACGCTCGTTGCGACGTTACCCGCTTATCTGAATGCACTTGATGGCAAAGGCGTCCACGTTGTTACTGTTAACGACTACTTAGCACGGCGTGATATGGAATGGATGGCTCCCTTGTTTCTAGGGCTCGGACTGACGATCGGCAACATCCAAAGTGACATGCCAGTTCGCGAACGCCAAGCTTCCTATGCTTGTGATATCACCTACGGTACAAACAATGAATTTGGCTTTGATTATCTACGCGACAACATGCGTCCAGCAGCTCGCAACGATGAACGTTTTCCACCACACCAGCAACAAAGCCAAGGTGTGCTAACCTATGCGATTGTGGATGAAGTCGACAATATTTTAATCGACGAAGCGCGGACTCCATTAATTATCTCCGGCCCCGCACACGACAATCTGCAGAAATACGCAGATGCTAACAAACTAGCGCGGCAACTAAAGAAAGATGATCACTTTGTCGTCAACGAAAAAGATCATAGTGTCAACCTGACGGATGATGGAATTCGTCACGCTGAAAAATTAGCCGGTGTTGAAAGTTTCTATACGGCCGGAAACATGGAATGGCCACATCTGATCGACAACTCACTCAAAGCTCATTTTCTCTACAAAATCGATGTTAACTATGTGGTCCGCGACGGCAAAATCATCATTGTTGATCAATTCACGGGGCGTTTGATGGATGGGCGGCAATGGTCTGATGGATTGCACCAAGCAGTTGAAGCCAAAGAAGGCGTGACGATCAAAGAAGAAACTCAAACGTTGGCGACTATTACACTACAGAACTATTTTAAACTGTACAACAAAATCTCTGGGATGACCGGTACTGCACTCACCGAAGCTCGCGAATTTTGGGATATCTACAAAATGAATGTTGTGGCTATTCCTACAAACCGTCCCATGCAACGAGCGGAATTTCGCGATGTGATTTATCTGGAAGAACGCTACAAGTTCAAAGCTGTCGCTGACGAAGTTGAACAGCTGAATAAGTGGGATACGCTCGTCATGAACAATGGTGACGAAATCATCGGAAAAGTAGAATCTGAAAACAATGGTACCGTTGTACTGCTAGCCGCAGATACACGCAAACGCGAAACGTTCCAACGCAGTGACATCAAGCAAATCAACGTTGCTGGGCGTCCAGTCCTCGTCGGAACCGTTTCTATTGAGAAAAGTGAATTAATTTCTGAGTACCTTGATAAACGTGGCATCGAGCATGAAGTTCTCAATGCTAAGAATCATGGGCGTGAAGCGGATATCATCGCACAAGCCGGCCGTCGCAATGCCGTAACCATTGCTACAAATATGGCTGGACGTGGTACAGACATTGTTCTCGGCGGGAATCCAGAGACATTAGCTTGGTCGCGTTTACAGAACACATACCCAACACGACTTGATGTACCCCAGCAAGAATGGGATGACCTGGTTCGCGAAATCGATGAAGAATATAATATGTCATCCGAAGGAGAGGGAATTAAAGAAATCGGAGGGCTGCATGTCATCGGCACCGAACGTCACGATGCCCGCCGTATCGATTTACAATTGCGGGGACGTTGTGGGCGCCAAGGTGATCCCGGCAGCAGTCGCTTCTTCTTATCACTCGACGATGACCTAATGCGAATTTTCGGTGGCGACTCCATTAAAGGACTCCTTGGCCGCTTCGGTATGGGAGAAGAAGAACGTATTGAAAGTGGAATGGTTTCGCGAAGAATTGAAAGTGCTCAAAAGAAAGTCGAAGAGCGGAACTTTGAAATTCGCAAAAATCTCCTCGAATACGATGAGGTAATGGATACGCAGCGAAAACGCCTGTACGCCTATCGCCAAGAGATTCTCGATGGTGATAACGTTTCTACTAAGATCACCGATTGCCTCGACGAGCAAATCAATTACTACCTCGACCTTTTTCTAGATCCCAACTACGGAGTGGATTCGTTTGCAACGTGGGTGAATGGCCAGTTTGGCATGAAGGAAGAATCCCGAGTCTTCGCGGGGATGGATGTCGAACAGGCTCATGATGAAGCCCGCCGTTTTGCCGAGCGAGCTGCTCTCATTCGTATTCGCGATGGTATCGAAGAAAACCTGCCTTCCGATTTTGACGAAGAAGAATGGAATTGGGAGGCCTTGGCAAAACTAGTTAACAATAACTGGAACACTAGTTTACGAGCACGTGATCTGAAGGAAATCCATGTCGATGACCTCGAAATTGAACTGCATGAAATGGCTGTCCATGCCATTGGCCAAACCGACTTAGCTGAATCCGAAGTGTTCTTACAAGAAGACTATGGAAAGCAATCACTAGCCGCTTGGGTTAAAAATAAGTTCGGCTTTGAAATCACAGACGAAGATGTCAAAGATTCTACCAACGAAGTGTTGGTTGACTTGATTCACCAACAAGCCTTGGAGATGTACACGCACAAAGAAGCTGAATATCCGGTTATGGCTAGTATTTATCATTTTACCGAGGGTAGTGATGGCCGATTGGATCGTGAAGCTCTCGTCAAATGGGCTGCCACACGATTTGATGCAGATATCGCAATGGATAGCTTCCGCAGCATGCAACGAGACGAAATTCGTGAAATGCTTTTGGACCTAAGCTTGGCAAGCCAAAAACGATCCAACAACCACCGCAACTGGGTGGTCGAACAGATCAGCAAACACTACGACGAGCAATCTGAAAATAGCCGCCTCGATCGTGTTGCCAATGAAGGTGAAATTGCCACGATTTCATTGTGGTTACGTGACCAAGTTGAATTTGAAATTAATGTAAAACAACTTGGCGAGCTCAATCGCAAACAGCTATTGCGAACAATGTCTGCCGCGGTCGAAGATAAACACCATCAAGAAATGCGTCGGATGGAGCGATCATTACTACTACAAATCGTCGATATGGCTTGGAAAGATCACCTCTTAACAATGGACCGCTTACGTAGTTCCGTCGGTTTGCAAGGTTATGCACAGAAAGATCCCAAAGTCGAATACAAACGTGAAGGCATGAAATTGTATGACGATATGTGGTTTTCCTTGGGCGAACAAGTTACTGATTTAATCTTTCGTATGGAACGCCTCAATGAAGATTTTGTCGGAACCACTTGGGTTGAATCCTCTGCTTCTCATGACCAAGCTCAATCATCATCGGATATCGCGCGCGAGCAACAGGGCACTAACTCAAGCGGCGCAAACGGAGATGCTTCTAAGACGATTCGCAATGTCGGACCAAAGGTTGGTCGCAATGATCCCTGTCCTTGTGGCAGCGGAAAAAAATACAAAAAATGTTGCCTTGGAAAATAGAGAGACCCGCCAATGCCTTGGTTACGGAACCTCGTTTACCTATTGCTCATTGTCGTAGTATTGCCCAAACTCATTTACTCGGCCATGCGGTATGGAAAGTACCGCCAAGGCTTCGCTGAAAAATTTCTAGGTTTCGTTCCTCGAATTAAAATCGATTCCAATCAACGCTGTATATGGTTTCATGCAGTCAGCGTAGGCGAGGTTAACTTATTACAAACGCTGATTAAAGAAATCGAACAGCGAGATCCTCAATGCCATTGCGTCATTAGTACAACAACCCGTACTGGTTACGAACTTGCTCGAAAAAAATATGCTCCTCGCACTGTCTTCTATTGTCCACTCGATTTTTCTTGGGCCATCAAAGGCGCCCTAAAGCGAATTCAACCTAATCTACTTGTACTCGCGGAACTCGAACTATGGCCAAATCTCATCCATTTCGCTGCAAAACAAGCTAAGGTTATGGTCGTAAACGGTCGACTCAGTGCAAACAGCACTCGAGGGTACCGCCGCCTAGGCTTTATGATAAAGCCAACCGTAAAACAACTGGATCATATCGCTGTCCAAAATGATGAATACTATCAACGCTTCCTTTCCATTGGCGCCACGACCGCACAGCTTACCCTTACCGGTTCAATCAAATTTGATGGCGCACCATCGGATCGGCAAAATAAACAAACCGTTGAACTCAAAAGACTCGCAGGAATTTCCGCTAGCGATTTCGTTATTATTGCCGGCTCCACCCAAGTCGAAGAAGAACAAATTAGTTTGCATGTATTCCAGCAATTGCTTCCCCAAATTCCACAACTGAAGCTAGTCATCGTTCCGCGACATCCCGAGCGATTTGATGATGTGGCACGCGCCATAGAAACTACCGGTCTTCTCTCGTGTCGGCGTTCGATGATCACCAAGCCGCTTGATACTAATACTAAGATCATTCTCGTTGATGCCATCGGAGAACTCGGAGCCTGGTGGGGGTTAGCCGATATTGGATTCGTTGGTGGCAGTATGGGTAAACGTGGTGGGCAGAATATGATTGAACCTGCGGCGTATGGTGTCGCCGTCTGTTTCGGACCCAACACAACAAATTTTCGGGACGTTGTCGAAATGCTGTTAGCCAATAATGCCGCCCAAGTCGTGCATAATCAAACAGAGTTTGAACAATTTGTTTTAGACGGCATCAATGATCCCATGAAGGCTAATAAAATGGGACAACGGGCCAAACAATTCGTCCATGAGCAACAAGGGGCCACCACGCGCAGCGTTGATATTATATTTTCATTGTTCAACTCATCGCTATAAATACCTCTATCTTGCAGGGCTCTGTGTGGTTGTCGATTTGGGAAGCCGCAAACTATAATCACTTCTTACAGATAACTTTCCAATTTTTTTTATCCCGCATTATTCATTCACAATTTAACCGTTGTACCAGATAAGGAATTTCATTCGTGTCATCCGGAAAATACTTGTTCACTAGCGAATCCGTCAGCATGGGACACCCCGATAAACTTGCTGATCAAATCTCTGATGGTGTTCTTGACGCACTCATTGCAGAAGATCCCCTTAGCCGTGTTGCATGTGAAACAATGGTTACAACAGGAATGGCGTTAATCGCGGGTGAAATTACATCACAAGCGGAAATTAATTATCCACAAATTGTCCGAGACGTTATTCGTGAAGTTGGATATACCGACGATGAAATGGGGATTGCGGCTGATACGTGTGCTGTTTTAACTTCGATCGATGCGCAGAGTCCTGACATTGCTCTCGGCGTTAACGAAAACGCAGAATCTGATAAGGACATTGGTGCAGGCGACCAAGGTTTAATGTTTGGCTTTGCCTGTCGCGACACGCCCGAACAATTGATGCCACTAACAATCGCTCTATCACATCAAATCCTCGACCGACTTAATCAAGCGAGATTTTCCAGTGAAGTTAATTGGTTGCGTCCCGATAGTAAAAGTCAAGTTACCGTGGAATATGATGGCTTAAAACCAGTGCGCATCGACACGGTGGTTGTCAGTACCCAACATACGCCTACTGTCGAAAATAACGAGATCCGGGAATTTGTTATTAACAAAATTATAAATCCACTATTGCCAGCAGATTTGGTTGATGGGGATATTACCTACCACATTAATCCGACCGGACGTTTTGTCACGGGTGGGCCACATGGCGACTGTGGATTGACAGGACGTAAAATCATCGTCGATACCTATGGCGGGTGGGGGCGACATGGTGGGGGTGCGTTTAGTGGTAAGGATCCTACTAAGGTTGACCGTAGCGCTGCCTATATGGCTCGTCACGTCGCTAAAAATATTGTTGCTGCTGAATTAGCGGAACGCTGTGAGGTACAACTTGCTTACGCCATCGGTGTTACGGACCCAGTAAGTATTCATGTTGATACACAAGGTACGGGCCAAGTCGATGATAGCCAAATTTGCCAAGTGATTCGCGATTTCTTTCCACTGGCACCTAGCGGCATCATCGATTATCTCGAATTACGAAAACCAATTTATCGTAAAACCGCTGCCGGTGGCCATTTCGGTCGAAGTGAATTCAGCTGGGAATCAACGGATCGCGCTACTGAATTGAAGTCACAGTTCTAGATATAACACTCTGGTGTTCTATTGACGCTCTACGCCTGCGTCCATTAATCTTTCACGATGTCTAGTATTATTGCTACCTCGATCAATTCCAAAGCCAGCACATTGTTCACCGTCGTTCGGCACGGAGGAATGTTTGTAACGGCGCTTTTTGTGATTTTGGCTCAAGCAGCACTTATTGCTAGGCACCCAGCTGGCACGACCATCCTTAATCCAAATTTTTTGTATGCAACCCTTGTCTGTATTCTGGGCATTAATGGTTGCATTCGCCTCTGCACTTTCAATCCACGCGACTCTCAAGCAACTTGGTTGAGTCGTATTGTCTGGATCACTCCAAGCATCATATCCTTGGAAACGTTTATTTTGATTTCTAACGTCACCGAGAGTAACAGCCTCGTTGTGATGACTGGATTATTTCTCATCGTCGTCGAATGCAATTGGTGGATTGTTTCCTTAAAAAAACAATCCGCCGGACAAACACAACCGACAACCGTCATTAAGCAACCATTGCTTCTCGACACACCCGATAGGGCACCAGCATTCGTAGCAAACGTCCTTTCTCTAGACCACAGCCTCGAAACTGAAACAACATTGGCAAACCACGCTCAGCAATCATGGACTCGATTTTCCGATGTATCTGGTGAGTCTATTACGGCATTTGAACGTGTGCTCTTCGAACCTAGGCAACGAAATCAGACCATTCACTTTTCGTTTGTGCCAAGCTTGATAGCGATCCCCGAAATTACCACACAGATTATAGAAGGACCGCCCGCCACCATTCGTCTCGACGAAATACAGACCTTCGGCGCCCGCTTAGAACTCAAACTCAGTCAAAAATATGAAGAACCTGTCGAATTAATTATTCAAATCGAGATGGTAGCAGTATGCACGGCCGCCGCTTAGCAAATTTTGATTTAAAATAGAAAATCTAAGATCTCTATCACTGAGAATTTTATGGCACGATGGCCTCGAAAATTTTGGACGTCTCTGTTGACCTACGGATTGATCTTCGTGTTTTTTCCAGCGCTCGCTTATCTAGCCTATCGCTGGGTTCGTGGTGAACTATAACGAATACTGTCACTATGGATGTTTCCTGTGCAATCAACGCTAGCATCAACCACACAAAACAAATGGGTAAATATCAAGGAGCGTGATTAACCTTTAGCTATGACCTTAACGCTGTCATCGATCGTCGAACAACTCCAACAAGCAGGACAATCGCACCTGCTCGCATTTGCAAATCAACTCGACGAACACGAGCTCCAATCACTGTTACAGCAAATTAAATGTCTTGATTTACAACTCGTTAATCAACTGTTTATACAACACAATGACACAAACAATCCAGCTTTTTTAAATGTCGATGCTGCAAACAATCCCAGCATCATGCCACCATTCGCATTGCGGTTAAACGAGGAAAATACACCTAGTGGTGTTACGCGCCGTCAAGCGATGACTGAAGGCGAACGTCTATTACGTGCTGGTAAAGTTGCAGCGTTAATTGTTGCCGGTGGACAGGGATCCAGACTGGGATTTGATAAACCTAAAGGGATGTTGCCCATTGGTCCTGTTTCACAGCGAACACTATTTCAAATGCTGGCCAATAAAATCGAGGCTTTACAGCGCCATTATGAAGTCACAATCCCACTATTAATCATGACCAGTCCCAGCGTACATCATGAGACGGAAGGCTATTTTAAAGAACATGATTATTTTGGGTTGAACGATTCGATCACATTTTTTTGTCAAGACACGCTGCCTGTTGTTGATTCACAGACCGGTCAGATACTTATGCAATCACCTCACGAAATCAGCGTAAGCCCCAATGGCCATGGGGGCATGATCGAAGCACTGGTCGCAGACAAACTACTAGATAAATATCAGCAAGCTGGCATAGAACATTTCTTCTTTGGACAAATTGACAATCCACTTTCACCAACATGCTGTCCTGAACTCATTGGTTTCCATAGTTTGACAGGTTCCGCCATGACACTGCAAGCGATCGCAAAACAGCATGCACAAGACAAAACCGGAAACATTGTTCAAATCGATGACCGCATTCAGATGATTGAATACACTGAAATGCCAACGCACCTCGCCGAACAAACAACTCCTGAAGGAAAACCTACTTTTTGGGCGGCCAACATCGCTGTCCACATATTTCAAACATCGTTTTTACAACAACTAGCCCAAGATCCGACTACACTACCTTTGCACGCCGCACACAAGGCTGTAGCACACATTGATCATCTGGGCAATCAAATCCAGCCGATAGAGCCAAATGCTATTAAATTTGAACGATTTATTTTTGATGCATTATCGGTTTCACCCAAAACCACAGTTATCGAAGCAGAACGCAATCGCGTATTTGCAGCTGTCAAAAATCATGCTTCGGCTAGCTTCAATACAGTCGACACCTGCCAACAAGCAATCTCTAAATTGCACCGCAATTGGCTCATTGCAGCGGGTGTTCAAGTAGACATGAATATGACGGTTGAAATTGATCCATGCTGGGCTCGTAATGCTCAAGAAGTCCGCGAACACCCTGATTTACCGCATACCATAGACACAGATATTTTTTTAACATCGTCCCGATTCACTACGAGGTAGTCATTGTATGGTTTATGCCGTTATTATGGCCGGCGGGTCGGGCACTCGGTTCTGGCCAGCAAGCCGCCAACTGTCGCCAAAACAATTATTGAATATTACAGGCCAACAGACACTACTCGAAGCTGCGATCGCTCGACTCGATAAATTAGTCTCATGTGCTGATACACTTATTGTTACGAATCACAGTCTCGTAGATGCGGTGCGTGAGCTATTGCCAAATTTACCGTCTACAGCAATATTAGGCGAACCAGTAAAGCGGGATACCACAGCCTGTATCGCCCTAGCTGCCAGTCTATTAATGAAACGCGACCCCAAGGCAACGATGTTAGTCATGCCTGCGGACCATTTGATTGAACCGATAGAAAAATTTCAGCACGCAGTTAAACAGGCAGTTAAACTGGTCGATGCAGATCCAAGCCGATTGGTTACCTTCGGAATTAAACCCACCTACGCAGCGGAATCGTTCGGATATATCCGCCAAGGGAACAGCATTTCGACGGTGGATAACCCGAACAATGGCTCCGCATTTGAAGTGCAAGAATTTTGCGAAAAGCCGGATCAAATCACAGCCCAGCACTATCTAGATCACGGTGAGTACTATTGGAATTCGGGAATCTTTGTATGGCGGACAGCCACAATTCTCAAAGCTATTGAAAAAAACGATCCGACATTGATGGAGCATATCAACGCTATCTGTAATGCGTATGAGAGCCCTCGATTTTCGGAAATATTTCAACGTGAGTTTTCGGCTATTAAGGGTAAATCTATCGACTACACCGTTCTTGAAACACATGATAATGTCGTCGTCATTCCAACGACATTTCAGTGGAACGATGTGGGTAGTTGGCAGTCCATTCAATCCCTATTCCCAGTGGATGAGAACAACAATACGATTATCGCAAAGCATGTTTCCGTAGAGTCCACAAATAATATATTATGGACATCCGAGGAACACTTAGTTGCTACGGTAGGTATTCATAATTGCATCATTGTCCACACCCCCAACGCCACACTCATTGCCAAAAAAGATGATGAAGAATCTGTACGAGAAGTCGTCGCAATACTCCAATCGCTTGGTTGGAAAAGTTTTCTGTAAACGAACTGATATAATTACACCATGAAATATTTACTGACCCTGCTATTGTTCAGTTACGTGATAAGTTGTGACGCTCTCCTTCTACAGGGGCAACAGAACGAAGAACATCCTGAAAATCCTCAGGAACAATCTAGTCCTTTGGCCGACATTATTAAATCTCCACTGCACTTCAACTTACGAACCAAAACAAGTGGTGGCAAGCAATACTGGACAGACCTACGCATTCAGGATGGATATCGGATTCAACAACACACTATTACCAAACATTATCGATTGCTGGACCCCAAGGACATCCGTCATCAGTGGGGTACGCTCAAAAAATGTGAAGTTACCTTCAACCGATTTATTGAAGCAGGGCACATCCGCCCGTATAAAAAACAAGTCATTATTTTATTGCATGGCATTATTCGTACACGAGGTTCCATGGATCCGATGGATAAATACCTACGGGGCCGAATTGCCGGCAGTGTACTAAACATGGCCTATGCCAGCACACGAGACACACTGGAGCATCATGCCGAGGCGTTGCACAGCATACTAGCGCATATCCCTAACGAATGTGATATCTCTTTTGTTGGCCACAGTATGGGAAATCTAGTCATTCGCAGGTTTTTTCACCGCTGGAAGGATCCCAGAATTACACGAGTGGTAATGCTCGCACCACCCAATCAGGGTTCCGCATTAGGAACCATGTTTCATGATTACCAACTATTTGAAACAGTGTGGGGTATATCGGGCCAAGAAATCACCGCCGGATTTGAATCTTTGAAAACGAAATTAGCCGTACCACCTTGTGAGTTTGGCATTATTGCTGGCATATCTCCTAATAAGATCCTACAGAACAATTTGCTAGAAGGACCGAATGACTTAGTGGTAACCGTCGAAGAAACAAAACTTGCCGGCGCCATAGATTTCCGCTCGGTCAACACAACTCATACTCGCATCATGGCGAACACTGAAGTCCAACGCTTCACGTATCTTTTTCTCCGCCGTGGATATTTCGAAACCGCCACGACACGCACGTCACTTAAATAATCGCTAAAACGCATGTCCGATTTTCCAACCCCAGGTCGATTAGCCGCCATTGATTTTGGTACTGTCCGTATCGGAATTGCAATAACGGATCCTAGCCGCAATTTTGCAAGCCCGCTGGAAAACTACAATCGTTCTGACCTTCACGGCGATAAATTACATTTCCAACGCCTTGTTAAAGAAGAAGATATCGTTGGGTTCGTAGTTGGATTACCTATCAATACCGACGGGCGCGAAACACCCAAAAGTCGCGAAGCCCGATCCTTTGGAGATTGGCTAACCGAAGTTACGCAGATATCTGTAGTCTATCACGACGAACGATTCTCAACATCCATGGCCCACGAATTAATGATTGAGGCAAATATCAAGGCCAGCAAACGCAAGAAGCATCTCGACATGATAGCCGCGCAACAGATTTTGAAATCGTACTTATCACAATAAAAGACGTTGGCCAAGCTTATAGCTTATTGCTCGTTGCTGACTGGATCAAGTTTTTTCATTTCGTCGATCAACGATACAAATAATTCAGCTGGTAACGCGTAGGAAGAAACGCGAGAGGCTCGCGCGATATTAATGCCAATCGTCTTTCCAGCCAAATCGACAATCGGTCCACCACATTCTTCCGGCTGCAAAACCGTATCATGTTGCAACACGGACTCAAACCCAGTACGTCGTTTACTTAACGCACCGCCTAATTTTTGCTGCTCTACCGCTCGTGTACCGGCAATATCCGATTCCCTGCCAAGTATTGGCTCGATAGTCATCTCTTCGCCGTCGCGAATAATTCGCAACCTAATTTTCTCACCAGGTAGATGAGCTCGTACTACCTTAATCAACTCATCACGACTATTGATCTCAGTATCGTTGACCTTCAAAATGATATCTCCGCGTTTCATCCCAGCTTCTTCAGCAGCTGTCTTTGGGAACACTCGCTCTACAAAGGTGCCTTGAGGTGATTCGCCTAGCAGCACGCCCAACAGGCCCCCTTTGATGGATCGAGGAGCAACGCTGACAACGCCAAACGCGACAGGTGCTTCAACAATTCCTGGTGTAACCAACCAGCTTCCAATGACTGGTGTTTCGGTATTCCATTGGACCGGTTTCAGTTTTTTGACGGAAACCTTCAGCATCGCCAAATCCAATTTTGGACGATGTGATATAAGTTCAGCCTCGACGACTTTTCCGTTGGGTAAGTGACAATCCAAAGGAAACTTAATATCGTCAGTAATGACTTGCGTTGCTTTCGTCAGGATAAATCCATCGGCGCTAACAATCGTACCTAACGCCACAACCTTGCGACCCGCATGTAATTCAACAACACACGCTCCCGCCCGCTTAACAACAGGAGTAAACGCATTGCGGATTTCGCGGTAGTTACGTTCATTGACGCCAGCAGGACGAAAGGCGGCGATGTAATTCACCCAATTTGTGTATTCTACGGCCGTCGGTCGAGTTGGTAAATTTGGCGTACTACTATCCTCTGAATTTTTCTCTTCCGGTTCAGGTAGAACATTACCTCCTGCGCGACCGATCTTGACTGTCAACACTAATTCTTTACCATTGCGTTGAACCGTGACTTTAATTTTTTCACCCGGTC
>Ga0315331_10002887_pt1 | contig 12927 bp, 8 predicted proteins | sample M160m34915metaG_FD_203456 | JGI IMG/M metagenome (GOLD analysis project Ga0315331, IMG submission 203456) | Ammonia-oxidizing marine archaeal communities from Monterey Bay, California, United States - M1 60m 34915 | ecosystem: Environmental > Aquatic > Marine > Intertidal zone | place: USA...
TCGCTGCCACGAATACAATGCCGGGGCGTCTATCGTTCAACCCAGCGAACAACCACCATCCCTGAAGACCAGCTAGCGCAAACCAAGTGAGCACAGCCACAATGCATGGAACTAGAATCAAAGGAAACAGAACACTTACAAATCTGCGGCTCACTCTACCCGTCCGTTTTCGTTGTTTCCGCACTTGAGTGTTGCCACGACCCACAAGTCATCCGGCGACTCATTGGGTTGTCCCCCCCAACAAACAATTGCATTTCACAACACCAAGATTAATCAATCACCAAACCAGCTTCGATCCGCCCCCGTAGTGGTGCACGACAATACAGCGTAATCCATCATCTCACCGATCATGGTTCGATTTCAGACCCTAGTTTAATTGAAATCACAAGGAAGCGCGGAATCAGCGTGCGGGCTCAGCAAACAAGCCCCGCTGTTTTGCCTTGGTTGTGTTTCGTTGGGTCAGAGCCCCCACAGTGTCGAGAAAAAGGTCCAAACTGCGTTCCATCTCTTCGCATCGCTTCGGATTTTCATCCGCAAGATTTTCCTGCTCCGAAAGATCCTCTGCGAGGTTGAACAATTCCACGCGACCTTCAGCCCAGTGTTTTACAATCTTGTAGTCTCCCTGCCTCAAGGCGGACTGTGCCACACGGGCCCCGGCTTGGTGAAAGATCAGAAACGGTTGCCGTCGCTTAACCGCTCCCCTGCCGCCTGCCCGCAGCAAAGAAACCAGGCTACCTCCATCAAGCGTTTCTGGCAAAGCACCATCGAAACCGGCTAGTTCCGCAATGGTTGGTAATAGATCGAGTCCAGTGACGGGTACACGACAAATCCCCCCCGCTTGAATCTCAGGTCCTAGCACCATGAAGGGCACCCGCAAGCCACCCTCGTACATGGAACCCTTGCCCTCATGAAGCGGATAGTTCCGTGGCAGCTTCCCTCTTTTTTGTCCCGGCATTGTCAGACGACCGCCATTATCAGACATGAAAAAGATGTAGGTGTTATCGAGCAAATCCAGTGACTCGATGTGGTCAAGTAGCTGACCGATGGCTTGGTCAACATCGCTCGTCATCGCGGCAAATTTAGGTAGCGTATGACGACGCCCCGTTTCCCACTGGCGTGTGCGACTGAGCGTACTCTTTCGATAGAAAATATCGAGGTGCACAGCATAATGCGAAACCTGCACAAAGAACGGCTGTCCAGATTTCGCATGTTTTTCGATAAAGCTTCCCGCACGCTCCGTCAAACTATCAACCAGTTTTGGATCATCGCTGGAGCCGGCGTCGCTGTCTCCTTTACCGCCACCTGTTGCGTTTCCGGTCAATCCATCACTGACGTCATACCCCATTTGCTCGGGCGACACATTGTCGAACCGGGAATCCCACTTACCAAAATGCGCGGTTCGATAACGTGGGTCTGCAAGCTTGAGCATCCGTGGCAGACTCAAACTTTCGCGAAAGTTCTTCACCCAACCGGGCTGATCCTTTTGGTAGACATGCCTGGCGGGTGTCTGCCCGACAACAAGACTTCGTCGCGTGGGACAACAATAGGGCGCAGGGGCGTAACCTTGGGTAAATCGCATCCCCATGCGTGACATACGTTCCATCTGCGGAGTACGTAAGTAGTCGCTCCGTGTTTCAAGGTTCGCCGGGTCCATCAGCACCGAAGACCCTACCCAACTTTGATCATCCGAAAGTATCACAACAAAGTTAGGCGTTCCTTCCTTTGCCTCAAGCGGGGAAAAACCCAAAGCAAAAACCAATGCAAAAAAAGCAAACACGAAATACGGCCGCATGAAGAAATCCCAATTAAACTTTCAAACAAAATAGAACGACACCAACCATCTGCCAATGGTGAGCCAACCGGCACACCCCAAGCCCAGTCATCTGCCATCTGCGTTTGCTGGCATTGGTTGTGGCGAGGACGTGGGGCCGTGAATTTGCAGCACATCAGGCCCCTCTTTCTGATGCACAAACAGGGCCCGGTCAATCGATAATTGCCGGGGCTCAGTTTGGGTCAGCGAGTGGTGACGGTGGTACACGATGAATAACTCGCTGCCATCAGGCGATTCAGTAAAACAATGATGAGCCGTTCCATGTGCGTAGGATGTCGACTTCATGATGGGATTACGATCATACTTTTCCCACGGTCCCAGCGGACTACCAGCGGTAGCATAACCGACGGCATACTCTCGACTTTCGAAGTGACTCCCTGAATAGGTTAAGTAGTAAACGCCATTGTGTTTCAGCATTTCGGGGCCTTCTACAATGTTGCCGCGGTGTTTTTCCCACGCCTGATCAGGTAGGACCATTCGTTTCAACGAATCCGCATCCACAGTCATCATATCGTCGTTCAAACGCCCGCCCCAAATCTCGTTGCCGTGATTGAAGTCAACGTAGTAGAGGTAATATTGACCATCACTATCCTTGAAAACATGAGCATCGATCCGAAGGCTTTCAGGCTTCATTGGTCGCTGATCCCGCTGACGAAATGGCCCCCTGGGTGAGTCGGCGGTCGCAACACAGATCCGTGTATCAGCCGCGTAATAGAGATAAAACTTGCCATCTCGCTCAACAATGTCGGGTGCCCAGAAACGGGAATTCCCCCAGCTGTCCTTTGCCTTCAGCACATACCCCTGATCTTCCCAATGCACTAAATCTTTTGACAAGTGCATGCGAATCCCGTGAACCATGTCCGGGGAGTCTGGCGAATGCGTAGAGTAAGCATAATACATTCCTCCGTGCCGCAAAACGACGGGATCGGCGCAGCCAGCCTGAACGGGATTGATGTAAAACTGCGACCGCTTTGAATGCGGGCTGGCTGCATCCACCCGATTTATTTCAACCACGTTGCGAATCGTGAGGTTTCTGAATTCGGCTGCGGTACCCAGCACACGGAAGCCGACCCCGCCTTTCTCATACGTCTGATCAACTCCGTCAAATACAGGTAGCGATTTCTGAACGATGAGCACGTCCAGGGGCGCTTCATTGACAAAACACTTCACGTTGTCATCAACGACTCGAATTCGAAGACGATACCACTTCGCGTCCTGAATCGTTCGATTGCCATCTGCCAATGCCAGCCACCCCGGCTTGCTGACTCCCCACATCACGCGATGGGCACCGGCATGCAAACCAACATAGTAACCACGATAGGCGTCGATCCCAACTTTCGAATCAGCAACCCGAAACACAACTCCCGCCTGCGAATTACCTTCTGGCTTGATCTCAACCTGAAGCTCAAAATCATTAATCTCCACGCCCTTCAACATCGCCCGTGGCCCACGCTGCCCGCTGAGTCGCATGCCACCCGACGACGCACCTATCTGACCACCAAACATTTGCCATCGAGATTGATCCACGTCAGCCAATGGATCAGCATAAATCATGCTTCCAGCTTCCTGCCCCAATAAAGGCAGTCTGTTCATGCTGGCAATGACGAGCAGCACAGCAACTACCGAATAAAAAAATCGGCACGAGACAACAGGCAAACAATACATGGGCAATCCCTTAAGAACATTTACAACCACCTCGCGTTGACCTCACAGAAAGTGCCGCAATCACTTTACAAGAACACTTTTCAAGTCACGCCTTGCTTGCTCAACCTTGCCCCGAGAAAGCAACGCTGCGATCTTATCCAGACTTCTTTGCGAGACGCCCTGCTCAAGTCGACGCCTGAGCATCAGTAACTCAACCGGCAGTCGCAGATCGGCTGCCTGAATCGTGAATGCACCGCTACTTTTTGACTTACGAATCTGCTGAATGGCCTCCAAATCACGATAACCATACTCACGACTCGGCTCGACGTTGGTTCCCTCACCCCAGTCGTTCCACGTTGCGATTTGAATGATCTTGGCAGGCCCGCCAAAAGCCCGTTGCAACGTCTGGCGAAACACTTCGCCCTGCTGATCGTCAATCCGGCCCCAACTTTCGTGGACACCGGCCTGCGCATAGATATCCACAAATCTTGGGAAAACCACAGAGATCGACTCGGGCCATTCGCTGGCATTTTTTTCAAAGCGGGCAACACCTGCGATGCCCTCTTGGGGTATCGGCCAGTCAAACGCGCCTAGCGCTGATGTGCGCTTCATGTGCTCACTGAAATAGGCGACCGGCTCAGAAACTTCGCCCAGACACTCGGTCCATTCAGCATCGGTTAAACCGCCCTGCCCAAACGACAACAGCACTGGCTTTCCATCCAAATGCACATAACCTTTTTTGTTGAACACGTTATCAGCCAACCAAGTGATTTCTTTGGCAACATGCTGCACCCGCTGGCTACCCTTGAGCTTTCCTGCCTTGATAAGTGCGGGAACCGTACTGTCTTCGTAACAGATCGCGAAACGCATCCCAAGTTTCTGTGCCTGAGCCACCAACTGCTGAGTACTCCGATGCAGGACAGCGTAGTCGTAAAGGTCAGAAAGTCCGTACCAGTCGACAATGACCCCATCGATTCCTGCAAGTTTCATCTGTAACAGCTGACACTCAAGCACTGCCGGGTCAGCCGAATCGTACGGACCGATCAGAGGATAGAAGTGCGAGGCAATTTGTCTTTTCGCAGAGTCGGACGATTTTCCGGCATCGGTTAGATCAGGATTGAACTTATTCATGGTCCAATGCCAACCCCATGCCGATGCAAAAGGCTTTGCCTGGTACCAAGGCATGTAATGAGCGAGCAGCACTTTCCTCGCCTGACGCTTTTGTTCGGTACCTGCGGCTTCCTGTGCCAGGCCCGTTTCAGGAACTGCAAGGAGAACCATGGTTGTGACGAGCACAATCCTGACGTACACCACCCACTTCCGACACCTGTTCACAAAAGACCTCCCGAGCATGGACTCCAACTTTCAACACCAAACCAAACCAACGAAAATTGTTATCTAGTCTTCACGTTTGTACTTCCTCAACCTGACAAAGGGTGCAATTTGTTTTGACAATTGAACCACCAGTTCCTGATGCTCCTTCCTGTCTGCAAGATTGTGAACCTCATTGGGGTCTGTAGCATGATCATACAATTCGCGTCCGGCTTTACCCTGCAACCATTCGGTATATCGCCAACGCTCATTTCGTAGCGAGTAACCCCATGCTTTCTTGTTGTGCCAAACCTGGGTCACCGCCGGCTTCTTCCAGTTAGCGGAATCGGGATCGAGCAACAGTGGTTTCAACGACTTTCCCTCGAGAGTGGCTGGAGCTTTCAGACCACATAGCTCTGCAAGTGTTGGATAGAGGTCCAAAAGCTCAACCGGCTTCTGGGTCTGCGTACCGTGATCCATGCCGGGCGCGGAGATAATCAATGGCATTCTGGCAGACCGTTCGAATGCTTTACGCTTATACCAGAGGCCCTTTTCGCCAAGGAAATAACCGTGATCTGACCAGAAAACAACGATTGTGTTTTCAACCAGATTATTTTCTTCAAGCGCATCCAACAATCGTCCAATCTGTGCGTCGACGAACGAATTACAGGCGTAATAAGCCTGCTTACATTTGCGGGCCTGATCCTCCGTGACACCATCGAAGTAATAGGGCCAACGTTTCATGTCCCGCTGCACAGCCATGGGTGGCACATCCTCAAGATCCGCCCGTGCTTCCTTCAGATTTGGGACGGTGATTTTTTCGAGTGGATACAGATCAAAATACTTTTTAGGTGCGACGTAAGGACAATGCGGGTTGAAGAAACCGGCAGCCAGAAAAAACGGCTCGTCCTTTTTTTCCTTCATCAGTTTGATAATACGGCTCGCAACCATACCATCGGTGTGTTCTTCATCTTTGCTGACGGGATCCCACCAAGCCATTGAGATCCCGAGCCCGCCTTTCTGGGGTCCATAGCGAACAATGGAATCTTCCTGAGTCTTATCAATGCCGGCTGGGTTGTATCGCTGATCCCAAGTCGCTGGATCATCATTGGCATCCGTGCCGATTTGCCCCGGATTGCCGTAGTGGTAAATTTTGCCCGCACGTGCAGAGAAGTACCCGTTGTTGCGAAACAGCTGTCCCAACGTGACAACATCCGGATTCTTCTGACGCAATTCGTGCTTGAGAGTGTGCATATCCAAGGTATCGGGCCGCAAGCCTGTCATCAGGCTGGCACGACTGGGACCGCACAGCGGCTGTTGGCAATAAGCATTATCGAAACGCACACCCATTTTTGCTAGCCGATCAAGGTTTGGCGTTTTGACCATTGGGTCACCATACACACCCAAATCACAGTTCATATCGTCAGCAGCGATGAACAGGACGTTGGGCCTCACCGACTCAGCGCTGCCCGACTGTGCGATAACCAGACCCGTAGCAAACGGAGCGCAGCCCAAAAAAAACAAAATGACCAAAAGTCGATACAGTGTTCTCATGTCGTTCTGTCTAAGTAAAACCCGGAAACGTTATCAAAAAAACGCGAAACTAAATCACAACCATCTCATTACATCTCTGCTGCCATTCTATTCACCACGAATAGCAAACAGCTTTCCATCAGTGCGAATCAGCAATGTTTTCCCTGCAACAGCCAGCGTAGCGCGACTCCCTTGCCCCATCGGATTGCGGGCAATGATGCGAAACGAGTCACCCGCAGCCAGCACAACGACCTCACCCGCTGTATCAATTGAAAAGATACGCTCACCTATCGCAATGGGCGAAGAAAAATAGGTCCCACCAACTCGCTTCTGCCAAACGACTTCACCAGTGGACAATTCACAACAGGTGCAGATTCCGCCATCGTTCCACAGATACATGCGGTCATCCAGAATCAACGGTGTCGGAACATGCGGTGCCTGACGAACAATACGATAGACTTCACTCGCCTGCTTGGCACGACCCTCGCCAACCTGAATCGCGACCACTTGCCGATCCCCCGCAATGGCACCACTACCGGCGATCACCAGATCCCCACTGACCACCGGTGATGCCAATGCTCGTTGCGAATCACGACCGAAAGGGTCAACCTTCCAGTTCTGCTGGCCGGTTTCCAAATCAACACCAAGCACACCTTCATAGCAATGGACAAAAACAAGTTCAGGCTTACCACCTGCATCGCGCAAGCAGGGAGTCGAATAACAGGCACGCTTTCCCTGCCTTGGCACCTTCCACTGCTGCTTGCCGTTTTTTCGATTCACCGCGATTAGAAAGCTGTCTGATTTGTGATCATGGGCCACCACCACATAATCTCCAGCCACGATGGGGCTTGTCGCTCCGCCCTGCCCGTGCAGATAAGGCCCCAACTCGGTTCGCCATTGCTCGCCACCATCGTGGTCGTAAGCAACCAGAGTGGTCGCTTTTTTTGAATGCCACAGTTGATAAACATGATCAGCGTCGACTGCCGGTGTTGCCGAGGCGAAACTGTTGTTCTTATGCTTCTTGTAGGACTTAAAACCAACATCCGCACGCCATCGCTCTTTTCCAGTCTGCAAGTCAATGCAGAGCAACGACCTGGTTTCAGTCTTCTCGTCCGCCGCGGTCACAAACACCCGGTCATCCCAGGCGACGGGAGACGAATTACCAACCCCCGGCAACTCTAATACCCACGCGTGATCATCCCGTGACCATTGCGATGGAATGCCATGATCATCTGTTACTCCGCGACCATTGGGCCCGCGAAATCGGGACCATTGCTGTGCGGTACCTGCACCGGCCTCACCAGCACCGATGTTGCCAGTTCCGATGTTGCCAGCCAGCGCAATCAACACAGCCAATAGAACAAACGGTTGCAGATGAATGCGAAGATCCGGGAAACAGTCAACTGACCAACGAGTTTGATACTTCACTGAATCACACCGGCAACGAATAAAGAAATGGTAGACGACTCATGATTCTACACCAGTTTGCGATAGACTTAATGAACGCCTAACTTTGTGGACGTCGATTTTGCCACGCGCATGAAAACATTCAAAAAAGATGCACAAATACGGAACCCAAACGACGACACCCAGTGGCATGCGTAGCGAGAGAACAAGATGACGGCTACGCTGTCTCTACGCTGCAAGCTTTCCAAAAAGGGCTCTTCATAGCAATCTTTGGAAACCCCGCAATCTTTGGAAAACCACGCATACGCTTCCTCAAACGACCACGGTTTCGATGACACAAACGCATCCTGTCAAAAAAACTATCGTAGGTTTGGGCGAGATACTCTGGGACGTTTTCCCTGAGGCAACAAAGTTCGGCGGGGCCCCGGCCAACTTTGCTTGTTCCGCAGCCGGCTTGAAAACCATTCCCGCAGAAGTCTACATGCTGAGTGCTGTCGGCAGCGACTCTCTTGGAGAGCAGGCAATTCGATCACTCAACGATCACCTTGTTTGCATTGATGCAATTCAGCAGAACGCCAAAGCAACGGGGCAAGTCAATGTGACCATCGATCAACATGGCTGCGCAAGCTATGAGTTCGCATCCGACACAGCTTGGGATAACCTTGAGTGGTCCGAGGACTGGGAAACGCTGGCAACCGCGACTGACGCAGTCTGCTGGGGAACGCTGGGACAGCGCTCACCAGCCTCGCAGAAGGTTATCCAGAAGTTCGTGTCCACCACGAGCTCCGAATGCCTGCGGGTCCTCGACATTAACCTCAGATCACCCTTCTGGAACGAGTCAATTCTGAAAGAATCACTTCCGATGGCAAGCATCCTGAAGTGCAATGAAGATGAATTACCAGTGCTGTCCAGAATTTTTGACATGAGTGGTGACGATCACAGCATCATGCTGCAGCTACAAAAACGCTTTGATTTGAAACTCGTTGCCCTGACCCGCGGAGCACAGGATTCAATCCTGGTGCATCAAACCGGGGCGGCTCAAGAGACGGAAACGAGTCAACTTCCCTCGATCTCAACAGAAGTCGTCGATACGGTTGGCGCAGGCGACTCCTTTACGGCTGCAATCGTCCTCGGCATGCTCAGCAACATGAGGTTGACCGACCTGCATCATTGGGCCTGCCAAGTGTCAGCCTACGTCTGCTCACAGGCGGGTGCGACTCCTACCATCCCGCTAGAATTGAACCAACCATGAGTCAGCTCGCTTTCCAGTTACCTGAGAACTCTGCCTCAGATCCATCAGCAGCCCTGCCTCAATCACTGTGTACTCAACACTTTTCTTTTGTCGCCCCCCTTAATTGCCGTGTATTCAGTAACCCCTACATCAGACTCCGCAAAATTTCGATTTGTGTCATGAATCACCTAACAAACTTGGCCTGCATTCTGCTTTCACTGTGCATAGTGACAGTTCCTTGGCTGGGCATCAAATCACATGCCGCAGAAACCACAACAGAGAGCCAGCATTCACAACCGCCGAATGTGCTGGTCATCATGTCCGATGACATGGGCTATTCGGACCTGGGTTGTTTTGGTGGTGAGATCAAAACGCCCCATCTTGATCAGTTGGCATACGATGGCCTCCGCTTCACCAATTTCTACAGCGAGAACATGTGCTGGGTTTCCCGTGCGGCCATGCTGACCGGGGTGTACCACAAAACATCCATGATCAACGGCAGCCTGCACCCACACTGCCCCACCCTGCCTGAACGCTTACGGCCAGATGGTTATCGAACAGCGATGTCTGGCAAGTGGCACTTGGCAGGCAAGCCCTACCGTACTTTCCCGAACGATCGTGGTTTTGACGACTTTTATGGCATCCTCGGTGGGGCGGCCAGTTTTTACGCCCCAGCTCACTTGCACCGCAATCGCAAGAACGTGGAAGATGAGGCTGACAACGCCTCAGACTATTACATCACTGATGCGATCAGCTCGGAAGCCACGCGAATGATCCGTGCCACTCCGGACGACAAACCCTTATTTTTGTACGTCGCTTACACTGCCGCCCACTGGCCACTACATGCCAAGCCAGCAGACATCGAGCCGTATCATGGCAAGTATTCCATGGGCTGGGACAAACTGCGAGAACAACGACTGCAGAAAATGAAACAGCTTGGCATCCTGAAACCGGACAGTGAACTATCACCTCGTCATCCGCAGGTTTCCAGCTGGAAGAATGAAAAGAACCAATCTTGGCAACAGCGGCGAATGGAAGTCTACGCTGCTCAAGTGACAGCAATGGATCGTGGCATTGGACAAATCATCCAGACGCTCAAGAACACTGGAAAACTCGAAAACACACTGATCCTGTTCACGATCGACAACGGCGGTTGCCACGTGGAATACCCTGCAGGTCGCAAAGGCGATTACTTGCCCCAAAAAACCCGTGATGGTCGCCCCATGCGTCCCGGCAATCTTCCTTCCATCATGCCGGGCCCTGAAGACACCTACCAAAGCTATGGCTATGGATGGGCTAACGCGTCCAATACCCCATTTCGGATGTTCAAGCAATTTGATCACGAAGGTGGAATCCGAACGCCGATGATCGCCCACTGGCCTGCCGGGATTAAGTCTCCTGGGCGATTGGTTCCTGCAGTTTCCCACCTCGTCGATATCGTACCCACGATACTTGAAGTGACCCAAAAGAATGAAACTCGAAATCGGAACCCCACAAAGCCAATCATTCCTCAAGATGGAAAATCACTAGCAGCAGCATTCGATGGCAAACTGGAACACGAACGAACTTTATACTTTGATCACGCGCGTGGTTCAGCATTACGGCACGGAAGTTGGAAAATTGTCCGTGAGCGAAAAAAACCTTGGGAACTTTACAACCTGAAAGTGGACCCACTGGAACTTGTCGACTTGACCGAGCAACACCCAGACAAGCTTGCTGAACTCACGACGATTTGGGAACGCGAGTCGAAGCGTCTTAGCCGACAAGCCAAGATCAAATGACGCAACACAGCAAATCAGGCTCACATTCAAAAATGCTTACTTTTCGCTGATGCAGAAAAGGTGATCGGTTCCTCGCAAGAACAGCTCACCCTGTGAAATGGCAGGAGACGCGTAAACCCGTTCACCCAGTTCATTGACATGCAACACCATGGGTTCACGTGCGGCACGCATGAGGGTGGTCGCACCGTCATCAGCCGTGAAATACACCAATCCCTTTGCCGTGACTAGGGACGCACTGAAATGTGGCCCTAAACGCTTTCGCCACAGGTGGTCACCATCGGCAGGATCAAAGCAGTGAGCGATACCACGGTCATCAGCAACAAAGAGCAGACCATTTGCTAAAACTGGTGACGGAACGTAACTTTTTGCATCGTTCACGTGCCATGACACATGCGATTCTGTCACATCCTGCTGGCCACCATGACGAATGGCCATCACATGGTAAGTAGGAAAACCAGCAGTCAAATAAAAATTACTGGCATCGTGAACCATGGAAGCCACAAACTGCTCTGTTGGCCCCTCAACCCACCACAACCGCTTGCCGGTGGTGGGATCAAATCCGGCCACGCACTTGCTACCTGCCATGACAGCTTGCATCTGCCCCTGCACCTCTCGCAGCAGCGGCGTCACGTAACTTCGCGTCTGATGAATGCGGGGAGTCTTCCAAACCACCTCGCCTGATTTCTTATTCAAGGCAGCCAGATACGATTCCCCATCATGGTCACCATTGACCAGGACCAGATCGCGATACAACACGGGGCTAGTGCAATATCCATGAATACTTGAGAAAGCTCCCACGGTCACCAACCACCGCTGGTTACCCTCATAGTCAAACGCGCCAACCAACATTTCGCCCGGTTCACCCCGCTCACCGCTGGTCGCATCAGTGCGAAAGAAGGTCACGAACACCAATTCACCGTCCGTTGCAGGAGTACCCGAGGCGCGACCATTAAGTTTGTGCACTCCTTCCAGTGGCGACTCCAACACCTCACGTGTCCAAAGCACTTCTCCTGACTTCCGATTCACACAATGCAACAATCGAGTTTGCTCACTCTCGTCACAGGAGGTCAGAAAAATGCGGTCCCCATGAATGACCGGAGAGGAGTACCCTGATCCGGGAATCGCAGCTTTCCAGCGAATATTTTTGCCACTCTCTCCATCCCACTCGGTGGGCACATTCGTCTCAAGACTGGTCCCATCACCACGCAGCCCCCGCCAACTCGGCCAATTTTCAGCATTTCCTTGAGAGCCAAGAGACGTGAACAAGACTGCTGCCAATACCAAGCAGTAACAACGAGACATCAGCAATACTCAAGGTGGGGGTAGAACGAACAACCGATAAACAGGCACAGGCGCCCAATGTCGATCCCAAACACATTGCACGACACAAGCACAACTGCCCCATTGTCATGTCCCGTCACGCGAGCTTCAAGCGGTATGCCCAACGCCAAAACCGTTTCCCATGAATACTCCTCTCGTGGCATCGGCTCACCAAACAGGTGGCACCGCCTGCGAGGTGCACGAACCGACAGCCCCACGCTAAAATCACGACATGAACAAAGTCAGCATCAAAGTCCAAGACACGAACGTTGAATTTAAAGATAAATGCGGCACACCTACATTGAGTGGTCCTGGATCGGCTCTTAATCCAGTCAGCTGTAATCCAGTCAGCTGTACTGCGGTAACGGTTCGCCTCGGTTTTTGGATTGCCAATACTGCACGACAGGCCACGCGTTCATTGCCAACACAACACGCCGCCGGGCTCACGCTACTGCTATTGCTGACCTGTTCGCTTCTTCATTCATCCGTGCTCCGAGCCGACGATTGGCAGCAGTGGCTTGGACCGCACCGAGACGGGACCTGGGCAGCAGACGGGATCCCAGACAAGTTCTCTGGCACCGGCCCAGAACTGGTTTGGAAACAATCCATTGGCGGTGGATACAGTGGCCCAGCGGTAGCCTCAGGCTATGTCATCCTGATGGACAGGGTAGCAACACCCCCATCGGGTAATGAAAAATTTGTGCACGACGGAGAGATTCCGCGGAATCAAAATTTCGTGCGCCAACGACTCCCGGGTAAAGAACGTGTCCTATGCTTCCGCGAATCGGATGGTCAACCTGTCTGGCAACATGAATATGACTGCCCTTACTCAACGGTAACCACTTATGCGACTGGGCCTCGAGCAACGC
>Ga0315331_10002888_pt1 | contig 12914 bp, 11 predicted proteins | sample M160m34915metaG_FD_203456 | JGI IMG/M metagenome (GOLD analysis project Ga0315331, IMG submission 203456) | Ammonia-oxidizing marine archaeal communities from Monterey Bay, California, United States - M1 60m 34915 | ecosystem: Environmental > Aquatic > Marine > Intertidal zone | place: USA...
GAATTATATTTTCAACATCCTCACCCACATATCCGGCTTCTGTGAGGGTTGTTGCGTCAGCCATAGTAAAAGGAACATCTATTATTCTTGCTAAGGTCTGTGCCAGTAGGGTTTTACCACAGCCTGTCGGTCCTACTAAAAGTATATTTGACTTCGCTAATTCCACATCGCCAGCTTTTTCATCATGCGCCAATCTTTTGTAGTGATTGTGAACTGCTACCGATAAAATACGCTTTGCAAAGGGTTGTCCGATAACATAATCATTCAGTACATCGTAAATGACTTGCGGCGTTGGTACCCCATCCTGATCTCTCACCAACGTTGACTTATTTTCTTCACGGATTATGTCCATGCATAATTCAACACATTCATCGCAGATAAAAACTGTCGGCCCCGCAATTAATTTTCGAACCTCATGCTGACTTTTTCCGCAAAACGAACAATATAGCGTATTTTTTGAGTCTCCACCGTTATTGTTAGTAGTATTCGACTTATCCATTTTCCAGATCCGCAACAATTCCCTTATCAGTCAATTATCAACTGATAATTAATTTTAAACAAGGCCTTTAATTTGATTAGCCAATAATCGCCGATTTCACAATTAGAAATAATTCAAGGCGCATATTTAATTGATCACTAAAATTTACTTCGTTGTTTCGACTGGTCGTTTGTCAACAACTTCGTCGATCAATCCAAATGATTGGGCCTCTTTTGGAGTAAGAAAATTATCGCGCTCCATAGCACTTTCAATTTTACTAAGTTTTTGACCGGTATGCTTGACGTAAATCTCATTAAGCCGGGCGCGTGTTGAGAGTATTTCTTTAGCGTGTATTTCAATATCAGTGGCTTGACCTTGGAAACCACCTGACGGCTGGTGGATCATGACCTTTGAATTTGGGAGTGAATATCTCTTCCCTTTCGCGCCTGCCGTTAACAGTAAAGAACCCATCGATGCAGCTTGTCCGATACATACTGTCGATATGTCCGGCCGAATATACTCCATAGTGTCATACATAGCTAATCCCGAGGTGACGATACCACCTGGAGAATTTATATACATAGAAATATCTTTTGCAGGGTTATCTGCCTCCAAAAAAAGTAATTGGGCACAAACTACGCTGGATACAGCATCGTCAATTGGACCAATCACAAAGATGATTCGCTCCTTTAATAGGCGTGAGTATATGTCAAATGCACGCTCTCCACGATTTGTTTGCTCAACAACCATAGGGATCAAACTACTCATATGTAACTCCTGGGAATTAGACATTTTAACGAATCTCATTCATCAATTAACTGGTTCATAGTCTTCTCTGTTGAGAAAAAATTAATGATTACTTTTTATCTTTTTTCGCTTCTGCTGCCTTTTTCTTAGGCTTTGCTTTTTTCGCTGGTTTTTTCTTTGATTTCTCTGACGGTTGATCAAGCGCTTCTTCTGGTGGTGACATTAATTGTTCCGGAGAAACTGTCTTTTCTGTTACTGTTGCCATTTCTGTAATAAAATCAACGATTTTATCTTCAAATATGGGAGCCCTGATACTTGCCATAGCCTCAGGGTTTTTCTGATATAGTTCCATTATTTGTTGTTCTTGTCCTGGGTAGCGCGATACTTCTTTGAATAAAGCGCTTTTTACTTCATCCTCCGTGACCTCTATATTGTTCAGCCTACCGACTTCTTGCAGCAATAAACCTAATCTCACTCGGCGTTCAGCAATTTTCCGATATTCCTCCTTATCTTCTTCCGATAGGCTAGCATCCGGTGCCGTTTGTTCTTGAGTTTGTTCTTGGGATTGCTGGACTGACGGCTGATTTATTGCCCTACAAATAGATTCATATTCTTGATCAGCCATCCCCTTTGGTACATCGAACGTTTTCCCTTCTTCTAGTATATCAAGAAGTTCCCGCTTAAGTTGAGCTCTAGAGGCCTGACTTAATTCTTGTTCTAATTGCCCCTTCAACGCGCCCTTCAATGCTGCCAGGTCGTCCAGGCCAAAAAGTTTTGCGAATTCGTCATTTATTTCAATGGGTGATGTTTCTCTGATCTCAATTAATTTGGTATCGAAAACGGCATCCTGCCCTGCCAAGGTTGGTTGACTGTATGGTTCAGGAAACGTCACTTTCACTTTGATAGACGACCCAGCTTTTTTTCCGACTAATTGCTCTTCAAAACCAGGAATAAATTGATTCGAACCCAATTCGAGCTGGTGTCCTTCTGCGCTACCACCATCAAAAGGCTCGCCTTTGACTGAGCCTTTAAAGTCGATCACTACAATATCGCCAATTTTAGAGGCCCGCTTGGTTTTTATGGGCTCCGACCCTTTGTGCTGATCTGCTAATTTTCCCAAAGCTTCATTAATCTCTTTATCGCCCGGGGTCGCCACTAGCTTTTCTATAGCTATCGCTGAAAAATCGATCGGATCAATTTCTGGCATCAATTCAACAGTCAGACTGAATTCAAGGTCTTTACCCTCTTCGAAAGAAGTTACCTCAATCGATGGCTGCAACGCAGGCCGCAATCCCCTATCATCCAAAGTTTTTTGAGACGAATCGTTTACTGATTTTTCTAAAACCTCGCCCAAAACAGATTGCCCAAATCTCTTTTTCACCAACTGCGTTGGAACTTTTCCCGGCCTGAAACCCGGCAATCTGAGCGTAGGAGCGAGCTCACTTAAACGTTCATTTATTTTTGTGTCTATATCATTAGCCGATATAACTACTTTGAATTCGCGCTTTAAGCCCTCAGTGAGCGTCTCTGTAACATTCATTTTCTTATTCCGATCTTATTCACACTGACCTCTATGGAAAAGGCTATCATACCTATGCAGTCAATTAATATTCCATGTGTTGCTTCAAAATTAACACGTAATAAAACTAACTGATATATCTTGGTGCGGGTGAAGGGACTTGAACCCCCACGGCTTTCGCCACCAGAACCTAAATCTGGCGTGTCTACCAATTCCACCACACCCGCACATTGCAAACTGCCACCCTGTTTTACTTGTAAAAATTCCAGACGACAACTAGTTAGATATCCGGCATGGCTAACGGATGCTTGCTGATACGTCAATAACTGTTGAAAAAAAAACAATCTAACCGCGAAGAATAGAACGCACTAATGCTGACTGCGCTACCATTTTTTCGGACTCATAAGAGGAACTGTTATCTTTGATGTCCCGTAAATTATACAAATAATTTACCATTAAACCAAAGGACTGCTCTCTTCCCCTTGCTGAATTGTCCGCATCCCAATTAATTCTCTCTATTCGAGCGCCATTTGATAGATGAAAATGGCCCACCGGATCACGAACCCTTCCGTTCTTTCCCTTTGCAGTTACCAGATAAATCGCCGCTAATTTAATAAAAAAGTCGCTAAGTTCTTTATCTATCTCAGAACAATCACTTGTCCTTTGTTGTATATGACCGAAAACATCAGTCAGAATTCCTTCATCTGTCTGAGCATCGGTGTACGGGCTCAGTTTTTTCTTATCAATCTTTGTCAACAATCCACTAGCATCTTCTTTTACTTGATTGGAAAACCATTTCGAAAAACCTGGGATTGGAGAAAGTGTAGAGAAAGCTCTCAGATTAGGAAGTTCTTTACTGAGCTCTTCAACGACCTGTTTTATCAGAAAATTACCAAAGCTAATGCCATCTAAGCCTCTTTGGGCATTTGATATAGAATAAAAAATTGCTGTATTTGCCTCTGTGGGGTCGACGGCAGGCTTAGTTTCATCTAGCAACTCCGAGACGTTCTGCGAAATGCCGTCAACGAGCGCCACTTGAACAAAAATCAACGGTTCATTGGGCATATTAGGGTGAAAAAATGCATAACAACGACGATCCACGTCGAGCCTATTCTTCATGTCATCCCATGACTTTATAGCGTGAACAGATTCATAAGCTATGAGTTTCTCCAAAAGAGACGCCGGGGAATCCCAGTCGATCCGCACCAATTCCAATAAGCCAATATCAAACCAAGCCGATAGCATGAGCCTTAAATCACCTGATAAATAGGTCAAGGCCTTTTCTTTCGCTTGCAATGAGAGCATTTCCGCTCGCATATCAACTAAAAATTTAACTCCCTCTGGAAGCGTAGTGAGTCTACCTATTAGGCTGCGCCATCTGGGCTCTAAAGCTCTACGCAGCTTTTCCTCTGCTAACGATCTTTCCAGCTCTGAGCTACCTGCTTGTTTAATAGAGTCGATTGACGCATCAACCTTATGCCTGTCTACTCCATACCTTTTGCCCAACTCGATTAGAAAATTACGGCGTCCGTCTGTATTTAATCTGATATAAACTTGGCCAATCTCGGCAGCTTGACTTCTTAGTGAGGCTTCGTCGCCAATCCCATCAATACATTTATTAACTTTATCGAATACCTTTTCCAAATCTTCCGGCGGCAATTCAGGTCGCGGGCCACCATGAAGATAACTAAGGGTTGAGTTGGAAACCCCTCCCCAGACGCGCCACAAATTGTTAAGCGTACGATCTAAAATACCGGCTTTCATAATATCAAATCCTTGGCATCACAGATTACAACTTTCATGGTACCGGAGTATAATAGGAGTAATTATTTGGAAACTCGGATTAATAACAAAGTGCCATGATTTTATTTTAATAAAAAAAATGGGGCGAGTGATGGGACTTGAACCCACGGCTTCCAGAATCACAATCTGGCGCTCTAACCACCTGAGCTACACCCGCCATATTTTAATCTTTTAACTAATGGACCTTCGTACGTCAGTCAACCAAAATGGGTAGCTAACCTAGAAGCCGCCTCATCCAAAATAGAATCCTTTTTTGCAAAGCAAAACCGGATAAAATTTTTTGGGGCATTGGACTGGAAGAACGCGCTCACTGGAACGGCTGTCACACCTGCTTCAGTTGTTATATACTTGCAAAAATCTATGTCCGTACCTCTGAACCCCGTATCGGTAATATCAACAAAAAGAAAATAAGAGCCCTCGCAAGCAATGGGGGTGAACCCTGCAATTTCATTAAGAGAATTTGCTAGTCTATCGCGTTTGGCTTGCATTTCGCTATTTAAATTTTCAAAATAGTCATCATCTTGGCTCAAGCCAAAAGCAACTGCCAGTTGTAAATTTGGGGCTGTTGTAAACACCAAAAACTGATGCGCTTTTGCAATAGCTTTTATCAATTCATGACTGCCTGTCAGATAACCTACTTTCCATCCGGTCAAAGAGAATGTTTTTCCAGCCGAGCTTATTCGAACGGTTCTATCCCTCATCCCAGGAAGCGTCATAAGCGATATATGTTCCTTCCCATCAAACACCATATGTTCATAAACTTCGTCACAAATAGCGATTGCATCGAATTCTTGCACCAAACCAGCAATCAATTTTAACTCTTCAAGATTATAAACCTTAGAAGCCGGGTTTTGGGGCGTGTTGAGTAAAAGTAATTTAGTTTTTGCAGAGAACGCAGCACGAAGCTGTTCAGGATCTAAGCTCCAATCGGGAGGCCTGATTGTAACCATCTTTGGAATACCTCCTGCACGTTTTATTATTGGTAAATAGCAATCGTAAAGCGGCTCAATCAAAACGACTTCATCACCAGGGTTAAGAAGCCCAAAAAAACACGCCGCCAAACCCTCCGTCGCTCCAGTGGAGATCATAGTCTCAGTTTCCCAATCGACATCGATTCCATAAAACCGCCGATTGTGACCGGCGACTGCTTGTCTTAATTCTGGAACGCCCATCATAGGGGGATACTGATTTGGCGGGGAATAAAGCGAATTTGCTGCCTTTTCTAAAACATTTTTTGGTCCGACCCCATCAGGAAACCCCTGCCCCAGATTTATAGAATTGTGTTCTAGTGCCAAACGCGACATGACCTCAAAAACGGTCGTCCCGAATTCTCCTAGGACCTTGTTTTTCAATTTCATCTTTTCGCTCCGAAAAAAAAATAAAAATTTGTTACAGTTTTTGTTGGAATCATATATATCGATCTCAATTCATATCTTAGCTTAGGTAAGCGAAACACGTAATGTCGCAAGAGCATAAAGCTTTATTTCAAGTAGCCGCAATTCCTTTTAAATATGAACCTGATTCTTTAAAAGTTTTGTTATTGACTACACGAAAAACAGGAAAGTGGATTGTGCCCAAAGGATGGCCAATCGAGGGTTTAAACTTTAGCCAGTCAGCAGAACAAGAGGCGCTAGAAGAAGCTGGTGTTAAAGGGCTCATCTCAAAAGACCCAATCGGCGACTTCATTTATCATAAAAAGATTGGCCCAAGGCGAAAGGTCACTTGTACAGTTGTAACGTATGGCCTTCATGTTACAGACCAGATGTCCGAATGGATAGAGAAAGGTCAGAGGAAAATATTATGGTGCTCGCTACTCGAAGCTTCAAAAAAAGTTAAAAACACAGGGCTTCGTGACATATTCCGAAATATTTCGACTGACCAGAGTATTTTACTGAAAAACGTGCCGCAGATTTATCAATAAAAGGTTATTTCCAGTGAACACAAAAAGAAATACGATCGATAAAGACCTGGATAAAATTGTCAGTTTGGAAAATGCAACTAAAACCGTTTCAAGCGGACTGGTAGCCCACACGTCTGCCTTTATATTTTTAGTAGCAGCCGGCTTTTTAGGGGCCTTTTTTGCAGGGGTCGAAACCGAGACTACAATAGTTGTTTTTGCCGCCGTACTGGGCGGTTATATGGCTTTAAATATAGGCGCTAATGATGTAGCCAACAATGTAGGGCCAGCCGTGGGCTCAAAAGCCATGAGTATATTCGCGGCGCTACTTATGGCTGCAGTTTTCGAAAGCGCTGGTGCGTTGTTAGCTGGCGGAGATGTTGTTTCAACAATTTCCAAGGGGATTATCGACCCAAAGCTTGTTCCAGATAACAAAATCTTTATAAACGCAATGATGGCAGCACTTTTAGCTGCGGCAATTTGGGTGAACTTCGCCACTATTGTTGGAGCGCCAGTCTCTACCACCCATTCTGTTGTCGGAGGTGTAATGGGGGCTGGAATTGCAGCGGTTGGGTTCCAACTCGTTAACTGGAACACGATGGCGGCAATCGCCGCTAGTTGGGTTATATCTCCTGTCTTGGGGGGTATTATTGCAGCTTCATTTCTTGCATTTATCAAGATCAACCTTATTTACCAAGAGAATAAAATAGCAGCAGCAAACCGCTGGATACCAATGTTAGTCGCAATAATGGCATCGGCATTTGCTTGTTACCTTTCCATCAAGGGACTGAAGCGCGTATGGAAGCCAGAATTAGAAATAGTCGCCTTGGTTGGCATCATTACATTTGTTGTGGTTTGGCTGATAATGAATCCACTTATAAAACGACAATCAGATGGAATGGAAAATAGAAATCGCTCTCTAAGAACCTTATTTAAAATACCGTTGATTTGTTCTGCAGCATTACTGTCATTCGCTCATGGAGCAAATGATGTGGCCAACGCCATCGGTCCCCTGGCCGCAATCCTACATAGCGTTGAAATGGGCACGATAACGGCAAAAGCGTTAATACCGAATTGGGTAATGATAATAGGAGCTTTTGGAATTAGCTTGGGCTTGTTTTTGTATGGCCCCAAACTGATACGAATGGTTGGCAACCAGATCACCAAAATGAATCCTATGCGGGCGTACTGTGTCGCCCTATCGGCGGCAATCACTGTAATTATGGCGTCTTGGCTTGGGCTACCCGTTAGCTCCACTCATATTGCCGTAGGAGCTGTCTTTGGAGTTGGTTTCTACAGAGAATATTTTATACGCAATAGTAAAGTCAGAAAAAAAATCGTCTCCAAAACAACTGCTTCAAACACAATAAAGAAAGAACCATCAGCACAAAGAGATATGAAATATCGGAGATTAGTTAGACGATCGCATTTTCTTACCATTATTGCTGCATGGGTAATTACTGTTCCTGCGGCAGCTATACTTTCGGCACTTATCTTTTTGGGAATGGCAGCAATTAATTAATAGGCCAGTCAATTATCAATCAAAATATTAACACTATATAATTTTATAGTTTTTTAACAGCGCTATTTTGCAAGTGTTTTTTTAAGAATTTGCAGTTTTCCAAGGAGAAACCGGGTAATCCAAAAAAACAATATACCGAGAAACCTGAGTGCTATATTATTTTTAAAATAAGTTGTTAATAAATGGAAGAAATTGATGGCTATGTTAGCTGACCGAATGAATCACCTTGGAACAGAAACAGCATTTGAAGTTATGGCACGCGCCAATGCACTTGAGGCGGAAGGTAGAGAGATTATAAATTTAGGGATAGGTCAGCCTGATTTCAAAACGCCAGAACACATCGTTGAGGCTGCTGTTAAGGCACTTCACGATGGACATCATGGTTACACACCAGCTAATGGTATTCCGCGTTTGAGGGAAGCAGTCTCCGCCGATTTGCATAAACGTTACGCGATAAATATACCAGAGCAACAGATCCTCATAGTTCCAGGAGGAAAAGTTACGATGTTCCTGGCAATGATGATATATGGCGAGCCAGGCTGTGAAATTCTTTATCCTAATCCGGGTTTTCCCATTTACGAATCTACTATCCGATTTTCTGGAGCAACTCCAATTCCAATAGCGCTGCGTGAGGAAAATGGATTTGCTTTCTCCGCAGAGGAAGTTTTATCGCAGATTAACCACAATACGCGATTGATAATTTTAAACAGTCCCGCTAATCCAACTGGAGGAGCGGTTCCCAAAAAAGAATTTGATACACTAGTTCAAGGCTTATCCAACTGGCCAAACGTTGCAGTAATGAGTGATGAGATATATGGCCAGATGCTTTACGATGGACGAGAGCATGTAAGTCTCCTTCAGTATCCTGAATTACACGATCGTTTAATTTTGCTAGATGGATGGTCCAAAACATATGCCATGACTGGTTGGCGATTGGGATACAGTATTTGGCCTAAAAACGTTGTCAATCAAGCTGAAAAACTTTGTGTTAACATTCATTCATGCGTTAACGCTTCCGCACAGTTTGCGGGAATAGCGGCTCTAGAAGGTAATCAAGACCCAGTAAAATTCATGGTTTCTGAGTTTGATGCTAGAAGAAAGATTATAGTTGATGAGCTGAACCAAATCCCCGGATTTAGCTGCATTGAACCAGGCGGGGCTTTTTATGCCTTTCCAAATATCACAAACACGGGCATGAGTTCTCAAAAGCTACAAGAAAAGATTTTGGAAGAAGCGGGAGTCGCCGTTATAGCTGGAACAAGCTTTGGTGTTCACGGAGAGGGTTTTCTGCGGTTTTCGTACGCTAATTCGATTGAGAATATTCGGGAGGCGTTAAAGAAAATCGCTAGATGCATTGCATAATTATTAACCAGTAACCGCCTTTTTTTTAGTCATTTGTCTATTTTTTAATCGCCCTTACGCCAAAATAATATTAACCTCTTCTTTTAACTTTTTGTTTTCACTGGTTTTTTTTTATTTTCGCGGTTGGCATATCTTATGCAAATGATCATGGAATCAAAAAACCAATTAATCTTTTTGGCTTACAAATATGAAAAAAATTGAAGCTATTATCAAACCTTTCAAATTAGACGAAGTAAAAGAAAGACTGCACGAGGTCGGTATAAAGGGCATCACTGTTATAGAGGCTAAAGGGTTTGGGCGACAGAAAGGTCATACGGAATTATATAGAGGTGCTGAGTATGTTGTCGACTTTCTTCCAAAAGTAAAAATCGAAGTTGTTATGGAAGACGAGTTACTTGACGCGGCAGTGGAGGCAATACAACAGACGGCCCACACCGGACGTATAGGCGATGGAAAAATATTTGTTTCAACCATAGATGAGGCGATACGAATACGAACTGGAGAGACGGGACACGACGCTTTGTAAGCTCGTTTATAATGTAAAAAAATAGGAATTTGGCACAACTAATTGAAATTAAAAAATTATTGGAAGGAAAACCATGTCAGACACAAGTTCAATTATGGAGATGATCAAAGAAAATGATATTCGTTTTGTTGATCTCCGATTTACAGACCCTCGTGGTAAATGGCAGCACCTAACACAAGCTATAGTTACGGTAGATGAGGACTCACTGAAAGAGGGCTTTATGTTTGATGGTTCATCAATCGCAGGCTGGAAGGCAATCAATGAGTCAGACATGTGCCTAATGCCAGACTTAACGACGGCAACCATAGACCCGTTTTTTGCGCAAGCCACCTTAGTCTTAGTTTGCGACGTCTTGGAACCGACTACCGGAAAACCGTACAACCGCGACCCAAGATCCACAGCGAAGGCTGCCGTAGAATATATGTCAAACCAAGGGATTGGTGATACTGCTTTCTTTGGCCCAGAAGCTGAATTCTTTGTTTTCGACGACGTAAAGTTCGATGTGCAGATGAACCGTGGTTACTATGAAGTTGATAGTTCTGAAGGGCCTTATAACACGGCCCGTGATTATGAGGAGGGCAACCCAGGGCACCGGCCAGGTATAAAGGGTGGTTATTTCCCAGTTCCCCCCGTCGACTCAGAGCAAGATTTACGAAGTGAAATGTTAGCTGTAATGGAAGAGATGGGTGTTGAGGTTGAAAAACACCACCATGAGGTGGCCCCATCACAGCACGAACTAGGGATGAAATTTGGCACACTCATTAATACTGCAGACTCACTTCAGATCTATAAATATGTAGTGCACCAGGTGGCGTCGTCCTATGGTAAGACAGCAACATTTATGCCAAAACCAGTCGCTGGCGATAATGGCTCAGGAATGCATGTTCATCAATCGATATGGAAAAATAACGAGCCAATGTTTGCTGGCTCCGAGTATGCCGATCTATCAGAAACCTGCCTCTTTTATATTGGGGGAATAATAAAGCATGCTCGGGCGATAAACGCATTTTCAAACTCGATAACAAACAGCTACAAGCGGCTAGTTCCTGGTTTCGAGGCACCAGTGCTTCTTGCATATTCAGCTAGAAATAGATCTGCTTCTTGCCGAATTCCTTTCGTAAACAATCCTAAGGGTAAACGAGTTGAAGTGCGTTTCCCGGATGCCGCCAGTAATCCCTATCTTGCCTTTTCCGCGATGCTCATGGCAGGCTTAGATGGTATCAAAAATAAAATTCATCCCGGCGAAGCTATGGATCAAGATTTATACGAGCTATCCCCCAATGAATTAAAGGATATACCAACTGTATGTGGCTCGTTACGCGAAGCATTAAACGCGTTAGATTTAGACAGGGAGTTTCTAACGCAAGGCGACGTTTTTGATGATGATCAAATAGATGCATATATTGATTTAAAAATGGAAGAAGTTTTGGCATTCGAGCAAGCGCCACATCCAATAGAATTCAAGATGTATTACTCCGTTTAAGCCAAACAGCGGATTAAACACTTTTTCAAAGGGGCTGCAATATAAGCAGCCCCTTTCTTAAAGAGGCTTGAAACAAGATAAATCTCAAGAAATACCGAGAGATTGCTGATAAAAATTAGTCACTTTCAAGCCGGTGCCAGTTAAGATGACTATGGTTGTTTCTTCCGGTTTTATAGCTCCATTATTTACTAACTCGTAAAATGCTGCGGCAGCCGTGGCACATGTCGGTTCCGCATAAAGACCTTTGGCGGCTAAATCGAGTGTCGCCTGTGCAATTTTATTCTCTCCCAACGCTATGGTACCGCCAGACGATCGTCTCAGAGCATTCAAAACTGAATTGAGTCTTATCGGCCGTTTTATAGCGGTTCCCTCAGCTATCGTTGAACTAAAACTATCTTCAATATGCCTATTCACCCCTGCCTGAAAAGCCGTATTTATTGGTGAACAATTTTGCGGTTGGGCAGCAAAAAGCCGGGGCAGTTTACTAATTAAGTTTAAAGCCTTTAATTCTTGGAAAGCAATATCACACCCCAGTACATTACTACCCGCTCCTGTGGGAATAATTATATTGTCTGGCGCCGTAAAATTTAGGTCTTCCCACAATTCGTATCCAAGGGTTTTTGTCCCCTGTAAAAAAAAAGGATGCCAATTATGGCTAGCATAAAAACAAGTTTCCGCCATTTTTAAAGCAGCACTTTCCGTATCTTCTCTAGTTCCAGGAATTAAGTGTATTTTGGCGTTGTATGATTTAATTTGCGCTATTTTAGCCGCTGATGTGGACTCCGGTGCAACGATATTTACTTTGATCCCTGCCGCAGCACCATACGCAGCAATAGCAGCACCACCATTTCCAGAACTATCCTCAACAACTTCATTGATATTCTGATTCTTCAGAAAAGACATCATTACCGACGCCCCCCTATCTTTAAAAGAGCCAGTGGGCGCAAACCACTCCAGCTTAAATAAAGCATTATATCCACCAAACTCCATATTAATTAAAGGAGTACATCCTTCGCCTAAACTCACCTTAGTGGAGATATTTTTTGGAAACGCGTTTCTATAACGCCAGATTGAACGTTCTTTTTTGTCTATTTGGCATTCTGTAATACCCCTCAAACCCGATATTGCAAGAGGATTTCTTTCATCAGAACACCACCGAGGCACGTCGATTGAGTATTTACCCCCCTCCTTCTCGTCAATTAAAATAGGTTCGACCATTATACCCCGCTAAAAAAATTATCTAAATTCAGTTTTTATCCGATGCTTAATCGACAATAAACAGTTGGTAAATAAACCAAAACACCATATGTTGTATTCATCTAATATCCAAGACACATTTGATAGATGTATAAACTATAGAACTGAATTCATAAACTGGAACTCTAAAATGGCAGATCTTTTCCAAAATGCCCCAGCGGTTACCACGACAAATTACTCCGCTAAAGATATAGAGGTGTTAGAGGGATTAGAGCCTGTTCGACGCCGTCCCGGTATGTATATAGGCGGCACTGATGAGATCTCGATGCATCATTTAGTGGCTGAAGTGCTTGACAATTGCATGGATGAGGCTGTTGCAG
>Ga0315331_10002889_pt1 | contig 12912 bp, 11 predicted proteins | sample M160m34915metaG_FD_203456 | JGI IMG/M metagenome (GOLD analysis project Ga0315331, IMG submission 203456) | Ammonia-oxidizing marine archaeal communities from Monterey Bay, California, United States - M1 60m 34915 | ecosystem: Environmental > Aquatic > Marine > Intertidal zone | place: USA...
CCCAGACGGTGTAATTACCGGCACCGCTGGTGATAAGGCTGTCTTCCGGCAGGTTGTCGCTCAGCCAGCCGACGATTTCGGAATAGTTCACGTCGCCCGGCATACCGGGCGGCGTCGAAAACGCCATGTAATCGGCGTGGGCGGTTTCCGCTTCGCCTTTCCACGGAGTTGCAACGGGCACCACGTCGCGGGCTGCCGCACAGAATTCGGCCATGCCGGAGTTGATACCGAGATCGGCCTGATAGACCTTGCCGAGCTCGTCGACGCCGGCGCTGATATGAATGAAGGTCTGCTTCGGTTTCGGAAAATCGAAATAGGTGTAACCGCCGCTGACGATCTCACCCAGTTGCGGGCCAAGGGAAATCAGCAGATCGCACTCATCGAGACGCTGCTTGAGCTTTGGGTTGATGCCGAGGCCGATAACGCCCGCATAATTCGGATGGCGGTTGTCCATCAAATCCTGGCGCCGGTATGTTACAGACACCGGCAGGTCATTCTGTTCGGCAAAAGCGGCAAGATCGTTGCACGCTTCCTGCGTCCAGCCGCCACCGCCCGCCATAACCAGCGGCTTTTTCGCAGCGGACAGCATGTCACGGAATTTGGCCATATCGGCCGCACCGGGATTGGCCTGCGCCGTCTGATAGGGCTGGCCGTCTTCGGCATCGGCGCGTTCGGTCTGCATGTCTTCCGGCAGGGCAAGGACCACAGGACCGGGACGGCCCGATGTTGCGACGTGGAATGCGCGGCTGACCATTTCAGGTACGCGGGCCGGGTTGTCGATCTGGGCGACCCATTTGGTCATCTCGCCGAACATGCGACGGTAGTCGACTTCCTGGAACGCTTCGCGTTCGGCCATGTCGCGGGCGATCTGGCCGACGAACAGGATCAAAGGCGTTGAATCCTGGTGCGCGGTGTGGATGCCGATCGAGGCATTGGTAGCGCCCGGACCGCGGGTCACGAAAGCGACGCCGGGTTTACCGGTCATCTTTCCCCAGGCGTCGGCCATGTTGGTCACACCGCCTTCCTGGCGGCAAACGACCAGGTTGATCTGATCCTGAACGTCATGAAATGCATCGAGGGCCGCGAGATAGCTCTCGCCGGGTACGCAGAAAACGGTATCGACGCCGTGCAGGCGCAGGCAATCGACGAGAATTTGCCCACCGGTGCGTAGATTAGAGGAATTGCTGTCGGTCATAATTTAAATCTCGATAAATTCGTCCAGGAAAATCGTGTATTTCTGGCGCTTGGGTTTGTCTTTGTCTTCTTCATGCACGTAGTAAATCGACGATTTTCCCTTGAGTGTGCGCGGCAAGATCATCACGCGCGAGAAATTGCCCGGCTTGTCGTCCGGCGCGTAGGCAAGGACCGGCACGGGGCCGGCTTCGAACCAGGGCTCACCCGCCGCAACGATATGGGTCTCCCCACCGGTCTCGACCTTGAATCCGCCTTCGAGCAGGCACCGTATGCCGGGTCCCTGATGGACGTGTGTATAGGCAATGCCGCTGGGCGGGATATCGACGCGGTCGCAGCGCCACAGATATCCGTCACCCGGATCGAGGTCCACATCGGCGGACAATTTGTGTGTAGAGGTGACACCGTCACCGGCGGCAAATCCGTCGTCGTCGGCGGTCCCGGCTGCCACAAGTTCATATCGCAGGAGCCGTGCGCCATCTGCGCCGGCGGTGATCGAGATATCGTCTGTCGAAAACCAAGCGGAATTCGCGCTCAGCGTAGCGCCGCCGCTGCTGTCACGGACTGTCGCCATACCGTTCGCGACATAGATACCGCGGTTACGGCCGGGCAGGGATGCGGAAAGGGTCGCTTTCTCGGTCAGAACATCGGTGTAAAGCCGCAGGATATAACCCGCCATGTCGTCATCCTCGCATATTCGCATCTGGGGTATCACAGCGCGGAAAGGGCGGCAAGCAGTGGCGCCGGGTTCGTTGACGCGGGCAGGGGCGCCGGTATGATGGCGCGCCATTTCAACCACCCGCCGCGCGCGCTTCAGGAGCCGTTCAACCGTGAAAAATCACACCGTCAAAGTCTACCCGTCCAAACAGGAACTCAAACGCGAAGACCAGCTTGCCTGGAAGATCGCGGCGATCGCATCCGATCCGGTCGACGTCGATGACGACGTTACCGACATGATTATCAATCGTATGATCGACAACGCCTCGGTCGCGATGGCGTCGGTCAATCGCCGCCCGGTGGCGAATGCCCGCTCAATGGCGATCTGTCATGCGCGTGACGGTGGTGCGACGATCTTCGGCATGCCGGCGGATCAGCGCTTTTGCGCCGAATGGGCCACATGGGCCAACGGCACGGCGGTGCGCGAACTCGATTACCATGACACGTTCCTTGCGGCGGATTATTCCCATCCGGGCGATAACATTCCACCGACCCTTGCGGTCGCCCAGCAGAAGGGTATCGGCGGTAAGGACCTTATCCGCGGTATTGCGACGGGCTACGAGGTTCAGGTCAATCTGGTGAAGGGCATCTGCCTGCATGAACACAAGATCGATCATATTGCCCATATAGGCCCGTCTGCCGCCGCTGCGCTTGGCACGCTGCTGAAGCTGGATACCGAGACGATCTATCAGTCGGTACAACAGGGGCTGCACGTCACCTGCACCACGCGTCAGTCGCGCAAGGGTGAGATTTCAAGCTGGAAGGCCTATGCGCCGGCCCATGCCGGAAAATTGGCCATCGAGGCCGTCGACCGTTGCATGCGTGGTGAAGGTGCGCCGTCGCCGATCTATGAAGGTGAGGACAGCGTGATCGCCTGGATGCTCGACGGACCGGATGCGAACTACACCGTGCCGCTGCCGGAAGCCGGAGAGAGCAAACGCGCGATCCTGGAGACTTATACCAAGGAACATTCCGCGGAATATCAGAGTCAGGCACTGATCGATCTCGCTCGCAAGATGGGCGCGCAGATCGGTGATTTCGATGCGATCGACAACATCGTCATCCAGACCAGCCATCACACCCACTATGTGATCGGCACCGGCGCTGGCGATCCGCAAAAGATGGACCCGAATTCCAGCCGCGAGACGCTGGATCATTCGATTATGTATATCTTTGCCGTCGCGCTGCAGGATCAGGCGTGGCATCACGTCAATTCCTATGCGCCGGAACGCGCCCAGCGGCCCGACACGGTGAAACTTTGGCACCGTATTTCCACAGTTGAGGATACGCGCTGGACCGAGCGCTATCACCATCCCGATCCCAACCAGCGCGCCTTCGGCGGCCGGGTGGTTATCACGATGAAAGACGGCTCAACCCTGGAGGACGAACTGGCCCTTGCCGATGCGCATCCGGCGGGAGAACGGCCTTTCGCCCGAGATAACTATATCAATAAATTCAATATGTTGGTGGATGGTCTTGTCAGTAACGGTGAGCGAGATCGTTTCCTCGATACCGTGCAACGCCTGCCGAACCTGTCCGCTGCAGAACTCGGTGGCCTGCACGTTACACTGGATGCAGAGACGCTGATCCACGCCACCCGCGATGACAGAGGAATTTTCTGATGCTGTTTGCCAAAAAGACCGCGGCCGAAAAACGCGCGAGCTTCCGCGAGGAGCTTGCCAAGGGCCGGTTGCTGCAATTCCCCGGTGCGCATGCGCCTATAGTGTCGCTGGCGATCGAGGATCAGGGGTTTGACGGTATTTATATTTCCGGTGCGGCGCTGTCGGCGGAACTCGGATTGCCCGATATTGGCCTGACGACCATGAGCGAGGTTACCCAGCGCGGCCGCCAGATCGCGCGGGTCAGCGATCTGCCGTCGCTGATCGATATCGACACCGGTTTCGGTGAGCCGATGAGCGCGGCGCGGACGGTCCAGGAACTCGAAGACATCGGCATAGCAGGCTGTCATCTTGAAGATCAGGTCAATCCAAAGCGTTGCGGCCACCTGGACAACAAGTCGATAGTGCCGGTACGCGAAATGACGATGAAAATCCGGGCCGCGGCGGGTGCGAAGAAGGATCCGAACTTCCTGCTGATGGCGCGCACCGATGCGCGGGCATCCGAAGGGTTGGATGCGGCGCTGGACCGGGCGAAGGCGTATATCGACGCCGGCGCCGATGCGATTTTCCCGGAAGCGCTGCAGGATATGTCGGAATACGAGAAAGTGCGCGAAGCGTTGGATGTGCCGCTGCTCGCTAACCTGACCGAATTCGGCAAGACCCCGCTGCTGACCAAGACCGAGCTGGAAAATCTCGGCTACAACATTGCGATCTATCCGGTCACGTCGCTTCGGCTTTCGATGAAGGCGGTCGAGGACGGTTTTGCGGCGATCCGTCAGCAGGGCAGCCAGAAAGAGATCGTGGACCGCATGCAGACACGTGCGCGGCTGTATGAGCTGATCCGCTACGAAGAATACAATTCGTTCGATCAGGACATTTTCAACTTCAAGGTTTGATGGGAGGGAGACGCAGGATGGCGGCTAAAAAAGGCGCGACGACGAAGACGACAGCAAAGAAATCCAATGCGAAGAAACCCGCGGCGGAACCGGTAATCTATAAGGGGCTTGCCGGTGTGACCGTGGATACGACATCGGTGTCCAAGGTGGTGCCGGAAACCAATTCGCTGACCTATCGAGGATATGCTGTTCAGGATCTCGCCGCGAATTGCCGTTTTGAAGAAGTCGCCTACCTGATGTGGCATGGCGAGTTGCCGACCCGCGCTCAGCTTCGGAAGTTCGAAAAAGACGAACGCAGCCGCCGTAATATTTCGCGTGGTCATGTCGAGGTTATCCGTGAGTACCCGAAAAAAGCCCATCCGATGGATACCCTGCGGACATCCGTCAGCTATCTCGGCACGACCGAAAACGCTTGGGGCGGTGAGCCGGCGGAAAAAGACCTCGACCGGTCGATGAACATGCTTGCCAAGATCCCGACGATGATTGCGACCGATTACCGGTTCCGCAAAGGTCTGCGCCGCATCACGCCGCGCAAGGACCTGACCATGTCGGAGAACTTCTTCCACATGTGCTTCGGCGAAGTGCCGCCGAAGGAAGTGATCCGGGCATTCGATATTTCCCTGATCCTGTATGCCGAACACAGCTTCAACGCGTCGACGTTTACAGCGCGGGTTATTACCTCATCGATGTCGGATATATACAGCGCCGTCACCGGCGGTATTGGCTCCCTGAAGGGGCCGCTGCACGGTGGTGCCAATGAAGCGGTGATGCACAATCTGCTGGAAATCAAAACGCCTGCACGGGCCGAAAAATGGTTGCGTGACAAACAGGCTGCCAAGGATCTGGTGATGGGTTTTGGCCATCGGGTCTACAAACGCGGCGATTCTCGCGTCCCCACAATGCGGGCTGCTCTGGAAGACCTCGCCAAGTGGAAGGGCGATACCAAGTGGCTGGAAATCTCGGATGTTCTTCAGAAGATCATGGTCGATGAAAAGAATATCCACCCCAACCTCGATTTCCCGGCAGGCCCGGCCTATTACCTGATGGGGTTCGAGATCGATATGTACACGCCGATTTTCGTGATGAGCCGGATTACCGGCTGGACGGCCCATATTATCGAGCAGAATGCGTCCAACAGCCTGATCCGGCCGCTCAGTGCCTATAACGGCAAGAAGCAGCGCAAGGTAAAGGCAATTTCCAAACGCTAATCCTTCGAGACGTCGCCGGCAGCGCCTTTCCGGGCCTGCCGGCGTTCAACGTGGCCGCGGCGCAGCAGGTAGACTGCGGAGGCGATGATCACCAGTGTGCCGATGATCGACCACTGGTCGGGCAGTTCCGAAAACACGATATAGCCGAGGACTGCCGCGACCGGCAGACGCATGAAATCGAACGGGGCTACGATGCTGACTTCGCCGGCATCATAGGCGCGGGCGAGAAATGCCTGTCCGATGGCGCCGAGAAAGCCGGCGAGAAACAGCCAACCGGTCTGGACCAGCGTCGGGGTTTCCCAGGTCAGCGCTGCGGGCGGCAGCATCACCAACGTGCCGAAGAACATGAAGTAGAACACGATCCGCGTCGGAGGCTCGGTCGCAGACAGACGTTTCATAGAAATCATTGCGGACGAGGTCAGTACGGCGCTGAACAACGCGAGCAACATGGCCGGTTCGACCCCAAGATGCGGTTTGACGATCATCAACATGCCGCAAAACCCGACAACGGTTGCCGCAATCCGCCGACCTTTGATCATTTCCTTCAGAACAATCGCGCCGATCAGGATCGACCAGAACGGTGAGGTGAAGGCGAGCACCATCGCATCTGCCAGGATGAGGTGTTCGAGCGCAAAAACCAGCGCAACAAAGGCTGAAATTCCACAGCACGACCGCACGAAATGCAGGGCAAGTCGGGTTGTCCGCAGGACTGAAGGCCCCGATCGGATCAACCAGGGCAGCAACAGACAGAGTGCGAAGAAGGTCCGCGAAATCGCGACAACGAAGACCGGCAATTCCGTCGCCATGTGTTTGACGATCACGAACATCGACGTCAGCGTGGTGACGGCCAGAAGCATCCACAGAATTCCGCGGACATTATTCAGCTTCGGCGCGTAGGTGCCACCGGCAGGGGTGTTCAAGGCTCATGCTTTCGTATGATCCGGCGACCGTACCGGAAGGCTCTCTCCGTATCAGAGGCGGCCGGACACTTCAATGCGCGTGCGCGACCGGTTGCGGAGTCGCACTTCCTGATGCATCCCTTGTAGTATCAAAACGGTAATTCTGGAAAACGCACCCTTGAAAGTCCTGTTCATCACTGCAACGCGTGTCGGCGACGCTGTCCTGTCTTCGGGACTGGTGGCGCATCTGGTGGATCGCTACCCGGACGCGCGTATCACGATTGCCTGCGGCGCACCCGCGGCACCTTTGTTCGAGGCGGTGCCGGGTCTCGATCGACTGATTGTGGTCGAAAAGCAGAGATTCCACAGCCATTGGCTATCGCTTTGGGCCGCCTGTGTGACGACGCGTTGGGACCGGATATACGACCTGCGTGGCTCCATGATTGGCAGCTTTCTTCTCGGTGGAGAAAAACAGGCAGGGGCGTATCGCGACAATACGATCCACAGGGTCGAGGAACTGGGCCGGATGGTGGAAGTTGCCCCGCCGCCAGCCCCCAAAATCTGGGTTTCGGATGAAGTGCAGGTCGCAGCCGCGGCACTTGTTTCCGGGAACCGTAAAGTTCTTGCCGTCGGGCCGACGGCAAACTGGGGCGGCAAACAATGGCCGGCCGACCGGTTTGCGGCTTTGGTCTGCCGGGCAACAGACCCGGACGGTATTCTTCCGGGTGCCGCTGTGGCGGTTCTCGGCGCAGGATCGGAGCGCGATATGGCGGCGCCGGTCCTATATGCGCTGCCGAAAGACCGGTTGATCGATCTGGTCGGACAGTCGTTGCCGGTTGCCGCGGCCTGCATCGAGCAGTCCGCACTTTATGTCGGCAATGATTCCGGACTGATGCATATCGCCGCCGCCACCGGGACCCCGACGCTGGGCCTGTTCGGACCGTCGCCGGAGACACGTTACGGGCCATGGGGGTCACATTGCGCGTCGGTCCGCACCGTCGAAGGTTTCAGGGAGCTGGTGCTCGCGCCGGATTTCGACCATCTCAGTCAGAAATCCCTGATGACCGGTCTGTCGGTGGATGCGGCCTACGAAGCCCTTGCGAATCTTTACGCCAACGTAAAAGATGCGGCGTAGAGGGGATCGTATTGGCTAGAAAACCGGATTCTGAAAAACGTTCTGCGGTCGAAGAACGGCGCGAAAACCGCCGGGACGAAATTCTTCGGGCGGCACAGGACTTATTTCACCGCCAGGGCTATGCCAACACGTCTCTGGACGACATCGCGCGCGCGGTCGGGATCAAGCGGGAAGGGCTGTATTATTACTTTCCGAACCGCACGCAGATCCTGATTGAGATCATCAGGCCGCTCGGTCTGCAGTTGCGCGACCGGGTGCGCGAAATTCTGGAAAGCGATGCGTCACCGGAAGAGAAAATCTGCCAGACGGTGGAAAATCATTTGATGCGGTTTGAAAACCGCTTTGCAGAATCCAAGATCACCTTGCGTGATGACTACTTTACCGAGAACGAAGCGGTTCTGGCCGAGATGGGCCCGATCTGGAACGACTATGAAGCGCTCTGGATCGCGATCATCGAGGAAGGCCAGAAGCAGGGCGTGTTCGATACGTCGCTTGATCCGCAGATCGCGCATCTCGGCATTCTCGGCCTGTGCAACTGGGCGGCCCGCTGGTATGTCCCCGGGAAATCCCTGCCCGTCCCCGATCTGATCGCCATGTATAACCGCATGGTGCTGCGGAGCCTGCAGGTGGACTAACCCGCCAACACGTCTTGCGGTGCGGTGTAATCGCGGTTCTGCGCCGTCGCCACCGCTTCATAGGTCAGCTTGCCCGCGTGCACGTTCAATCCGTTCATTAGATTCTGATCTGATTCCAGCGCCTTTCTGACGCCCATATTGGCTATACGGATAGCGAAAGGCAGGGTCGCGTTGTTAAGCGCAAAGGTTGATGTCCGCGCGACGGCGCCCGGCATATTGGCAACGCAGTAATGCACCACGTCATCGACCACATAGGTCGGGTCGTCATGGGTGGTCGGCTCGCTGGTCTCGAAGCACCCGCCCTGGTCGATTGCAACATCGACGACCACTGAGCCGCGTTTCATGGTTTTGACCATTTCGGCGGTCACGAGCTTCGGTGCTTCCGCGCCCGGGACCAGCACGGCGCCGATCACGAGGTCGGCATTGGCGACTTCCTCTTCGATGTTGGTCCGGTTCGAGAACCTCGTCGTGATCAGGCTTTTATATTGTGAATCGATTTCGGCAAGGCGGCGGATGTCGCGGTCAATCACAGTCACATGGCCGCCCATGCCGGTTGCGACGAACACGGCATTACTGCCGACAACGCCGCCGCCGATAACAACGACCTTGCCCGGCGTCACGCCTGGCACACCGCCAAGCAGCAAACCCCGTCCGCCATTAGCAATCTCGAGGCAGGTCGCGCCCGCCTGAACGGCCATGCGTCCCGCGACTTCGCTCATCGGGGCGAGCAGGGGCAGGCCGCCGCGGTCGTCGGTGACGGTCTCATAGGCGATACCGGTACAGCCACTATCGAGTAGGCCGGTCGTCTGGCGCACATCAGGGGCGAGATGCAGGTAGGTGAACAATATCTGACCGTCGCGCAGCATTTCGATTTCAGGTTTCTGAGGCTCTTTCACCTTCACGATCATATCGGCGGCTTCGAACACGTCCGCTGCATCGGCGGCAATCTTTGCCCCGGCGGCTTCGTAATTGGCGTCGTCAAAACCGATTGCGTGGCCGGCATTGGTTTCGACGAATACCTGATGATCGTTACCGACCATTTCCCGGACGCTGGCGGGGGTGAGCCCGACCCGGTTTTCGAAAGATTTGATTTCCTTGGGGACGCCGATCAGCATCTGTCGCTCCTTGCTTCGCCTGTCTATCGGGTAAATAGGATGTCACAGCGGATAAGCCATGCCTATATAAATTTTACGTTAATGTAAAATAAGTTGCGGATTTAGTGTCGCCCGCTAATCTGTCGCCCGATGCTTCGGCACGAATACGATCGACTGGAAGGAAGATACTCAATGCGCGCAATCATCGCCCGGGAGCTGGGCCCGCCGGAAAACCTCGTGATCGAAGACCTGCCGTCATTGACGGCAGGTCCGGGACAGGTGGTTATCGACAACAAGGCTGCGGCCGTTAATTTTACCGATCTACTGGTCATGGAAGGCAAATATCAGGTGCGTCCGCCGTTGCCGTTCTCACCCGGCAAGGAGGGGGCAGGGTTCATCAAATCCGTCGGTGCGGGCGTCACCAAGCTGAAGCCGGGAGACCGCGTGATGGTCCAGGTTGAATACGGCTCCTACGCGCAGGAGGTCGTAGCCGAGGAATCGCACTGTTATCCGGTGCCTGACGGCGTTTCGTTCGAAGAAGCGGCCGCCATCGGCATTGCTTATCAGACGGCGCATTTCGCCCTCGTTGACCGCGCCTATGTGAAGGAAGGCAACACCGTTCTGGTAACGGGTGCATCCGGCAGCGTGGGGCTGGCGGCGATGCAGCTTGCCAAGGCATGGGGATGCACGGTCATCGCCGGGCTGACGACCATGGCGAAGCAAGATCTGGCGCGAGAAAACGGCGCGGACCATGTCATCGATCTGACCGAGGGTGATCTCAAGAATTCGATCCGTGATCAGGTCAAGGGGATCACCGGCGGCGGCGTTGACATCGTGATCGAAATCGTAGGCGGGGAGGTGTTTGACGGCTCTATCCGCGCACTTAACTTTGCCGGCAGTATCGTTGTTGTCGGGTTTACCAGCGGCACGATTCCGTCAATGAAGGTGAATTACACCTTGCTCAAGAATATCTCCGTGACCGGCGTGAACTGGGCGGAATACCGGGACCGCGATCCGGACTGGGTCCAGCGCGTTCAGACCGAAATCTTCGAGATGGTGCTCGCCGGTAAACTGCACGTACCTGTGCAGGCGGTTTACCCAATGGATCAGATCGTGGATGCCTGCAAGGTGCTATCGGACCGGCAGGTCCGCGGTAAGGTGGTGATTACGACGGGCGCCTGACCGGTAAGGCCTGATCAGCCCGCGGCGGACCATTCCGATACGATATCGTCGTATTCGGGACGCGCGCGTTCCTTGGTGTCTGCCATTTCATTACCTAAAAAGACGAAGCCCGCGATTTCATCATCCGCGTCCACGCCGACAGCCACTTTGACATCGGCGTCATAGGCGTACCATTCGGTCAGCCATTGTGCCGCGTACCCCATCGATTGCGCGGCGATCAGCATGGTCTGGCATGCCGCTCCAGCGGACAGGACCTGTTCCCATTCCGGAATCTTGTGGCCCTTGTGCACCTTCGAGACGACAGCGACCACCACGGGTGCGCGGGTAAGACGTTCCTGTTCCATTTCGATCTGCTCGTCGATGGCGTCGGGATTATTCTTTTTGAACGAAGCGGCGATAACGTTGCCGATTGTGGCGCGTGCGTCGCCGCGGATCACGATAAATCGCCATGGCGTCAGCCGGCCGTGATCGGGCACGCGCATGCCCGCTTCCATGATGTTGTGCAGATCCGCATCGTTTGGACCCGGGCCGTCCATCATGCGCGCGACGGTGGAGCGTCGCGACAGCAGAAATTCGATTGTGCCTTCGTCCCGGTTGTTCAGTTCTGACATTTATTTCTGTTCCTTAAATGATCCCGGCCTTCTCAGCGCGCTCGCGCTCCAACTGGCGGAGGGCGCCGCGCTGGATCTTACCGGTCGCGGTCAGCGGCAGTTCGTCAACGAATTCGACCGCCCGCGGGTATTTGAATGCAGATATCTGCGATTTTACGAAGTTCTGCAACTCCAGGGTCGTTTCGTCGCTTTTGTCCTCGGTCGCAGTTGGGATGACGAACGCCTTGACGATCTGTCCCCGGTCTTTGTCGGGTGTGCCGACAACCGCGGCTTCGCGGACTTTCGAGTGTTCCAGCAGCACGGATTCGACCTCGAGTCCGGACACATTATACCCGCCGGTCAGAATCATGTCATCGGTGCGGGCCTCGTAATAGAAATAGCCGTCCTCGTCGATGCGGCAGAGGTCTCCCGACTTGTTCCAGCCGTTATGGATATAGGCTTTCTGGCGTTCCAGATCGTCCAGATAGCGGCAACCGTTAGGGCCTTTTACAATCATCTGGCCGATTTCGTTCGGTTTGACGTCATTCATTTCATCGTCGACGACCCGGACCTGAAACCCCGGAATCGCCTTGCCGATGGCACCGGGTTTGATGTCGTCGCCGCTGGCCGAGATAAAGATGTGCAACAGCTCAGATATACCGAGCCCGTTGATCATCTCGACGTCGGTGATGTCCTTCCATTCATTGAAAGTCGCCGGTGCGAGTGGCTCACCGCCGGCAACGCATTCGCGCAACGACGACAGGTCATAATCCCGTGCCTTGTCGAGCATCAGCTTGTAGCCCGACGGGGTCGAGAAACAGACATTGGCTTTATATTTTTCAATCGTCTGAAGGACCGCTTCGGGTGTGCCGCGTTCAAGCAGAACTGCCGTTGCGCCGAAGCGGAACGTATCGGCGATAAACGCGCATAACCCGTACAGGAACGCGATTTGTGGACTGCCGCACACAATGTCGCCGGGACGGATTTTGACGACCTGGCCGATAAAGCAATCTGCAGCGGCAAGAATATCGCGGTGGAAATGCAGCGTACCTTTCGGTGTGCCGGTGGAGCCGGATGTGAAACCGATGATCGCGGGGTCGTCCGCGGCCGTGTCTATAGCGGCAAAGTCGTCCGATTTTTCGGCCATGGCGCCTTCGATGCCATCCGCACGGTCCGCGCCGAAATAGAGGATGTGTTCAAGGTCTTCAGCGCTTTCCTTAGCCTTGTCGATATCTTCGGCAAGGTTGTCATGGGAAATCGCAAACCGGACCTTCGCCTTTCCAATCATGTAGACAAGTTCGCGTTCGCGCAGCACCGGCATCGTGGTGATCGCAACGCCGCCTGCCTTCAGGACGGCGAGCCAGCACGCGATCAGCATGGGGTGGTTGCCGCTGCGGATAAGCACCCGCTCGCCGGGCACGAACCCATAATCTTCGACCAGGACATTCGCGATCCGGTTGGTGCGGATCATCAGGTCGCGATAGGTCCAGGTTTGTTCGCCGAACATTAGCGCCGGTTTGTCGGCGTATCCGGCGGCAACCTGCTTGTCGATAAGTTCGACAGCGACATTGAATCGGGCGGGGTAGGCGGCAAGTTCCGGGAGGACCGAATAATCCATTTCCGGCCATAATTCCGGGCCGGGCATGTTATCCCGGATGAACGTATCAACATGTGACGTAGGTTCTGTCATGACGCCTCTGCTTATTGCTTTTTGAGAGTTCCCGCTGGGCACAAATCTAGTGGTCG
>Ga0315331_10002890_pt1 | contig 12909 bp, 9 predicted proteins | sample M160m34915metaG_FD_203456 | JGI IMG/M metagenome (GOLD analysis project Ga0315331, IMG submission 203456) | Ammonia-oxidizing marine archaeal communities from Monterey Bay, California, United States - M1 60m 34915 | ecosystem: Environmental > Aquatic > Marine > Intertidal zone | place: USA...
CTTCTACTATCAGAAATGGTGCAATAACTACGTTAAAACTAGCTGACAACAGTATTACAGTTCAGAAACTAAGTTCTACTGGTGGACTAGAAGCTGTTGGAACAGCTGTTATACAGGATGGTGCGGTAACACCTCCAAAGATAGATGGAACAAGTACTTTCAGTTTTAATGCAGCATCGGTTGCTACTACTCTTTCTGTTACTGGTAAAGTTAGTAGGGATGACGCTAGTGGTACGGACGTTGCTGGATCGGATTTAATACTTGCTGGTGGAGCATCCACTGGTTCTGCTTCAGGTGGATATTTACGTATTAAGACATCACCTTCTGGTGGAAGTAGTAATGCAACACTTAATACTTTAACTGACGCTCTAGTTATTACAGGTCAAGGTAAAGTCGGTATTGGAGTTGGAAACCCAACACAAGATTTAGAAGTTGCTAATAATGTTGTAATCAATGGTGAGTTGACTGTACTAGGTGGTACTTCAACTATCTCCACAACTAACACCGTAATCGGTGACAAATTAATTGAACTTGGTAATGGTATTGTAGGAGCACCAACTGGTGACTCTGGTATCATTATCGAACGTGGTTCCGAGGACAATGCTTTTATTGGATTCGATGAGTCTGAAGATAAGTTTGCATTAGGTACTGGTACTTTCAGTGGTAGCACAGTTGGAGATGTAGCATATACACTTGGTACTCTTCAGTCTAACGTCGAAGCAGTTGAACTTGATGTATCTGGTACTAACTCATATGTTAAATTCGATGGTGCTGTAGTTACTATTGAACCAACTGGTTCTAACATCGCACTATTCAAATGCGATCCTACTAATAACAAAATTGGTATTGGACAAGATCCTAACAACGCTCTTGCTCAAATACTTCAAGTTAATGGTAATGTTGGAGCAACTGCATTTATAGGAGATGGTAACGGATTAACTAACCTGTCTGGTTTCACTGGTGCTGGTGATGGTACTGAAGCCATTCCTGGTATTAGTTTCTACCAAGATCAGGACAACGGTTTCTACCGTCCAGACAGTGACCAAATGGGTCTATGTCTAGGTGGAGGCGAGAAAGTTCGCTATAATGATGCAGCTGGTGGATCCTTAATTACAGTTAAGGATATACACGGACAGGATGCAGGAACAGCAACTACTGCTTCTATCACTGCTGCTGTAATTGACTCGTTCACTTCTACTGCTTATAGTAGTGGTAAGTATGTTGTACAATGTACATCAGGTGCATATATTCAGGTAAAAGAAGTTCTTATCGTTCACGATGGAACTGACATTTATATTGAAGAATATGCAACAATGACAACAGGTGGAATTGCCCAAGGTGGACTTGGAACAATTACTGCTCAATTTAACGGAGCAAACATTGAAGTTGTCTTCACTCCAGTATATGCCGTGAATACTATTAAGTATTTCAGGGATCTTATTACTGCATAAATAAAACCGAGAACCCATAAGTCTAATGCCAGTAAGAACAGTAGACAAAACTTTTACCTTTGAACAACAACGTGTCGAGATTAACGAGATCGGTGTTGACAATGGGGATTTTTCTGGCAAAATTGTTGCCCAGTCTGTAGCTAATAACTTAGTTGCACAAACTATCACTGATTGTCTACTGGAGTTGGACACAGAACTCGGTCCGATTGCTTCTATCACTAGCGAAATTCCAGCTAATGATAAAGATAATGTTGTAGAGGCAGTTAATTACATTACTGATACTATAATTAAAGCACTGTCAAACCTGACAACTGCTGATAAGACTAGTGTTATAAATGCAATTAATGAACTCGATCAAGATGTAGGTGACCTTGGAGTACTATCAGTAAACATTGCTGATCATACAAGTTTGGTTGCTGCTCTCAATGAGACAAAAGATATTATTATTGGTGTTCTTTCCAGTTTAAGTACAACATCTAAATCTAGTATTGTTGCTGCTATTAACGAAATAAAGGACATTACTATTGGTAATCTTCTTAACCTCACTACTCAAAACAAAGCAAACCTCGTTAATGCGATTAATGAATTGCAGGCTGAGGTGAATACCCTTGCTGCACAGGTCGGTGTATCTGTTGAAGCTGGTCTTGATGCTACTGCACTTGCTATCGCTCTAGGTTAATTAACAATGGCAAATAAATTTCTCTCAACTTCCAAACAAAACGTAGGTACAGTCGCAACTTCCATCTATGCGGTTGAACTTAGTGGGACGGAGACTGAGAAACAAACAGTTGTAATTGGATGCAACTTATCAAATACTACACAGACTGCTGTGATTGCTGAGGTACAAATTAACAGGTACCCTGCTTTTAACATTAATCCTCAGTATCCTAAGGATGATGTGATGATTGTAAAGAACGTTCCCATCCCTGCTGGATCAGCGTTTGAAGTTATGCAGGGACAAAAGATTATTTTAGAATATAACCCTGACGGTTATAGGAGTTCAACTCCAGGAGTTAGTGACACTTTGGCGGCTAACATAACATCACCTAGTATTGTATCAATCACTATCTCCGACAATACAGGTCCAAAGTTAAATACTGGAGATTATATATTAATCAATAACGAAATTTTAAAAATTACATCTCTAGCAGGTGCTGGAGATACTACTCTTAACGTTGATAGAGGACAAGCAAACTCAACATCAACTACACATACTTCAGGTGACTCACTAGTTAAAATTGATGTAGGATTAGGTGATGAAATATTAGTCAAGTGTGACACGGCTACATCTTTAGATTGTATTTCTAGTGTTATGGAGGTATCAGTCTAATGGCATATCTTGGTCTTAATCCTGAAGCATACGTAACCAAGATTAAAGAGATACAAAATATCTCCTCTCAGTTTAATGGGGTGCTTGATAATTTCTTATTACGTACTACAAATAACGAGGAAGTTAAAGTTCAATCATCTATGCAATTGAGCGTGAGTTTGAACGGGGTACATCAACAACCTAATACAGGTAGTTCTTCTAGTGCACCTGGTTCATTCTGGATACAAGGAGATAGAATTTATTTCTCTGAAGCACCTGATACAGGTGATGTCTTTTTTGGACAGGTACAGAATTCTGTAGTCAATAATATGGATCGTTCAGAGATTTTCTCTGAAACGTTTACTGCTAATGGTGTTGATGTCGATTTCGTAATGTCGAAGGCAGCTCCTAACCTTAATGCCATTATGGTTACCATCGATGGTTTGGTGCAGCATAAGAATGCTTATACCTTGGTTGGACAGAACTTAACTATACGTTTTGATGATGCTCCTAATATTAATAGTGAAATAGAAGTCACTCATATTGGTTTCTCATCTTCACTTGTTGGACCTACCAGTGCGGTATCTTCTTTCTATGGAAGATCTGGTGCTACTGAACTTCTAATAACTGATGATATTAATGTAAGAGATATTGATTGTTATGGAAATATAGGTGTTAATAATTTTAGTCCATCATTTAAAGTTGATATTGATAGTGCTGGTAGTTCTAATGCCCTAAGAGTTAAAGCAAATACTCTACCAAAAATTACTCTAGAGTCTGCCGATACAGGTGGTAAAACAGAATTAGTTCAGAATGGTGACAACTTTCATTTGTTTGCAGTTGTTGCTGGTGTAACTACTGATATCCTAGTATCCGATGGAACCTATATTACTACTGCTAATTCTCTTGGATCCCTTACAGATAGGACTACTGTTAACGTTGCTGCTGATTCGACTGCTACTTTACAATCTTTAAACGATAATACTACAAAATTAGCTACCACAAGTTTTGTTCGTCAAGAACTTAATGACTTGATTGGTGCTGCTCCAGGAGCACTTAATACATTAAATGAGTTAGCTACTGCATTGGGAAATGATGCTAACTTTAGTACCACTATTAATAACAGCATTGCTTTAAAAGCTGATGCAACTTCTGGTACACTAACTACACCAATCCTAAATAATGCTACTCTAAATGGTGTTACTATACAGGCAGACCCTGGTGGTCCAACACCTAACAGAATTAGATTAGGAAACATTATTTTCCCAGCTACGTCTACTGCTGATGTTGGATACAACCTAGTTGTAACTAGTAGCAATATGGACGGCACTGTTGATATGGATTTCAGTGATCGCAACGAAATGCGTGACATCTGGCTGTTCAGCTAAATACCAAGGAGGCTCTAGATTACAATGGCTCTTTCAAGAGGAAATTTAACGAATTCAGGAAAGAATATACAGTTTGTTCCAGCATCAACTGCTGCTGCAATCTATACTAATCCTGCAACGACAAAGACGTATTTGAAAGGATTTATTCTTTTTAATGCTAATACAACTACGGAAACAATTAACCTTTATTATGTTGAAGATAATTTAGGTAACACTGATACTTTAGATATTGCTAATAAACCTCAACAGTTCATTAGACAAGAGCTAGCATCTGGTGAAACATTCTACGTAGAACTTAATTATCCTATCGTAATGACTGATGAAAATGATCAGATTATGGCAATAACTGACACTGCTCAGAAAGTGACAATAGTTCTTTTAGGTGATAAGGAATCATAATGTCTTTCCGTATAGGTAACCTTCAAACACTGAATTACGAAAGTCGGTTAGATGATATGACCGATGAAGGACATTTGCGTCCTTTTTATGATACAACTAGAGTTCGTAAATCACAATATGAAACCACACCTATAATAAGGATTACACCTGTTGGTGGAAGTCCTACTGATTATGATCTTACTAATGGTCCTCAAACATTAGGATTAGGAGAATATACTATTCAATTGATTGGAAATTCTACTGCTGTAAAGACTTTAGAATTAGAAGCTTGGGGTGCTGGAGGAGGTGGTGGTTCTGAGACTAATGGAGTAGGTGGTGCAGGTGGATATGTAAGTGGTAAATATCAAATAACAGTTGGAGATCTGTTACACATATGTGTTGGTGGAGGTGGAGATGCCCGTTCCAATGCTGGTGTTACTGCTGGTGAGTGCGGTGGTGCTCTTGGTGGATTAAATGGTGCTAAGTATGGTGGTTGTGGTGGTGGATTCTCAGGAATTTTCCGTAATTCTGCTACTCAAGTAAATGCACTTTTAATTGCTGCTGGTGGTGGAGGTGCTGGTGCTGATCAAATAGGTGGTGCTGGTGGTGCTCTTAACGGACAAATAGGTCAACTCTTTGATCAAAGAGGTGGTGGTGGAGGTAGTCAAACCGCAGGTGGTTTTGCTGGTTTCACTGATTCATTAGATGGTGCTTCCCTTTCAGGTGGTAGAGCAGGTATGCTGCTTCTTTATCCTGGTGGTGGCGGTGGTGCAGGCTACTACGGAGGTGGTGGCGGTGGTTCAGGAGATACCAATGGCCACGGTGGTGGTGGAGGATCTTCTTATATCGATCAAACAAGAATAGAAGCTGGATCAACTCTGGGTGGAACTGATGAAGTTCCAGGAAATAATGCTGATCCAAGCAGGGGTGTCGCTGGAAATGGCGGTGCTTACAATGCTTCTGGAGCAGATGGCAAGTTCATCATTACATAATAAATAACTAAAAAGCAATGGCGTATCTAGGCGTAACACCAAAAATAGGTAACATCCGAAAACTGGATGATATTGCAGCACAGTTCAACGGTGTTGCGGTAACGTTTAACCTACGTGTTGGTGGACAGGTAATATATCCTGGATCTCCATTGCAGATGCTTATATCACTTGGTGGTGTAATGCAGGAAGCAAACGTTGCTTTCCAAATCAATAATGATACATTAACATTCTCTGATCCTCCTAATCCAGGTATCGATTTTTATGGGTTAGTTATTGGAGATACATTAGATGTTGGAGAACCTTCTGATGGAAGTGTTAATCCAATTAAATTAAATCAAGGTGCCACCTTTACTATGGGTGGACTGGAAGTAAATGGTGATGTAAACTTAGATAGCACAACACTTGTAGTTGATAAAATTAATCATTATATAGGACTAGGAACTGCAAACCCAACTGCTCGTTTACACGTTTCAGCTGGTGACATATATCTAGATTCTGGTAGATATGTTGATTTTGGATTAGGTGCTACTAGATCTAATATTAAAGGAAGTAATAATTTATTGGTATTAAGAGGTCAAAATAATGATCTTAAAGGATCTATACAGTGTGGAACAACTGATGTTATAGTTAATGATACATTGACGTTTGATGATAGTAGTGCTTCTCAATCTTTAATTAAAACATCTTCAACAGCAATTCATCTAGAAGCAAATTATAGTGTTGCTGCTACTCCTCAGATTACGGTTGATGATAGTTTAATTACATTAGCAAGAAATACTAGTGTCACTGGTACTTTATCAACTACAGGAGATATATCAACTCCTTCAGTAATTAAGATAGGTACAACAAATAATACAGACCACATTAATATTACTGATAAGACTGGTATTAGTGCTGGAACATTAACCACAACATCTGGAACAGAAGTATTTGATACTCTAATTGCTGGTAATGTACGTGGAGCAAACTATACGGTCTATGCATCACACGGTGGACACGTATCAACCAGTCAAGTTATTATCACTCACGATGGAACAGATGCATTCGTAACGATGTTTGGAGATATTCACTCAAACCCTGGAGTCGCAGTAGCAACTTTTAGTGCTGCAATCAATGGATCTAATTTAGAATTAAGTGCAACTGGCACTATAGGTACCTTTATTCAGTTCACAAGAACAACAATGAATGTCTAATTGTATAAATAACTGAAGTAAAACCTATATCGATATCGATCGGGGGGAAAGGGAACCACGATGGCAACCTCAAACGTTAATTTTAATGCTAAGAACGGACTGTCCGTTTCTGGCACAGAAGTACTTGATGGATCAAGGAACCTAAGAAACGTCGCAACAGGAAACGTGGTTGGCGACTTAGACATCGGTGGAGATGTCAACTTGACAGGTACTGCTAAGACCCTAAAGATAGGTGGTGTGGGCATAACTTCAAGTATTGCAGCTCTCTCAATTGCCTTGGGCGGTTGAGAATTTTTTATTATATGTGCATAAACTAAACTCAGGGACACAATGGCAAAAAAACTAGTCAGTGACTATATTTTTACACCTTATGATCCATCTTCGCTGACGGGTGGAACGGTAGAAATTAAGGATAATATTGCAGGTGAGAGAATTCTACTCATCACGAATATTACCGATAACGAAATTCTTTATAACTTCTCAGACCCAACTAAGGGATTCACACCAACTGCTTCTACTACTGGTTGTGATTATAATACTATATCTGAAACTACTGTTATCACGCTTGCTGCTGATACCAGTACAATGTCAAATACTGACAAGTTACAGGTATTTGTAGAATCGGAAGCAGCAACGTTTGAACCGTCTGAGACACTAATTGACCCAGTGTCGAAACTCAGAGTTTCAAACCCTGAAACGATGATTGACACCGACTTTGAGTACGGGCCACAGGCAACTAAGTGGGAAACTCTACAGTTGGTTAACAACATTCCTTCTACTTATTCTGCTACATCGGACACAACAATTCCGTTTATCGACAAAGTTGAGATTCAGGCTAGCTCGGATACAGTAACAGTAACAACGACATATGAGCACAGTTTAACTTCTGGTGTCCCTATTGTTGTATCTGGTCTTGCAGTAACAACTGCTGAAGGTTCTTACCTTATTCAGTCTGTTCCAACTGCTACAACATTTACATATAAGGCACGTGCTACTCAGTCTGTAACAGCAGACGTTTCTGGTTCATATACAAGTATTATTCCAGGTCTATTTTATGAAGGGTCTGCCATTGCTCTTCAGACATCTAAAGGTATTGTTGCCGACACATTTGAATATGATGTCTCTGTTTTAAACCAGGGTGGTCAAAACTATTTTGCACTTGATGGAACCACTCAAGGAACTACAGTATTTACCGTTAATAAAAACGGTATGTACATTTTCAAATTGGATGATTCATCTAACATAGGTCACCCATTTAGATTAAGTACAACTGCTGATGGTATCCACGGTGGTGGTGTTGCATATACTGATGGTGTTTACGTTAACGGTACTGAAGGTACTACTGATGCTTATGTTCGTATCTACGTTACCGACAACACTCCTGCTACTCTATACGCATATGATGCACAGGCAGGTAATACTGGTGTTGGTTTTGAATGTTCATTCACACCTGCAACAACTTCTAAAGTTGTTCTTTCAACTCAATATGAGAATGGTTTCGCTAACGGTACTGCATTGTATTTCGTTAATACCATTTCTCCCAAGATTCTTTCAGTTACAAACACAACTGCAACTGCATCAGATGGTAGAGCTGTAATTGACTATGAAAATACGTCATCATCAACTATCAACCCTGATATGTCGGAGTTCCAGCCATATGACCATAAACCAACTGGTCTTTGGACAGTTAATGATGCTGATGTTGATTACACTAATCACACAGTTACCTTAACAGGTACTAATGCTCAAAGCTTCCGTTCTAGGTATTGCCTACTGTATTATCCTAACGCAGGTGACTACTGTATTGAGAACCTACAGCGTAATGGTGTATACCACACACGTGTTGAGTCAACATCATCTGCTAATGGTGGTACTGCTGTTGTTAAACTATCTAATGCTTACTTCCAAGCATCTAGTGGTGGTAACCCAGGAAGTCACGGTATAATTAATTTAGCAAATGATAGTAGTTCATTACAAGGAACTCCTGCTACTTATAACTACGGTAAGCATAACTTTGCTTTAGTGCATAGGTATACTTCAGATTATAAGAGTTGGACGAACTACTATTGGAGATATAGATGGTCTTGTTGGTCACACGGTACCACACACTCAGGACGTGATTTCGAGGAAATTAATAGTAACTATGGATTGTCTCAATCCTATTGGAATAGGGCATACTTCTTAACAATGAACCGTCGTCAGTATAATGGTTCAGGAAACTTAAATAACTCTAATTATGATGGAAGATTCTACAACCCTTGGTCTAGAGGTACAAGCTCTGTGTGGGGATGGAATGGTGGTTGGAACTATGATGACTACTTACCTGAGGGTCCAACAACTCTAACTAACGGTGACTTCAACCCACTATACGATAGAAATACATATCGTTCAAATAGATATCGTTACAACTATTCATTGAATGGTGGTGATGGATTCCATTACAGATATGGATATGACTGGTGGAACTCATACTACATTGGTCACGGTGATTGGGTATGGGGTCACAACCAAGATTACTATGGTAACGCATATATTATGCTTGTACAAGATCGTTCATCTGACGATGATACTTTCTATGTTGAAGACCACGGTGCTACAACTAACGACCAAGTTGCTATTACTAAGACAGCTGGTAATGATCCACGTTACTACAGTAGTGAGTCCAACATTGCATCCCTTAGTTTACCTGCTACAGTATACGTAGAGAAAGTTGACGATAATAGATTCAGAATTAAGGCAAGCACAGGATCATCTCCTTATAGACTTCTAGATGCTAGAGGTACATATGGTATGACTGGTATATTCCAGAACCCAACAAGAGATACGATCTTCTATTCAAACCATAACTTATCTACAGGAGAAAGAGTATTCTATTCTACTGCTGGTACAGCAATTGGTAACTTAACACCTAACCAATCATACTATGTCAGAGTTGTTAGCAACGATAGATTCGTTCTTGGAAACTCGACTGGATTCTCATATCCTGGCGGTCAAAATGACCTTACATCTGCTGGATCGGGAACACAAGTCTTTGAAAACCAGACTGCATCTTTCGGTACGACTGACGGTGCTTACAATGTATCTCAGGTCAAGAGTGAAACTCAACTCGTTGTTGACGTACCATTCCAAGTCGTTCCTTCAACTAAGACATTCGATGCACGTGCAACTGGATCAGGTGGTGTCGTTAATACGACTACTATGACCCTGACCATTCCAAATCACTTTATGAGGACTGGACAGCGTGTAATCTATCAAGATGCTGGTGGTACAACCATTGGTGGATTGACAGATAACAGAGACTACTTTGTTATCGTGGTTGACCAAGACACTCTCAAGTTAGCAGAAACTACTGCACTCGCAGTCGCTGGTACTAACGTTACATTAACTGGTGGTGGTTCACAAACACCTGCACAGAAATTGATCCATACTAATATGGATGGTCAGGTTGTAGGATCTGGTACTATCGCAGTTACAACTGGTTCACGTGTTGCTGCTGGTACTGATACTAACTTCACACGTTACTACAAACCTGGAGATACATTCAGATTTGTAGATAACGATTCTACTGGTACATTTAATATCATTGAGACAACCATTTCTGCCATTAAGGATGATACTCAACTCCTAATGGAAGATGCTGCAACCTTTACAACAGGTGGTGGTAACTCTGCTGGTAACACTGAGTACTTCATCGATACTGCGATTTATGTACGTCCAGATGGATACTTCCTACACAGACCGTTTGACGGTGGTATGGAAATTGGAACCAGTAAGTCACCCGATGGTCAAATTTGCAGACAGACACGTAGATACTTCCGTTACCAGTCAGGTAAAGGTATACAGGTATCTCTCGCTATTAACTTCTGCCCTAAGAACCCTGCAATTCGTGCTTGGTACTCACCATATGTTGATGGTAGTGTCGTACATCGTGTATGGGTACAAACTAAGTTACCTCATAACTTAGAAGTTGGTACTAACTGTAAGTTTGTAGATGCAACTGACAACTCATATAATGGAGCATTTAGTGTCGGATTTGTATATAATGCATTCACATTCAGTTATAACTTAGATTCAGCACCAACAGCTTCAGCCGCTGGTGGATTCATCGGATATCACGTACTCAACTGGTCTAACTCTGCTGTACGTGCTGGAATGTATGACTTCCAGAATGGTATGTACTTCGAGTATGATGGTAGTATTCTACACGCCGTTCGCCGTAGTTCCACTACTCAGTTAACAGGTCGTGTATCTGTTGCTAAGAATAGTAACCAGGTTTATGGTTCTGATACATCATTCTTATCACAGTTATCTAATGGAGAATACATCGTTATTCGTGGACAGTCACATAAGGTGATTCGTGTTGTTAACAACAACGCATTGATCATTCAGCCTCAGTACAAGGGTATCACTGCTGAAAACATTATTCTAACTAAGACAGTTGACACCAGAGCTCCTCAAGGTGCTTGGAACGTAGACAACTGCGATGGTGCTGGTAAGTCTGGATTCGTTCTGGATATTACTAAGATCCAGATGGCGTATATGGATTACTCTTGGTATGGTGCTGGTAAGATTCGCTTCGGATTCAAGGATCAGAACGGACACGTCAAGTACGTACACGAGTTCAAGCACAACAACCGCCTAACAGAGGCATACTTCAGATCAGGTAACTTACCTGCTCGTTACGAGATTCAGAACACTGGAATTCCAACTTACATTCCAAGTCTGTTCCACTGGGGTACTTCTATTATCACAGACGGTCGTTTCGACTCTGACAAAGCATATCTCTTCACAGCGTCTGGAAACTTGCTTAAGTTTACCAACGAAGTGTCACAGAGTTCCTCAACTAATCAGAACTCTCAAATTAAGAGACAGTATGATGTTGGTGAAGGTTGGTCTAGAAACCAAAGATTCTATGTCAGATTGTTCTTTAACACTAACCAGGCTAGTGTTCTTACACAGGGTTCAACGGTTTATAATAGTTCCGTTGCTAATGGTTGGTTCGTGGATGGACGTTCTATCTACAGATCAAGAACCTCAGGTGGTAACCTAGAAGTTGACTTCCTATACGTTGACAGTAACGGTAACACTACCTTCCAGTGGAACCAAGGTACAAACATTATAAACACAGCATTAGGCAACCCTGCTGTTCCGAATGGATCAACAATGAGTGTTGGTGCTATTGCTGGTACAGACAATACCGTTCCTTCTCAGATACCTCTTGTATCAATTAGACTGTCACCTTCTGTTGACTCGTCTCTATCTGGTACACTAGGTGAACGTGAAATTATCAACCGAATGCAGTTACAACTTAACTCTCTCGACATTGTTAACACACACGAGTGCGAAGTAAAACTAATTCTAAACCCATCACTATCAACTGACTCCTTCTTGGATGTGGCACCTCCGTCACTATCTCAGTTGATTAAGCACACGAATGATGACACCTACGCAGGTGGACTTGAGATCTTCTCCTTCCGTGCTGCTGGTGGTTCTACAGACAACAGTGGTAACCGACTAACTGGTGCTACGTCCTACGACATTAGTTCGATCATTGAGATGGGTAACTCCATACTTGGTGGTGACGGAATCTTCCCGAACGGACCTGACCTTCTAACTGTTACCGCAGAACCTGTTGACCTTACGGGTGTTAACAACTCTAACCCATTCACCTGTACAGGTCGTATTTCTTGGAGTGAGTCTCAGGCATAATCTTGACACTCTGATAAATATATCATATAATAAGGGGGTTATAACAACCCCCTTTTTTATTCATCGATTATGGCCAATATGAATACCGACGAATTAATCGTTAATTTTTCCACTCAGATGAAAGATCTTATGAAAGAGATCGCTGAGATGGAACAGAAATTAAATACTGCTAAAGAACGATACCTTAAACTACAGGGTGCAGTTGAAGCATTAAACATTGTTAAAGATCAGGCTGCTCCTGAAGATGAGCCAGTAGAAAGAGAACTTCTTAACGAGAGTTGAGCGAGTGGTACGAACATACTTGGTATACTAGAACGCCAAGAGAAGATGTATTTGGAGATTGGGGATTCCATAAGGAGTTCCCATTTTCTCGTGTCGATATACCTATCAAAGATTGTTTACCATATCTAACTGAAGAGAATTTAATCGTAGTTCAATTTGAGGATATTGCTTGGAAAGGAAAGCATTTATATCCACATATTTCCTTTG
>Ga0315331_10002893_pt1 | contig 12905 bp, 8 predicted proteins | sample M160m34915metaG_FD_203456 | JGI IMG/M metagenome (GOLD analysis project Ga0315331, IMG submission 203456) | Ammonia-oxidizing marine archaeal communities from Monterey Bay, California, United States - M1 60m 34915 | ecosystem: Environmental > Aquatic > Marine > Intertidal zone | place: USA...
AAAGCGTCATGCTTCGAGACTATTCAAAAGCAAAGCCTGAATCGCATCGAGCAAAATCTTCCGAGGAACGATGTTAGCTCCCCCCAAGGTGGATCATCTGACCAATGATTCCAGAGAATCTGGCGGTCTGCCCTGAAACGCCGGCACTATCTGCCAGGGACATACCCCGTTTTTTCGGACCCGAAATCATAATGCAAGAGAGCGGCTGATGGGATTCGAACCCACGACAATCACGTTGGCAACGTGATGCTCTGCCAACTGAGCTACAGCCGCATGATCTATGCCAGATCGAGCCGAGATTATAAGCGGCAGGCCCAGCACGGCAAGGCCTGATTTGAAACCGAGTTTTCTTTGCTCCCCGCTTGCCGATTTTCTGCTTTTCTGGCTAGACTGGTGGGCTTCCGTCTGACTGCAGCCAGCGTCTGTCACCGCAAAAACCGTGGCAGAGTGAGATCCAAGCCGCAGCACCAGACGACGGGAGGGTGTGTTGATCGCATCTGCCCGCCATTCCGTCCCGAGCGTTCGGTTCGGATGATTACCCAAAAACGTATAAGAAACCAAGGCCTGTCGCAGGATGTCCACCTCCACTGAGCCCCAATCAGCTGAAAAACAGCCGATCCAACTCGAAGTTCAAGTCGAAAGCCCCCAAGCCTGTTTGCGCGAGGTTATCGTGACCATTCCGCAGGCTGAAGTACAGCGTTACCTCAAAGAGGCCTACGACGAATTGGTGCCTGAGGCTCAGGTGCCGGGATTCCGCAGCGGCAGGGCACCACGCAAGCTCGTCGAAAAACAATTCAAGGATCGTGTCACTGACCAGGTCAAAGGATCCTTGCTGATGGACAGTCTCGGTCAAGTTACCGACTCGCAAGACTTTTCAGCGATTGGCGAGCCAGACTTCGACTACAACTCCATCAATATTCCTGACACTGGCGACTTCAAGTACCAGTTCCAAATTGAGGTGCGCCCCAATTTCGATACGCCTACATGGAAAGGTGTTGAACTCAGCAAGCCAGTCGAGGAAATCGCCGACGACGACGTACAGGAAGCTCTCGATCGCGTGCTCGCTAAGTACGCATCACTTGAGGCCACTGACGAGCCAGCAGCACGCGGTGATAAGTTGCTTCTGACCGGAAAGTTTGAGCAGGGCGACAAAGTGCTTTCCGAGATGGAAGAAGAAAACGTAACGCTTGAAGCCCGATTGAGCTTCAGCGACGGCGTATGTGAAGGCTTCGGGGAACTTATGCTCGGCGCCAAAGAAGGTGATACCAAGACCGGTAAAGTTACCATTGCCGAAGGTGTTGATGATGAAGAACTACGAGGCACCGAAATCGACGCTACGTTCCACGTCGTTGAAGTGATGAAGCGAGAGAATCCGGAATTGACACCCGCGTTCCTTGAGGAGTTGGGTGACTTTGAGTCCGAGGAAGAATTGCGAGACTTTGTCCGTGACTCGCTTACGAGGCAGGCTGACTATCGAACCCAACAAGAACTGCGGAAAGCGGTCGTCAGCTTATTAGCGGAATCGGCAAGTTTCGAATTGCCAGAAAGTCTGGTCAAGCGACAAACGATGCGTGAACTCGAGCGTAAGGTGCTCGAGTTGCGAAGAAGCGGATTTGATGAAGACAGCATTCGTGGCTTCGTCAATGCTTCCAAGCAAAATGCACAAGCCACCACTGAAGGCGCATTGAGAGAGCACTTCATCCTCGAGCAAATTGCTGAGGAAGAAAGTGTTGAGGCCGACGACTCTGATTACGATGCAGAGATCGCGTTGATCGCACAGCAAAGCGATACGCCCGAACGTCGTGTGCGAGCAAGGCTTGAGAAACAGGGCCAAATGGACGCGCTGCGAAATCAGATCGTTGAGCGGAAAGTCATTGAGATGATCGTCGAATCTGCCAAGGTGACCGAAGAACCTGTAGAAAAGAAATCGGGTGACGACGCAGGCGAGTTTGCCGTCTATCACAGTGTGCTGAACACCAAGGAAACCGACGCAATTCCTGAGGCCAAGTACGAAGACAACACCCCAGCCGGTGCCGAGACTGACGCTGACAAGAAGGACTGAGTCGAGTCGCGGCGGCCAAGCTACAACGCGTGATTGTGGGGGATCCCCGTGATCCGGTGTTGGCTCGGTGAATCCAACAGTTAGAGAAAGCCCGAAATTGAGAAATTCTCGGGCTTTTTTTACGGACCCGCGAAAGGACCTGTTCGCGTTGAGCCCGTGAGTGCTTTCTCGGGGAAGCCCCGTCTTCGCCCCTCATTCGCCACCTCTCGTTGTAATCTCATGGTTTCTATTCTGGATCCCATGTTCTCTGCTGGGCTCGCAGGCACGAGAAGAACCCCCAGTATCAGTGAGCTGGCCTGCTGAGTGGCTTTGGGCGTCTTGGGTGCTGGAAAGCTGAACTTGAAAAACTGCCATGGAAAGGCGGAAAGATCTCTCTTACCGCTATGGGGGGATGTGGTCGGGTAGCCCGAAGGTGGTAACATTGGACATCGGCAGGTGGACTCGTTCGAAGCGAGGTGAACCGGAAAATGTGGTACCATGCTGCCCCGGGTGGATCATGGAGCATGGCAGATCGCCCATCATTGAGTTGACAGCTAGATATCCCACGATGGTTGGGTGATAGCTAGGAAGCGAATCAGTTGAGAACAAAACATGTTTGATATCAGTTTGGTCGCCCAAGGGGGCCGAGGCCCGGTAATCGCTGCGGTTGTGATCACCGTTGTTGTTTTGGTTGTGCTCTTCATCATCTCGCGCTACTTCGGATTATGGATTCAGTCCATGCTGACCGGGGCTCAGGTTACGATCTGGGACCTGCTTGGAATGACCTTCCGAAAGGTCAACTCGCGTGCAATTGTTCGCAGCAAAATCATGTCAACGCAGGCAGGCCTAGTTGATCCGGAACTTACCAGTAAAGCGCTTGAAGCTCATTACTTGGCTGGGGGAAATGTTCAGCAGGTCATTCGCGCCTTGATTGCTGCTAAGAAAGCGAAGACCATCTCGCTGACATTTCGTGAAGCGACCGCAATTGACTTGGCAGGTCGAGATGTTTTGGAGTCAGTTCAGACCAGCGTTTATCCCAAGGTCATCGACTGTCCGCCTCGCGGTGCGGCGAAGCCATCGTTGGATGCGGTAGCCAAAGATGGGATTCAGCTAAAGGTCAAAGCACGCGTGACGGTGCGGGCAAACCTGCAGCAATTGATTGGTGGTGCGACCGAGGAAACAATCATCGCTCGAGTCGGTGAAGGAATTGTTAGTGCGATTGGATCTGCAGAGAATCACAAAGCAGTCCTTGAAAATCCGGATGTGATCAGCAAGGCCGTGTTGGCAAAGCGTCTCGATTCGCAGACAGCGTTTGAAATTGTTTCCATCGATATCGCGGACATCGATGTGGGGGCCAACATTGGCGCAAGGCTTCAGGCTGACCAAGCAGAAGCAGACACGCAGGTTGCACGTGCACGTGCTGAAGGAAAGCGAGCCTCTGCTGTTGCTGAGGAGCAAGAGAATCAAGCCAAGATTCAGGAAAGTAAAGCTTCAGTTGTATTGGCACAGGCCGCAGTTCCCCGAGCGATGGCAGAAGCGTTCCAAACTGGAAAATTGCATATTCTCGATTACTACAAATTGCAAAATGTCGCGGCTGACACCGAGATGAGAAAGTCATTGGCAGTCAGTACTCAGGATGGCAGTGATTCAGGCGACTCCAAGTAAGACGAAGAACGAATCACGCATTCACACAGGGACCGACATCATGTCCGGTGATCTTGAGGATTTTCTGAAGCGAGCCGCCGAGCGCCGTCAGGCCAAGGCAGCCCAGCAAAAACAAAGTGCACCGCAAAAACGTGTGCCGCCGCAATATTCAGATCGGCGAACAGAACGTGCTCCGCGGCCCGTCCCGGATGCTGAAATCGTCGAGGCTCAAGTGGTATCAGCATCATCCGCCGAAAAGGTGGTGGTTGCTCAACCCGTGTCTGGAAACCAAGTTCCATCCAGGCAGGCCAAGCGGACTCAGAGGCGGCCGGCTACCAAGGATGCTGCACGCGACCGTCTTGCACGTGACGCGAAAGCCAAGGCCGAGGACAATTCGAATTCGACGCCCTATGCTCAGTCCACGGCAACAACCGGCTCTCAGCAGGCAGTCGGATTTTCCGCCGAAGATCTGGTCGCAATGCTCAAACGGCCCGGGGGAGTCCAGCAGGCGCTCTTGCTTCGTGAGATTTTCGATCGTCCCGAGCATCGCTGGTAATCAGTGCCGCTGGTGAGTTTGGCGGAGTGAGATGAAGTTGTCGCTCTGCACTCAGATTACGGATGACGTCCTGTTGTAATCCGGCGATCGAATCTGATGCCGGTCTTGTCGTTCTGCTCATTGCTGTTTCAGCAGTCGTTGTGTTTTTTGAAACAGGCAATGTGTGAAAAATGGTCTGCGGCCACTCACGCCCGTGCGCATCCTGAGCCTCTGTTGCGGCAAATCCGTTACCTTCTGGTCGTCCGCGTCATCGCTGGTTAAGCTGCTGCCTCCATTGTTCCCGCTCCGAAAATCTTAGCTTTGCCCGAATCATCATCCCCATTAGAGTCATCCGTCAATCAAGATGTGGTGGCGACTTCCCGCGTTGCAGGTCAGAATTCACCTCGGGCAATGATCGCGGTTTGCACTTACAACGAAGCAGAAAATATTGGGTTAATGGTTTCTGGTTTGAGGCAGGCCTTGCCCGATGCTGATGTGATCGTGGTTGATGACAACTCGCCCGATGGCACCGCACAATTGGTCAGGGAGATGGCCGAGGGTGATGCTTCGGTTCAGGTGTTGGTCAGGGAAAACGAGCGAGGTCTTGGCAGTGCAATCCGTTTCGCGATGCAATATTCAATCGATCATGGTTATGACTACTTCATGAATCTCGACGGAGATTTGAGTCACAGCCCGGACCAAATGCAGTGGCTGTTTAGCAAGGCGTTAGAAGACAGCAGTTTCGCGGTGGTCGTGGGGTCGCGATATGTCTCTGGGGGTGAAATCATTGGCTGGCCGTTGCGTCGGAAACTGATGAGCCGATTGGTCAATGGTTTCGCGACCACTTGTTTGCGGTTACCTGTGCGTGATTGCAGCGGCTCAATGCGGTGTTATCGTGTCAACGCACTTGCGAGTCTTGGGTTGGAGAATTTACGTGTCAACGGCTATGCAGTCCTGGAAGAGGTTCTGCTGCGACTGCATCAGCGAGGTGAGCCGATGGCGGAGGTTCCGATCACGTTCACGGAGCGTGAGCGTGGTTACAGCAAGCTGACGGTTTTGGAGGCGATGCGGTCGATGATTCAGATCATTTCATTGGCGTTTCGCCCAAAAGTTGGGTAGCTGGCGTTTCGCCGAAAAGGTGGGTAGCTGATTAGTGGTATGGCAGAGGTTGTGCGGGTTCTGCTTCGGCATTTCATTTTGTGTCGGGACCTGAGGGGGAAGAATCTGGCGTCCCATTTGCCATTCCGCGTCAGACTGTCGCATTGGCCCTAATGCGATTATGCCTTCGCCTGCTATAATCGGAGACTCATCGAGGCTGGTTGGAAGGTTCTCGTTTTTGTTTTATCTGGCAGAAAAATAGGCAAACGGCGTGTTGAGCGGGACTTCCCCTGACGATCCATCTGGGACCGATGTGATGATGCCGGACGGTGCTTCTGAGGAGTCATACTCCTACGATGACACAATCGTCCGTTGTTTCTTGACGATGACACTTCTTTGGGGCTTCGTCGCAGCCATCTGCGCCGTCCTTGTCACTTCTACGTTGCTGCATCCGAGGCAGGATGCGGGAGTGGAGTGGTTAAGTTTCGGGCGACTTCAGCCTGTCGGAGTGTTGCTGTTTTTCATGGCTTTTGTCGGCAATGGGGTCTTTGCCGGGATCTATTACAGCACCCAACGACTTTGTCAGGCGAGGATGTGGAGTGGAGCGTTGAGTTGGCTTCACTTTTTGAGTTGGCAGGCAATCATTGTTGCTGCGTTAGTCACCCTGCCCAAAGGGATCACTCAAGGGCGTGAATTCAGTGAAGCAGAGTGGCCAATTGACTTGGCATTGACGTTGGTTTGGATTCTGTTCTTTGCAGCGAATTTTGCGATGACGGTATCGCACCGTCGAGAGCGGCGAATGTATGTGTCGCTGTGGTTCTATATTGCAGCAGTGGTTGGAATGGGACTAGTCAATCTATGCACGCTGCTTGTGTTTCCAACGGGGCTATGGAAAAGTGATTCGTTGGCGACTGGAATGCAGGATGCTTTATTGCAGGCGTGGTATAGCCACAATGCGACGTTGTTTCTGTTGATCATGCCGGCACTGGGTTTGGCGTATTATTTCGTCCCGAAGGTCTTGAATCGCCCAATCCACAGTTACAAACTCACCATCGTCAGTTTTTGGACGTTGACCCTTGTCGGTGTTTGGGCAGCACCTCGGCTTTTACATTACACCGTTCTGTCCGAGTGGGTGTCCAGCCTTGGAATGTTGTTTGGAATCCTGCTTGGTGTGGCTGTCTTCGGTGGCGTCACTAACCTGCTGTTGACGTTCCGCGGAACGGAGGTTGAGAAATCAGCCAATCCTTCGATGCGGTTTTTCAAGTGGGGAGTCTTGCTGCTTGGGGTTTATGCGTGTGAAGAAATTGTATTGAGTGTGAAGAGTATCCGTGCGCAAGTGGATTACTCCGAATGGATCACGGCTCACTTTCAATTGGGACTCATGGGATGTGGCGGAATGCTGGTAATCGGCATGGCTTACTGGATGATCCCCAAGCTTTTTGAAACTGGGTTCGCCAGCTCAAAGGCAGTCGGTTTGCACTTTTGGTTGGCAGCAACCGGCGTAGTGTTGTGTGTCTTGCCGGGCTATGCGGCTGGATTTGTTCAGAGTGGTGTTTGGAACGCGATGGATGATCTTGGCATTCTAAAATACGACTTTGCTGAGTCGATGTCCGTCCTGAAAATGGTTTGGTCATTGCAAATGCTAGGCGGTCTGGCTTACTTCGTTGGATTGGGTGTGATGCTTGCCAACTACACAAAGACCTGGATGAATCGTGCGAAACCTTATCAGGCACCGGTTTATCACGTAGAAACCGATGCAAAACAAAATCGTTCAGCATCAACCCCAGAGCCAGTTAGCATTCTTGAGGCAGCGCCCGTCTTGAACGTGGCCAAAAAGGTGGATGTCTGGACCCGGCTGACTTGGCACCAACAGTGGGAGCAGTCACCTCGCAAAATCGGTGTCTTGGTTGCGCTGGTGGTGCTGGTTGCGTTCACGATCGAAATCGTTCCCCTGTTTGTCTTTGCCGGCAGTAACGTTCCGGAAATCGCGTCTGTCCAACCCTACACACCGTTGGAGTTAATGGGACGACACATTTACCTGACCGAAGGCTGTTCCAAATGCCATACACAGATGGTCAGGCCGCTGCTGTCTGAGACGAAACGCTACGGAGAGTTCAGTCAGTCGGGCGAGTTCGTGTATGACCAGCCAGCACAGTGGGGAAATCGGCGGATTGGTCCCGACTTGGCAAGGGAGTCCGGCAAGCAAACGAGTTTTTGGCATTGGCAGCACCTTGCGAGTCCTCGCAAAACCAGCCCTGACTCAGCGATGCCTTCCTATCGGTATCTGCTTGATCGGCCAATCGACATCGAGGAAGTGGACGAACTGGTCCAGGCTGCTCGAGAACGCGGGGTTGACTATCAAGCTGACTTGACTGAGGTGGAAAATAGCGTCAGCAAACAAGCAGAGCGTGTTGCAGCCGATATCGTTTCAAAGGGGGGGACGGTACTGCGTGGCAACCTGATGACCTTCGATTCGCAGGCTGTGGCTCTGATTGCCTACCTGCAACGATTGGGGGCTGATCTTTCCGCACCACCGGTTGCGAAAACAAAACCAGTTGTAAATACAAAACCGGCTGTTGCCGGAGAAGAGAACACGACCAGCACCACGAAAGCCAACACAACGAATCCAAAATTGACCAAGGCAGCTCGAGATTCCGACATGCACAAGATGCTCACTGCCGTACCTTGACTTTGCCTAGAATTTGCAGGACCGCACTTTGTTTCTTGGGCATCGCTCTGGTGAATCAAAGGAATCCCTTCAAACGTGATTGATAACAAAAGATGTAACGTTTTACTGCAATGCAAAAACGCTGAAATCACCACGGACCATCGTCCGTGTGTCGAATTTTTTTTCGAAACTAACCACTGAACCGTTTAGCCCCAGCCTTACAGCCCTGACCTCGTCGGGGATTTTTCAAGCCATGAGCGATCACAACCACAACGCTTCTGATTCAAATGATGCATCGTCAGCGGACAAGTTGACTGATGCATCCTTCGATGGCATTCAACAGTATGATCACCCATTACCTAAGTGGTGGATCTGGCTATTTGCAGGTTGCCTCGTCTTTGCTCCGCCCTATTTTTGGTATTACCACAATGGTACCGAGGGGCGTTCGCTTGCTGATCAACATGATCTGTTGCTGGCCGCAAACCTGAAGTTGCAATTCAGCCAGATGGGAGAATTGAAAGCAGATCGTGAGACGTTGGTGCGTTTTACTTATGACGATTCATGGTTGCGAGTCGGGCGATCGATTTTCAAGACGAATTGCGTTTCATGTCACGGTCGTGATGGAATTGGTCAAGTTGGGCCGAATTTGCAGGATGACCATTATAAAAACGTCAGTGATATCGCCGACATCTTGCGAGTGCTACAAAACGGTGCCAACGCTGGCGCGATGCCCGCATGGAAGTCAAAACTATCCACGAATGAGATCGTTCTGGTTTCAGCTTATGTGGCGAGTTTGCGAGGCAAAAGTGACGGGTCAGGCAAGCCAGCCGAAGGACGGGAGATTGCACCATGGCCGCAGGCCCCACCCGAGAATGCAAGTGCTGAAGAACCAGCAGCACAGGGCTAGCTTGCAGGGGGCGTTATGACTCAAAAACTCGCATGTGTCTGGTGTGCTGACAGGATTTGCCGCGGACAGTGTTGCAGTTGGGCCTGGAATCTTCATGATGCTTTGTCTGTGCCCCGTTGGGCGTGATAGCGGCTGATGCGAGCAGACTCGCTAAAATTCACGTTGGAGTGCAAGATGATTCCCTGCTGGGGAAGCTTCCTTTTGGGGCCGTCTAGGTGTTTTAACAAGCTTTAGTAACCTGTTCTGTGTGTTCTCCCATTGTGCGGTAAAATCCTCACTTGATGGTCAGCACCAAGGCGGTCTCCGTGTGCTGGATTGAGTTTCTAACGCTTGCGAGAATGAGGTGAGGTGATGCAGAGTCGACGGGCTTTTCTGGCAACCGGGCTCAGTGTTGCGGCGCACCCTGGATCCAGTTCACTGTTTGCAGACGATGATGCGGAAAAAGTGTCTCAAGATGCACTGGGTGCAGATCAGGAAACTGCGGGTGTGGAGGTGTTGCTTCCGCGTCATCGTGTTCCCTTGTCTTTCGTCATTGATGATTCAACTTGCTTGGTGAACATGGGGCATTTCTGCACGCCTCAGTTCGCGGAAGCGCAACCCGACCGCGCTGAATACAAAAAGCCTTGGCGAGATTGGCCGCGTGAGATTCCCGATCAATTTGTTCGCCGATTTGGTGAGTGGTGCGCGGATCGAGGCGTGCGGGGAAAATACAGCATTGTGCCCTACCCTGCCTGCGTGGGTTGGGTTGATCGTGAGATGCCCGGGTGGTCACGCCGTCAATTGCAGGACAGTTTAAAACTCGTTCGTGAACTGATGGTGCCGAACTGGGATATTCACCCTGAAATGATCACGCACACCCGTGTCATTGATTTGAAGACCGGACGACCGAAAGAGGCGATCAATGCTGGCACCATGGAGAACTCTTATCCACAACAAAAAAAGAGTGTTGATGAGCTCGCGGCGTATCTCGCTTATGCCCTGCGAATTCTTGAGCGTTGTGATTTGCCGTGTGAGGGAATTACCACGCCAGGCGGCTTCGGCAACCTTGTGAAGAGCGAACTGTCACTGGCGGTTGATCAGGCGGTCCGAGATGTCTATCCCGTCGATCTGCCACACTACTTCAAGTATGTACGTACAGGCGAGCAAAATACGGAACCGATTTTGGAGCATGTTCGAGGATTGGGAACGGATGATCTGAGATTGACCGTTAACGTTCCAGCAGGCACAGGAGACTGGTTCGGTGGTTGGCAGGGTGATCGCGTTCCCGATACAGATCGATATTGCAATCGGGATGCAACGTCGGGGCGGATGGTTGAGCTGATTGAACGTAAGCAGCCCGCAATCATGCTTTGTCATTGGCCCGGGATGTATAACAACGGCACTGAATCCGGGTTCCGGGCATTCCAGAGAATTGTAACTTCATTGAATGCTCGTTATCGCGATCAGACCGTTTGGATGAAGTTAAGTGAAATTGGCCGTTATTGGGCTGCGAAGGATTTAACGGCGATCAGACGGATTGAGAATCAGATTGCCTTGGATGCACCATTCGACGTCAAGCACTTTACGCTTCGTGTTACGAACGTGACGGGGCCCCCGCGTTTGGATATCAAGCTGACGCAGGTTGCGAAAATGTCTGCACTCACGGCAGGTACGTGGTATCAATCGGGGCAGGATCAGATGATCTGTTTCAATTTGGATCGAGGGAAGTCGTTGTTGCAGTGGGGGTGAAATCCTATGCTCAAAACAACAACCCGGTCCCTGTCCTGCCAGAAACCGGATTGTGTTGTAATGAGATGCAATGAGCGTGTTTCCATGAGATGGAAATTCTCTTCATCCGTACTTGGCAAGGATTCATTCACCGCATTGGTTTTGCACCAAATCAGAATTCAGAGCGGTTGGCTACTTCTCCACCCCGAGCTGTTAGGAGTGCCTTGAGTAGGGAGGCATCGATGTCATCACCGAGGTACAGTGCAGAACCATCTGCCAGTAGGGCATTGAAACCCGCACGCTTGCCATCGAATAACTTGCTCTTTGGATTGTCCAGATCAATCGCTAAGTCTTCAGGCTTTGTCCACGCAGCGGCGGCGTCAGGCAAGGTTTCCACCGCCATGATGGTGTTGGATGTTCCGTCGGTGATTTTTCGGAAGTTGCCGCCGGCGTCCGAATTCATGATCAGTTTTTCACCAATGGGTCGTTGGTAGACTGTCATTCCCGGTTGGGTGGCGGTGTTCGGATCAACATAGATATCAGGCATGCGACTCAGTAGCTTGATATTGTGTTCACTGTCCCACGGTTCATCGAGGTGGAATTGGTCATATAAGGCTTGTTCCTCGATGAACGGAAGGATTTTGACACGCCAGCTTAGCAGTGCTTTTCCATTTTTATCGACGATATTGCCAGGCAGTGTGCGGTACACATCATAATGATTGTGCATCGCAAGCCCGATTTGTCTCATGTTGTTGACTGACGACATGCGTCTTGCTGATGCTCTGGCTGCTTGAACGGCGGGTAACAGCATGCCAACCAGCACCCCATTGGTCGTCATGCTGGGGTTAAGCGTGCCCTCGATTATGACTTCTCGACCGGACTGCCTGGGCGTGATTACTTTGACCATATGGTCGGCCACACGTTTCATGTATTGCTGACTTGCGGCAGCGACTGGATCATCCTGATTCATGTCAGCGATCGCAATTTGCAGCAGCATGTCGCGTACCGACAAGATCCCGTCGTTCAGGGTTCGTTCCAGTTCCTTTGCCGCGGACGCGTCGCTCGCCAACATGGTGAGACGCTGGCTGGCCTTTGTGTTTCCGATATCGATCGACAGCACCATGGCATCCACCAAGTTGGGAAGTTGGGCCAAGCCTTGCAGTGGTGGTGGAATTTGGTCGCTCGCGTTTTGCAGCAGGTTCATCGCGATGGGACGTACTGGTTCCATCGAAATCAATAACGAGACTTGACCGGATGGCGGGGTCGCGTCTGCCAACTCTGCCAATGGACCAAGCACACGATCATCCGTCCCCGCGCGTAGAACGGTGTCCATGTAATTTGGCGTTGCCAGAATGACGGTCCGTTTATCGTATTCGTGCAGCATTGCCGGGAAAGGTGTATTGATCGGATAGCATGCGTTGCCATCCACGTCGACTGGATGGTTGGCATTCACCATCTCAGCGTTAACCTGAGCCAGGTTGAAGTCCTGTTTCAACCGGATGACTGCAGCGACCATGGGTCCAGTTGGACCTGGAACGGCGGTAATGACTTGTACCGTTTCAATATCTTCGGCAGTCATGCCAATGTTTTGTTGACACCAAGCATTGGCAATCTCGATTGGATACAGCTCAGTCTGGGGACTCGAAAGTGTTTCTGACACCCGCATGATCATTGTGGCTGCGGCATCCGTGGGAAGAAATGCATTACCGATCGCTTTTGGTTCTTGTGCCGAAGCCTGAAGTGCAGAGCCAAAAAAACAGCAAACTGCCGCCACGACGGCAAGTGAACGGTATGTCTGGAAATGGGTGTTCACGTGAAGGGTGCCTCTTCAGGGATGTTGGTGAAATGTTGTTCAAACGGACCACTGGGCAGAGTGGCCGGCTTCTTCCGCCATGGTATCGCCGTTTTATTTGGCCATCGTAACGGTGTTCGACGTTAACACACTTTATTCTGCGATCGAAGTGGTGGGTCAAGGACAGCGATCATCAGACTTGCTGCTGCCGTTCTCTTGCTGCTGCCGTTCTATGGAACGGGCCATGCCGTGCCTGGCTGGAGGCGCGTGAAATCTCCATTATTGGGGTTGGAGAGCTGAAAGAGTGTTCAAGTGTCAAGTCTGGGTAGTGAAATCAGCCGTTTTTACCATTGCCATGACACGAGGGCGGTTTGCTTTGAAATTCTGCTCTCTCAGGCCGGTCGGGAACGACGCAGCAAGCTGGAATGATTAAAATGGAAGGCATGTATTTTCTTTTACCAATATCACTGAGAGCTCCAGATCTTGAACGCCGTAAGTTTTCAAGGGTTGTGC
>Ga0315331_10002897_pt1 | contig 12899 bp, 14 predicted proteins | sample M160m34915metaG_FD_203456 | JGI IMG/M metagenome (GOLD analysis project Ga0315331, IMG submission 203456) | Ammonia-oxidizing marine archaeal communities from Monterey Bay, California, United States - M1 60m 34915 | ecosystem: Environmental > Aquatic > Marine > Intertidal zone | place: USA...
ACAACGAGATGTAGCCGAACTTCAGGAGCGCCTGCGCGAGGCCATCGAGAACGGCGCGTCGGAAGAAGAATTGCGTGAGATCATGGATGAGTTGCGTGCGGCGCTCGACCGGTATCTCGAAGCCCTGGCACAGAATTTGTCTCAGGCGCTCGAAGGCATGGACCTTTCCACCCTCCCAGAAGCCGGTGAGGAAATGAACTTCATCGATCGCGAAGCCATCGAAAACATTCTCAATCAGCTGGAACAGATGGCACAGCTCGGAGACACCGAAAGCGTTCAGGAACTGCTCGAACGCATGCAACAGATGCTGCAGGCACTCCAGAACGCCCCGAACAATCTTCAGCAGCAGCCATCATCTCTCGCACAACAATTCATGCGCGAGTTGCAGCAGGTCTTGCGGAACCAGGAAGGCCTGCACGACGAGACATTCCAGCGCGACCAGCAGGGCGCGCAGATGACGCCGTCGGAATCCCAGGCGGCCCGGGAGGCCCAGAATGACATCCGCCGCCAACTCGGTGAGCTGATGCGGCGACTGGGAGAACTGTCCAACCAGATTCCGGAGAATCTGGGCGACGCAGAAAGCGCGATGGGCGAAGCAGAGCGCGCCTTGGGCGAAGGAGACCTGCAATCCGCACTGGGCGCGCAGGCACGCGCACTCGAGGAATTGCGGCAGGGTGGCCAGCAAATGGCCCTGCAGATCATGCGGCAGCGCGGACAAGGTCAGGGGCCTAGTCAGGCCGAAGGCCTGTTCCAACCGGGCGAAGATGGGTTTGACCCGCTCGGACGCCCGACCCAGCCAGATGACAATTCGGCGGAGGGATTTCTCTCGAACGGGCAACAGGCCATCGGGGATGGCGATCAGGCCGCCCGAGCATTGGAAATTCTTGAAGAATTGCGAGGGCGTCTGCGCGATCAGGGACGTCCGGAATCCGAAATCGACTATTTGTTGAGATTGTTGCGCCGGTTCTGATTGGGTGAACCCATCAGGGCGTCAGTGTCGCTGGCGATCGGCCAGAGCCCCCTCCGCCGCGTCACAGATCTGCTTCAAACTAAACGGCTTGGGCACCACCTCGTGGATCAGTTCCTCGAGATTGTGGGCGCGTTGGCGTTCCGCCGCAAAGCCGGTCATCATCAGAATGGCGGTTCGCGGATAGTCCTTGGAAACCTTGAGCACGAGCGCGATCCCATCCATGCCGGGCATCACAATATCGGTGATTAGCAGGTCGAATTCATCTTCATTGATCAGACGATCCAGTGCATCCAGCCCGTCATGGGCTTTGGCCACCTCGTGCCCGCCATGGATCAGGGCATGCCGCACGAATTCACGAACCGCGGTATCGTCTTCAGCAATGAGAACTCGTGCCATATCCGGTTGCCCTTCCCCATTTGATGCCAGAATCACGCCGGAACGGGATCCTGAAGGCATGTCCCGATAGCGGCTGGATGATCGTCTTCTGCAGATTCAACACCGGCAGGAAGGGGGACGATCTTCGTTAACGATTATTGTCTGGATTGATAAAGGAAATATTAATGCTGGCTGCATCTTCGATGATGGAATCGGCATTCGTCGTGAAGGGGACCTCTTCACCAGGCCCCAAATTACGGACTTTCACGCTGAACTCCCAGAACTTGATGGGCAGATCCTTGTCATCGCTGACCTGCACGCGAAGACGCGGCACCTCGCGAACACCACTGCTGGTGTTATTGATTTCACCTTTGATCGACAGGGTGCGGAATCGCAGAGATGTTGACGGCGTCATAGACCGCCTGCATTTGCGGGAATGTGCGTGCAATGGGTTCCCGGCCCCACCAGAGAACCGCCAGAACCGCGATCAACAGCACAACCGAGACAATCCAGCCGGTTTTTGCACTGCGCGCCTTCTTCTCACGCTGCAACGCAGGCAGATTTCGCACAGGAGTCCGGGATTGCTCTTCAGGCTCCAGAGGCGTGACCCGCAGCACCGGATCCCCGGCCTCGTCCGCCGTCAGCTCAGGAGCCGACTCAAACCACACATGAGCGCATTTACCGCATTTCACCCGACGCCCATCCGGGCCGAGTTTATCAGCATCAATCGCAAAGCGCGTACTGCAATCCGGACAACTGAGAATCATCTTCAGACCAGAACAAACCTGTAAAAAACCATTTGTGGATGAACTATAGCCCATAGGACGGCCACAACCCGAATAGCGATTTATAGGGGGGTCGGTAAAAACGTGGCAAGCAATGAGTTTTCCCCCGATCACCGGACAAGGCATACCGGGCACCAGCAACGGGTTTACGGGTGAAATTCATCGTGCCAACGTTGTCGGTAACAGCCTCCGAGTCGCAATTCTGCGGCCGCGCGGCACATATGCACCGAACCGGAGTCGAACCCCTTGCTGCGCTTCGAAAACGTCGGCTTGCGATATGGCGTTGGCCCTGAGGTTCTGCGTGATGTCAGCTTTGCGCTTGCACCCGGCTCATTCCATTTCCTGACCGGATCGAGCGGTGCTGGCAAAACAACCCTGCTGAAATTGATGTATCTCGCTCTGCGACCGACCCGCGGACTTGTCCATGTCTTTGGTCAGGATGTGTCGATGACACCCCGGACAGAATTGCCCGATCTGCGCCAGAACATCGGTGTCGTGTTTCAGGACTTTCGCCTGATCAATCACCTGACGGCCGTCGAGAATGTTGCCTTGCCATTGCGCGTGGGTGGAGCAAAACAAGTGGAAATTGACAGCCATGTGCGTGAATTGCTGAGCTGGGTCGGTCTGGGGGAACGGCTCGATGCACGGCCATCCACACTTTCGGGCGGACAGCAACAGCGTGTCGCGATCGCTCGTGCCGTCATCAACCGCCCACGGCTTCTCCTGGCGGATGAACCCACCGGAAACGTGGATGACCGGATCGCGGTCCGGCTGATGTATCTGTTCGAAGAACTGAACAAGACCGGTACCACTGTTGTGATTGCCACCCACAACAATGCGCTGGTGGAAAAGTTCGGACACCCCATTCTACGGCTCGATGACGCGGAATTGTCGGTCCGGCGCAAGCTCGACACCAAGGAAACGAGCTAGTGTTCAGTCGACACAGCGATCTGCCATTCGAACGCGATCAATCGACGCGCTTTCTGCCCTGGATTGTCGCTCTGATGGTGTTCCTGGGGGCCCTGATGTTCGCGGCCGCGCTGGTCGTTTCCGATGCGGTCGACACCTGGGACAATTCCCTGACCGGGCGCATGACCATCCAGATTCCCGAAAACGAGACGCCCGGCGACACCATCCAGAAACTGACCGAAGCCCTCCAATCCGCAAAGGACATCACCTCCGTCCGGATCGTCCCCGACGCGGAAGCACGCGCATTGCTGATTCCATGGCTTGGCGAAGGTGTGTTGGAATCCGGTCTTCCGATCCCGTCTCTGATCGACGTCGAAATCGACGCGGGCAGCCGCATTGATTCGGTATTGCTCCAAGCACGTCTCGCGGAGATTGCTCCGAATGTGGCTGTGGACGATCATCGCGCATGGCTTTCCGCCCTGATCGATCTTGCCCGGACGGCAGAAATTCTGGCCTTTGCCATACTTGCGCTGATTGCTTCCGCAGCCGTGGTCGCGGTGATTTTCACAACTCAAAGCGGGCTGGCTGTGCACGCCGCGATTATCGAACTGCTCCACCAGATGGGTGCACGCGATAGCTATATCGCCAGCCAGTTCCAGCTTCAGGCACTCATGCTTTCCCTGCGCGGCGGAGTCGCCGGCGCGGCTGCCGCCGTGATCGTTTTACTGTTTTTCGGCTGGATTGGTCGCGGCATCGATGCGGCCTTCCTCCCGTCCTTGAGTCTGTCACTGCTGGATTGGATTTTCCTGCTGCTGGTTCCCGCAGGCGCGGTCACCATTGCCATGCTTACCGCGCGGGTGACAGTTCTGCGTGCCCTTGCACGGATGCCCTGATGCGCCGACGCAAACCCCGACGCTGGCGCCTGATCGCCATCATTACCCCAATCCTCGCGATAAGCTGGCTGATTGGCCTGTTCGTCTTCGTCGCAAGAATTCCACAAAGCGCCACGAATACGGACATCACGGATGCCGTTGTTGTTCTCACAGGTGGGCCCGGGCGCATCAACAGAGGCAATGAATTGCTGGCGGCCAAGAAGGCGCGAGTCATGCTGGTATCGGGCGTTGGTGCCGATGTGCCTGTACACGACTTGATCTCGGCACAGGATTTGTCGCAACAGATGATCGATTGCTGCGTCACTCTGGGGCGGGCAGCCAGAGACACACGCGAAAACGCCATTGAATCAGCCGGGTGGGCCGCCAGTCACAACATTTCCAGCATCCGGCTGGTAACCTCCGACTTCCACATGCCGCGCAGCATGCTCGAATTCAATCGCCGGCTGCCGCATATCCGGATCGTGCCGGAACCTGTCAGTTCCAGAAACATCAGCTTGCAACATTGGTGGATGCGAGGCGGGACCGCATGGTTGCTCGCGGGCGAATACTCCAAATATCTGGCCGCGCGCATGGAGGTTTTCCTGATGCAACTCATCAGCAGGGACTAGCCCGAATGCGCCCTGTCATTTTCACGATACTGTTCTACAGCTGGAGCACACTTGCTGCCGTCATCGTCCTGCCTCTTCTTCTCGGCCCGCGCGATCTGGTGCTCGCCTTCAGCCGGTTTTGGGTACGCACGTCGCTGCGGTTACTGAAGGTCACGGCCGGCGTGACCCATAACGTGCACGGCCTCGAAAATCTGCCTGCCAAACCGGCGCTGTTTGCCGTGAAGCATCAGTCAGCCTGGGACACTTTGGCGATCAATCTGATCGTACAGGATGCCGCCATCGTTCTTAAACGGGAGCTTACCTGGATACCGATCTTTGGGTGGTGCCTATTGCGCGTCAAACACCTGCCCATCGACCGGAGTGGTGGCTTGTCTGCGCTGCGGGGTATGATCACGGCCGCCCAGCAACGTATCGCCGAAGGACGTTCCATCGTCATTTTTCCCGAAGGAACCCGCGTCACCCCAGGGCTCAAAAACCCCTATCATGCCGGTATCGCAGCTCTGAATTCGGCCTTGAATGTTCCAGTCGTGCCTGTCGCACTGAATTCAGGACTTTTCTGGCCGCGGCGCTCGCTCGCATTGCGACCCGGAACAATCATCGTCCAGATTCTGCCCCCATTGCCCCGCAATCTGCCGCGCCGGGAATTCGTTCAAAGCCTTGAAACAGCAATCGAAACAGAAACCGATCGACTGATCGCGGAAGCTGGTGGATTGCCTGTGGATAAAGTTGTGGAACAACGCGAAACTTGAGCCAGGACATTCCCCTGTAATAGGAGCATAATAAATCTTGGGGGAGGCCATATGTCGTGACGTGGAAACCCGGTCGATCTGTCGTTTTACTTGGTGTCTCTTTTCAGTACCCGCAAATTTCAGGCTCACTTTGCTTGTGCAGAACTGATTTCCGGCATTCCTGACGCACGAACGGACAGCTGTTTTCATTCCGACACTTGCGTGCACGCATAAATTACCCTGTTGGCGGGTGATTTTGTCAGTCGCGCAACCTCATGTGGATAACTTTCAATTCTGCTGCAGGGTTTTGTCAGGCGAAAACCCGATGGTATCTGACTACTCAGCAGGCTGAGTCGTCCGCCTGTCGTTCCACTATTCGATGCAATCGCGCCAGCGGCCCATCAACAATTCCCAAAGCTTCCAGACGTCCAACCGTGTTCTTCAGATACTCGGTATTGGCACCACCACGACCGTGTCCCTGCAGGATATGACGCAGGGCGGTTTCATCGGACAATTTGCCGGCATATTGCACATGATTATGGGCAGCCGTGTAGGTGTGGGCGCGCACCACACGTGTGCCAATGCGCGCGGTAACCCACCGTGGAATATAAACCCGCGTCACCATTTCCCGGCGAATGAGATACTCGACGGTCGTGGCAGCCTGATCCGCCCGCACCCTGTAAGCCACACCACGACAGCTGCCGCCATTGTCCAACCCGAGCACAAGACCCGGCTTTTCACGGGTGCCGCGCCAGATATGGGAGTAAACGCAAAACGAGCGGTGATAGCCGTGAATTGTTGCCAATGCGCGTTCTTCAAACGGGAATTCCGGCTGCCACATCAGTGACCCGTAGCCGAAAACCCAGAGATCCTCTCCATCGGGATGAGACGCCATCACCGCAGCGAGGGTTGTGTCCAGTTCATCCTCGGTCAGTTCATACTGATCGGTCAGATGGCGCAGATCGGGTTGCTGGGATTTCTGTGACATGGAACTCCGGATTCAACGGGTCGCGATAACTCGACCCGGTAACGAGACATCGCTAGGCTGCTGGCTCCGCTTCTAGTGCAAACAAGGCCGCATGTTCCAGCGAAAGTATCTGATTTTTCTGGCTGTTCTGAGCGCATTCGCTCTCGCATGGTCCGGCGGCTGGTTCTGGCTTGCGGACAAACTGCGCAGTGACATCGCCAGCTTTGTAAACGCGCAGCGGGACAACGGGATCGTTCTTGATTGGTCCGACATGCGCATTTCGGGTTTCCCGATCCGGTTCGATACAACCTTCGAAAACCCGCAAGCTACGCGGACAACGGCAGACACCCGTATTTCCTGGGCTGGTGCAACCACCGCTATTCGGCCTTTCATCGAAGGTCCCGGCATCGTCTCTTTCGACGCCCCGGGACGGCACCAGTTTGATATACGAAACCGTGATACTGACATCTCGATCGATACAAACGCAGACTCATTGCAGGGGCGTCTGGCCTTCGACACCTTCGGGCAACCCCGTGGCCTGCGCGGACGCGCCGCGCCACTCACCGCGCGCCTCGAAGATGGTCCGGAGATCACCACTGCAGAAACGGCGTTCGACTGGGAGATGCACACCAATCCATCCGCCGGGGAAAGCCTGTCGGTCGTTCTAAAACAGATCGATCTGACAGCCATCCCCGTGGACGAGACCGTGGCAACCACATTCGGCCAAACCATTCAGACCGTGTCAGGCCGCGCCACCCTGCGCGGCCCGCTCGATCCGGCGGCCCTCGATGCGGCCAGCCTGACCCGCTGGCGGGACAGCGGGGGAACCCTGGAGTTGGAAAGCTTCAATCTGATCTGGGGGCCGCTGCGCATAGCAGGAGACGGCACACTGAGCGTCGATCCGACGTTACAGCCGGTCGGCGCATTCTCCGCCCGCATTGCCGGGCTCGACAGATTACTCGATCTGCTCGAAGCACGCGGCCAGATCCCAAGGCAACAGGCTGCGCTAGCCCGGATCGGCCTGGCAGTCCTCCTGCGTACGCCCGCAAATGGCGGGCCTGCGGAAGCGCGCCTGCCGGTCACCCTTCAGGATCGCGTCCTGTCGATTGGCCCCATTCCCCTACTGACGCTGGAGCCGATCATCTGGAACTGATCCGGACCGGTCAGTCCTCGCTGTCCCCATTTTCGGTGTACTGGAAGCGCCCAGCCTGCCCGGCCTCGATAACGCCGCGACGAATGGCACGCGTGCGCGTGAACAGCTCGAACAGCGTGTCTCCATCGTCATCGTGAATCGCATCCTGAAGCGCAGTCAGGTCTTCGGTGAACCGGCCCAGCATTTCAAGAACCGCGTCCTTGTTGAGCAGAAAGACATCCCGCCACATGGTGGGGTCCGATGCCGCGATCCGGGTGAAATCGCGAAACCCCCCCGCCGAATACTTGATCACTTCCCGCGTGGTGACCACGTTATCTTCCCGGGACTGAGCCTCAAGCTCAGTTTCCAGATCGGCCGCGGTTTCCACAATCGTGTAGGCGATCAGATGCGGCAAATGACTGGTGATGGCCAGAACCCGGTCGTGATGCTCGGCATCCATGATTTCCACGTCGCTTCCCAACGCACGCCAGAATGCAGCCAGACGATCGACAGCAGAATCCGCTGCGCCGACCGGCGGTGTGAGAATCGAAAACCGGTCGCGAAACAATTCGACAAACCCGGCCTCGGGACCGGAATGTTCGGTTCCGGCAACCGGATGCCCCGGCACCAGATGAACATCCTCGGGTATATGCGGTGCCATGGCCGTGATGACCGCACCTTTTACCGAGCCCACATCCGTCACGATCGTACCCGGCGCGAGATGATCCTTTATCGCCATCGCCACAGCCTCACAGGCGCCAACCGGCGTAGCGGCAATCACCAGATCGGCACCCGCAACAGCCTCGCCGATCTCGGCATGCATGCTGTCGACCAGATCAATAGCCTCCGCGCGGGCGCGAATATCCGCATCCGCGTCATGTCCGGCAATATGGGCGGCAAGCCCCTGTGCACGTGTGGCATGCGCGAGGGAAGATCCGATCAGACCCAAGCCGATGATCGCGATGCGTTGAAATCGAACTTCTTCATTCATGACGTCTCCAGAAACGCCTTCAGCGTCACCACAACTTCTTCCATTTCCGCGCGGGTCCCGATGGACATGCGCACCCAGTCCGGTAAGCCGTAACCGGCAACACGGCGGGTGACGATGCCCCGTTCAAACAAGAAGCGATACGCGGCCTCCGCAGTGTGGGCATTGTCGGGATCGAACCGAACGATAACAAAATTTGCGACCGACGGATTGACCTGCAGCCCCAGCGCTTCGACCTGCTTTGTGAACCAGGGCAGCATCTCCGCATTGTGTGCCCGTGAGCGCTCTGTGTGTTCACGATCCTCCAGCGCCACTTTGGCCGCGGCGATGGCCGGCGCGGAGACATTGAAGGGCGGGCGCACACGATCGAGCACATCGATAATCTCGACCGGCGCATAGGCCCAGCCGACCCGCAAACTGGCCAGGGCGTAAATTTTGGAAAAGGTTCGCGTCATCACGACATTGGAGGCTTCGCGCACCAGCGCTTCACCCGCCACGTAATCCTCTTCGACAACGAACTCCGCGTAAGCCCCATCGAGCACCAGAAGGACATCCTCGGGCAGACCGGCATGCAGGCGCCGTAGTTCGTCTTCCGGCAAATAGGTTCCGGTCGGATTGTTCGGATTAGCCAGAAACACGATGCGCGTGCGTTCATTCACTCGCGCCAGAATGGCATCCACATCCGTGGTCAGATTGGTCTCCGGCACGGCGACAGGTGTGGCCCCGACCCCCAGCGTGGCGATCGGGTACATCGTGAAACCGTGCTCGGTGTAGAGGGTTTCGTCACCCGGTCCGGCAAAGCAGAGCGTCAGGAGGTCGATGATCTGATCCGACCCGCACCCACAGATGATGCGGTCCACATCCAGCCCATGATGATCGGCGAGCGCCTGCCGCAACGAACGGGCGTCGATCTCCGGATAGCGACGAACATCCTCGCTGGCACCGGAATAGGCTTCCATGGCGCGCCAGGATGCTCCGAATGCGCTTTCATTCGAGCTGATGACAATGCAATCGCTTCCACCCAGTCCGGCTTCGCTGCCGGCATAGGGGGTTATCGCAAGAACACCCGGCTTTGCTTTCGGTGGGGCCACCGGCTCTACTCCGTATCAGGTGTCAGGTGAATCGATGAATGGTGCGGCATAGGCTCCCAGCAGACGCACCTCGGCGTCGCCAAGCAAGCCAGCCAGGCCCAGCACACGCGGGTCATCGGCGGCCACGAAACCCGCCACATCAGCCAGATGTGTGCGACCGCCTGCCCCGTCAGGCCGTGCCGCCACGGCCTGAGTTTCGGCATCCAGCTTGTTCTCACGTGCCAGTTCGGCAAACCGCGCACGGCTGACATCGTCATCGCAGGCGAAGGTCAGGACGCTTCGATCATTGCCGGATTCTTCCGGCGTGCCCGTGGTAACAACGAGAGCCCCGGTCACGTCCTCGGCATCCGGTGAAGCCACATACCAGGGCAGGCGCGCCACAATCTGAACCTTGGGCGCATTCTCCATTTCGGCCCACCACTCCGGGGTATCGGAATCATGAGGCAGGGGAACCAGACCGACCGAGGCAACGCCGCGCGCCACGGCCGAGACCACCTGCGCTGCCGAGGCAAATCGCAGGACATCGACATCCATTCCAAACTGCGAATTGGCCAGATGCAGTGCATCGCCATTCCCGTCTATCGAGCAATATCCGACGGAGAACGCCCCCTGCAGCCGTGTAGACGAGGCCACAATTTCACGCCAAATACGCACCATGGCGCCCCTGGGCAGGGCTCCTTCATGGCGTGCCAGAAGACGCCGCAAAAGCTGGGCTTCGCGGGCAGGGCGGAATGTGGGACCGCCATCGGACGCTTTTAGCCGTCCAACCTCTCCAACGATCTCTGCACGACGCATCAGCAAATCGTGCAAATTTTCATCGATGGAATCGATCTCGCGGCGCAGGAGCGCCAAGCTGTCGGACGCATTGGCCATCGTCATACTCATCCGGGGAAAAACCGGCTAAGGTTGTATCCCTAAGGCAGAATTTTGGCAAAGAAAACGTTGACACCCCTCACGCACGCCACCTAGCTATGGCAACGTCGCTTCAGCCCTTGACGATGCGGCACGAGCCCAACAGCACTCACGAATATGACAACAAACACACATGACGGTGTCGGTAACACCGGCGAAAGCATCGCAGTGGAACCTGCAGTCACGGATCTGCCCGGCCACCGCCTCGTGCTGGGCGCAGAAGACCCCATGCTTCTCGTCTCCGGCCAGCTGCTTGGGCCCTTCACGGTGGCCTATCAGACCTATGGAGAGCTCAACGCAGACAAGTCGAATGCCATTCTGGTGTGCCATGCCCTGACCGGTGATCAGTATGTCGCTGAATCCCACCCGGTGACCGGACGCCCGGGATGGTGGGAACGCCTTGTCGGCCCGGGCCGGACCATCAACACCGATGACTACTTTGTCATCTGCGTGAACGTGCTGGCCGGCTGCATGGGCTCGGCCGGACCAAAGGACATTGATCCGCGCAACGGCGCGCAGTTCGGACTGAATTTCCCCCTGATTACCATCACCGACATGGTGGCCGCCCAGAGGCTCGTGGTCGAACATCTGGGAATCACCCAGCTCTTCGCCGTGATCGGCGGCTCGATGGGCGCCATGCAGACGCTGGAATGGGCCTCCCGCTATCCCGAAATGGTCTATTGCGCGATCCCCATCGCGGGCGCGGCCCGTCATTCAGCACAGAACATCGCCTTTCACGAGGTGGGGCGGCAGGCCATCATGGCAGACCCCAAATGGGCTGGCGGCGACTACTACAATGACAATGATGCACCCGAGCGCGGGCTCGCGGTGGCGCGTATGGCTGCCCATATCACCTATCTTTCGGATTCCGCGCTGCACACCAAATTCGGACGGAACCTGCAGGATCGTCAGGCGATCACATTCGGCTTCGATGCGGATTTCCAGATTGAGAGTTATCTGCGCCATCAGGGCCGCTCGTTCGTAGAGCGGTTCGATGCGAACTCCTATCTGTATATCACCCGCGCCATGGACTACTTCGATCTGGCGGCCGAATACAATGACAGCCTCCCCCCCGCTTTCGAGAATTCGCCGGTGCGATTCTGTCTGATCAGCTTCACCTCGGACTGGCTGTTCCCGACAAGCGAGTCCCGTCGGATTGTGCACGCCCTGAACGCCGTCGCGGCCTCTGTCAGTTTCGTGGAAATCGAAACCGAATCCGGCCACGACGCGTTCCTTCTGAACGAGCCGGAGTTCTTTCGAATTCTCGCCGGGTTCCTGCGTGGTGCCGCCGACCAACGCAAGCTGGCAGGCCCGTCATGACGCCGAGCGAAACCAACAATGCCGCGCGCATTCGTGTCGATCAGCAACTCATTGCCGAGATGATCACACCGGGCAGCCGCGTGCTCGATGTCGGCTGCGGCGACGGCATTCTGCTCGACCTGCTGGTACACGACCGGCAGGTGGATGGGCGCGGAATCGAGCTGAGTCAGGAAGGCGTGAATGGCTGCGTGTCGCGCGGTCTAGCGGTGGTCCAGGGCGATGCCCAGACGGATTTGCACAACTACCCTGACAATGCATTCGACTATGTGATCCTGTCCCAGACCCTGCCCGCCATCTTCGACGTGAAAGGCGTGCTGCATGAGATGCTGCGCATCGGCCGCTGCGCCGTGGTCAGCTTTCCGAATTTCGGCTATTGGCGCATCCGCGCCGGTCTGGCCTTTCAGGGCCGCAGCCCGAACTCCGAAAGCCTGCCCTATACATGGTACGAATCCCCGAACATCCGGTTCTTCACGCTTACCGACTTCACCGACCTTCTGGCCGAATTGGGTCTGAAGACCGAACGGATCGTGACCATCGATGGGAACGGCAAGGCAAACACGCGGGGCCGGATCGGCCATTGGTCGAACCTGCTGACCGAGCAGGCCGTCTTCGTTATCACCCGGAAATAGCTTCGCGCACGACCTGCCCTGCCGGTGCCTGCGCATAGGCGTGCCGGCGCTGTTCCTGACCTGCCACTTCGCCGCCGTAGATTTGCTTCGTGGCCTCCACGATCGCGACCCCACCCAACGGGCTGAACCACCGTTCGCCCAGTCGTTCACATGCAGGCGCAGCTGTCAGCCAAAACCGTCGCCGGGAGGGCGGGAAAAACAATGCGCGATGCTCATGCACCGGCGTGAACATGGATTGGCGCAGAATGCGGTTGAGCTGCTCCATCGAATACGGATGCCCATGCCCGTAGGGCGTGTGATCCAAACGCGCCCAGATCGAACGCCGATTGGGGACCACGACAATCAGACGACCACCATCCGACAGCACCCGCCACATTTCGCGCAACAATTGTCGGGCATTCTCCGTGGATTCGAGACCATGTACCATCAGTATACGGTTGACCGAGAGGTCCGGCAGGGGGATTTCATCCTCGCGCGCAACCATAGCGAGGTTTTGTTCGCCGGCTGTCCGGTCGGGCCATGGCAACACCCCCATCCGGTTCGGCATGACGGCGCAGACCCGGTCTGCTTCATTCATGAAGGTGTGCAAATA
>Ga0315331_10002898_pt1 | contig 12898 bp, 6 predicted proteins | sample M160m34915metaG_FD_203456 | JGI IMG/M metagenome (GOLD analysis project Ga0315331, IMG submission 203456) | Ammonia-oxidizing marine archaeal communities from Monterey Bay, California, United States - M1 60m 34915 | ecosystem: Environmental > Aquatic > Marine > Intertidal zone | place: USA...
TGCCTGTACGTCAGTGATGGTGGTCAAGCCCTCTAGAGCAAGCCACTCAACCTTACTCAAAATTTCTGCTTGTGCGTCAGTGATGGAGGTCAGGCTGTTTAATTCAAGCGATTCGACCGTGCCCCAGCTTTTCGCCTGTGCGTCAGTGATGGATGTTAGGCTGTTTAATTCTAACCCTGATAGTTCGCCCCAGTTTTCCGCCTGTGCATCAGTGATGGAGGTTAGGCAGTTTAAGTCAAGCCATTCAACCTTACTCAGGCTTTCTGCCTGTGCGTCGGTGATGGTGGTGAGGCCGTTTAAACCAAGAAACGAAGCCTCTCCAAGGCTTGCCGCCTGTTCATCACTGATAGAGGTGAGTCCGTTTAATCCAAGACGGCTAACCTTACTTAAACTTTCCGCCTGCGCGTCGGTGATTGTGGTGAGGCCGTTTAAATTAAGAGTTTCAACCTTACCCAAACTCTCCGCCTGCGTGTCAGAGAGGGATGTCAAACCGGTCAAATAAATGTCCTCAACCTTGCTCAAGCTTTCCGCCTGCGCGTCGGTGATTGTGGTGGGGAACTCTGTCAGAAAGACGATATCCCCACGGCTGAAATCCGCGTCTGCTAGGTCGTGATTTCCAAGTTCGACGTGGGTGAGACCGCGAAGGTGGTAGTCTACGGTATCGTTGGGATAGAAATTGATCCCCTTGTTGTATTCCACCAGTGCCTTTTCATGTTCGCCCAACTCTGCATAAACTTGGCCAAGAGTGATGTACGTCTCGCCCTCGTCTGGATCAACCCGCATCGCCTCGGTGCAATCTGCGATTGCCTTCTCATACTCGCCGCGGAGGAGGTGGGCATAGCCTCGATTGTTGTAAGCGAGAGCATCCCTAGGGTTGAGCCGTATTGCCTCAGTGTAGTCCGCAATCGCCTTTTCATAGTCTCCAACTTCAGCATACGCCCATGCTCGTTCAAAGAACGCTTCTGCATGCTGGGGATTGGTGCGAATGGCATTGCTGTAACTCGCAATCGCGTTATCCCAGTCTTCACTGTCTGTGAAATCAAGGCCTTTTTGATAGGCTGAATTTCCAGAGGTTCCTTTCATGGACTCAATGTCACAGCCAGTTTGGAGAGGGATAAGGAACCACAGCAGGGCGACAAGACACTTTTTCACTCGATTGTTCCTTGCTGAAGCACACAATGTTTTTATAAAGTCCATGTAAGTACTGACCCTGAAACCAGAGCCCGCTGGCTGTAAGGGCCCGTGTAACCATTCGGCTTGGCGCGAAATTCTCGAAAAAGTGTGTGACTTTTACCCGTGGACAAGATCTCACCCATTTCAGCGCAAGTTTTCGGCAAGCAACATGCGATTTTGTGGAAAAAGACGTATCCCGCTGCGAGTTCATCTGTCATGTGGTTTTGTCAGAATCTGATTCAAGGGTTTGCGAAACACGGGAAACCCCGCAAAACACGGGTTTTCTGAAACAACCAAACCGATGAAATAGGACTGAAACCGACTCAGCGGGTGTCCCGGGTGTCCCCGTTACGCCACCCCGAAAAGCAATTCCAAAACTTTTCCGTTTTCCGTGTCCGGTTTTCGCCGCGAAATGTACTGAACTAATTGCAGCCCCGCCCAACGTCGCTGCCCCGGCGTTGGGTCTTTTCTGCGCTTACCTAATAAATGCCGCGCCTGACGGTTGCCGGGTTGTCGCTCTGGTGTTTGTACGCACCTCCCGCCAACAACCAGGACCAGTCTCGTGAGACGCAAACCAAAACGCCGCTTGTCAGTTCAAAACCTTGAAAACCGCCGTCTTTTTGCTGCTGATATTGGTGTCAGCGAGGCACCCTATGGTCCCGATGTGCCGGTAATAGTGGGATCAATACGACCAACAAAGGTGGACCGGCCAGTATTTGGACCGATAGCCGAAACATGCCCACCGTGCCAGCTTGAAGTGAATGGGGAAGCGTCGGAAATGGAAAGGCACCCAGCACCCACGGAGACACCGCCTATCGTGCATGGCCCGATAGATAGCGGTTGCCCACCGTGTGACTTCGAGGTTAACGGTGAAGCGTCGGAAATGGATGCGGAACCAAAGCCAACGAAAATTGAGAGGCCTGTTTTCGGACCGCACTTTATCTCGTGCTTTAGTGGTTCGGCCAATGATGGTTCGGCGAATGTCGGGGGCACTGCCGGTCCCGGTGGTACGTCGTTTTTGACGGCGAATGTCGGCGGTTCAGCCAATCCCGGTGGCGATGACGTTTGAGGCGTGCCAAGTGCTTCGCCCTGTCCAGATAAACCGTTATCTCAAGATAACGGTTTACGCTGTCGATGACTTCCGCCAGTGAAGTAGTTGAACGCATTGAAAATGAAAATAGGCAAAATGATCGGAGCCTTCCGATCCCATCAAACGCTGGTGACGGAGTATGCGCGGTCATTGCCTCGTTCCGCTCGCTTAGCAAGGGGAACATTGTTCCCTAAGTCTGACCGGCTCCCTTGCTGACAAGTGCGGCGGAGATTGAAAAGCGAATTCCCCATAAAGCTGTACAGTCGACTGTACAACTTTCGGCTTGCACTCCTGCTGAACGCGTGTGACTGAGTATGCGCGGGCGTTGGCTTGAGATGCCTTAACTTCCATTACATTGTTATCCTTTCTCACAACTCAAAATGCAAAGGCAATCGCCAACACAGCAGCGATCGCGATGATGCACAAAATCAATAATTGAATCATTTTGCGTCGGACCCACGCCTTGAAACCGCGTTTTGTGGTTGGCTGCTGATACATAGTGCTAGGATTTGATTCAACTCCTTTTGCCGCATCAATTAAGTCACCAAGCTCTTGGCGGGTAATTCGCTTTGGAATCTTTATGCCGAGACTCTTTGCATATCCGAGTTGCTTCTTACTCGGGGCTGATTTAGAAATCAAATCGCTTACGTCATGCCGCGTGGCATTTTTTCGGAATGCGAATCCCGATTTCCGACGCAAGTTTTAATTGCTTCTCAGTGGGCGATTTAGGCAGAATCTTGCCTAGAATGTAGTTAAGGTGTGAGTCTTCTTTTGCTAAGTCACTTCTGACTGCATCAAGTAGGGCCGCGTTCGGCTTAAAACTGTTTTGATGCCACCCCTCGCCCCTCAGTGAACTCATATTCAAAGCTTGCTTTTTACAGAGCTTTACTGAGTCAATTATAAATTCGTTGTCTTTTGAGACAGTGTAAAAGATGTCTACGACAACCTTTACAACCGTAATTTTGCTTCCTCCGGGTGTCTCGAACGGCGTGGCTAGTTTGATGCCCGTCTCACAAAAGTATTCGTCAATGATTTGTTTCTTTGCCATGTCTCGCCCCTCACCAGCGATCAAGTCAAGCTGTTAATTCATTTCGTATAGATAGTGCGCACCTCAACAACACAGCTGTACCAAACACTACCTGTTTGTGTTTTCATCTTTTGTTGCAATAGCATGGAGTAAGCGAAGTACCTCGATCCCAATTATCCCCAAAAGCAAACACAGCCATAATACGCCCGCCAAGATAGCATCACCGATGGCAGCTATCTGCTGCATTATTGTTTCTGCGTTGAGCAGAATGGAAAAAGATTCACCTATTGCTGTGAGCCCCCAAACCACCGTGATCATAAGCATGATAGTGAGGATTACTTGCGCTGCTGTTGGACTTGCTACCCGTTTAGGTTGTCGGTTTGGGGGGGGCTGTGCTTGATTCGGAGTCTGTGGCATTGCTACTCGAGTTGCTGTCACAGATGCTTGTTGCTTCATCTTTTTTTTCTCGGCTTTCTCCGCTGTTTTCCGAATGCGTTCGAGCGCTGCCTCTTCTTTTTTGAGCTCTTGTTTCTCGTGAAGTTCCCGTTTTTCACGAGCAACTTTATCTTCGTAGGTTTTTCTTCGCTGTTCCCCGGGAACTTTAAAAGTGGTTGCGCATTCGCTGCACGTTTCAACGTTGCCGGCCTCGAGTAATTTTGCTGTAAGACGCAAATTACATTTCGGGCAATTAAATTTTACAATTGGTTGCCCTGCAAAGTTGCTGGTGAATTCTATAGACACAGCACACACTCGGGAATTTGTAATGTTGTTAAATGATGATCAACTTGAGTTGCGAAGTATATACGCACTTGATAGATCGCGAGAACGTAACACGAATCTGACACTCGATTGTAGGCGTCGTGAAAAAAGTGCCAAGCAGTATTATCGATAATACTGCTTAGGGACTCCCGCCCAAACTCGTGCATAAAAGCAGGAGTCCCCTCGCAAACGAAACCTCGCGCCGCGGTGGTGATGACCAACACGACGCGACTGCCCCCGGCGTTGGGTCTTTTCTTTATTTGTGCGCGTGATCGAATTAGCACGTGTTTTGAAATTTACCGCTACGTCCTACGCTACGGCATCTCAATCACGGCTCCGCATCGCTCCTTCGAGCCTACGCCTCGGACTCCGTTCACCTGCTTCCGGCTCCGCCTACTGGCCAGACGGACTCAGGCAAACGCGAAAGCCGTAGTGGCGGTTGCGGCCCGACGGGTAGAGCCTGTAGCGGAACGCCGACCGACAAAGCCCCGCGGTGTCGTACCAACTGCCGCCACGGTTCACGCGGTCCGAGCCAGATGCCGCACCAGTAGGATCCGTCACAGCACCACGCGGGTAAGACTCATACCGGTCCTGACACCACTCCCGCACGTTACCATGCAAGTCGAATAGCCCCAAAGCATTCGGTAGCTTGATGCCTACTGGATGTGTCCTCTTGCCAGAGTTCCCATTCCACCACGCGTGTTGTCCTAACTCCGACTCATTATCTCCAAAACTATACCTAGTCGTCGTGCCAGCACGGCAGGCAAATTCCCACTCAGCCTCTGTTGGCAAGCGATAAATATTGCCAGCTGCTTTCTCCGCTGGTAGTTCACTTAACCTGCGGCAGAACTCTACCGCCTCATCCCAACTCAACGTTTCAACCGGATTGTTTACGCCCTTGAACTTGCTCGGATTAGTGCCCATCACCCGCTGATACTGACCTTGAGTGACCTCATACGTGCCGAGCATGAATGGTTTCGTGAGAGTCACCTCGTGAGCATCACCTCCCTCACCCATGATGAAAGTTCCCGCTGGTATCACGCTCAGCTTCATTCCGATGGAGTTGTCCGTCTCAACCTCTACCCCCAAGTACTTTGCCCACGCCTCTTGGTGTTCCTTTGCTTTCGATACGTTGAATGGTGCGTTGGCTGGTGGGGGAGCAGTACTGGGTGCGGTAGGTGGCGAGTTGGTGTCATCGTCTTTCGGAGCCATTTCAGCTAATTCGGTATTAGCATCAAGCTGCTTGCCAGAACTGCGGACAACACGAAAGCCGAGGCCGTAGTAGCGGCCCGACGGGTTGAACCTGCTGCGGAACGCCGACCGACAATCCTCGGCGTTGAAGTTCCAACTGCCGCCACGGTCCACGCGGGACGAGCCAGTAACAGCTCCCGTAGGATCCGTTACGGCACGATCAGGATAAGCTCCACGCCAATCTTGGCACCACTCCCAAACATTACCATGAATGTCATACAAACCCCAAGCATTGGGTTGCTTCCCACCTACCGGACGAGGTGTTTTTCCAGAGTTTTCACGGTACCAAGCGTAATCGCCTGACTCCGACTCATCATCTCCAAAACTATACTTGGTCGTCGTCCCAGCACGGCAGGCAAATTCCCACTCAGCCTCTGTTGGCAAGCGGTAAACATTGCCGACTGCTTTCTCCGCTGGTAGTTCACTTAACTTTCGGCAGAACTCGACTGTGTCATTCCAGCTCACCATCTCGACCGGATTCTTTGCACCCTTGACGCTGCTCGGATTGACTCCCATTACCTGCTCATACTGAGCCTGCGTCACCTCATAGGTTCCAAGCATAAAAGGCTTGGTGAGAGTCACCTCATGAGCATTATAATTCTCACCCATCATGAATGTGCCCGGCGGTATCACCCGGAGTTTCATTCCAATCGAGTTCTCAGTTTCAACCTCAACTCCCAAGTACTTTGCCCACGCCTCTTGGTAATCCTTTGCTTGCGCTGCGTCGAAGGGTGCAATAGCTGGCAAGCGGGAGGTATTCGCTCTTTTCATAACCAAAGCTTCAGCGTTACCAGGATCGATCTCCAAAGCACGTGCGTAATCACCATCCGCCAAAGCCTGACGTAGTTCCGCAGCATCCTTCATTGCCAGAGCTTCAGAGTTATTAGGATCGATCTCCAAAGCACGGGAGTAATCGCCATCCGCTAAGGCCTGACGTAGTTCCGCAGCATCCTTCATTGCCAGAGCTTCAGGGCTCGTAGGATCGATTTCCAAAGCACGTGCGTAATCGCCATCCCCCAAGGCCTGCCTTAACTCAGATGAACGCAATTTAATCACCTCTGGATTGCCCGGATCGAGCAGCAGTGCCCTCGCATAATCCCCAGCAGCCAAAGCTTGACGTAGGTCCGCAGCGTTCTTTAACTCAATGCCTTGCGCATTTGTGGGATCAAGTCGAAGAACCTCCCGGTAATCTCGTCGGTCCACCGCGAACCTAACTAGATCGGCAGTTCGTTGCATTGCTCGCGCTTGCTCATTGCCAGGATCAAGCTCAAGTGCTCCCTCGTAGTCTCCTTGGTTCAAGGCTTGGTAGACTGCCTCATTGAGCTTTTGAGAGCGCAAGTAGAGCATCACGCAGACCAAGACGACGATAGTCAATCCTATTCCTGCTCCGACGCTGATGTAGAGTGATTGCCTACTCACTGCGTCTGAGGTTGCCGGATCATCCGGTCTGAAATTGGGTGCCTCTGGAGGTGCCTCATATTCTTGCGGTGGTGAAGTAACCGCCTGCTGCGTGCTTTCCGAGATCACCTCGACGGGCGGTGGGGCAATGTTCAACCTCTGCCGCAACTCTTGGTCGTAGTCCGCCTTCTGCACGGCATTGAGCAGCGTTAACCGTGCAGCCGACAGCTCGTTCAGTAGCAACTGTGACCGTTCTGAGTTTGATCCAATCGCGAACGTGCGAATGTGGGCAATCTGCTGAAGGGATACGGACTCAATTACCTCTCGATCTGCCTCAAACAGCTCCAGCCCCAACAACCGGTAGTGGTTGGGGGGCTGATGCTCGGGAGGAATCCCCAGCCATTTGTGGTACGGATCGAAGTTCGGATCAGACATGGGGAGGTGAGGTCAGGCGGAAATTACGCGGTGTCTCTTGGAGCAGGATAGCAAAAATAGAAGATTGACACTTCAGGAGATTCGCCGTCCGGCGCATCCACGTCTCCGCGATGGCTCCGATTATTGGATTGAGAGTGTGACGGCAACGCGAAAACCAATGAAGGGGCTGCGATACGCTGGAAAACACCAGAGACGATATCTTTTTTCACAAACCTGGTCATACGAACCCCAGCTTCCGCCTCGGCAGATGCGATCTGACCCTTTCGCAGGGCCAGAGGGGTCTGTCAAAGCGCGAGAAGTATAGATCCCGTGCCAATCTTGGCACCACTCCCAAACGTTACCATGCATATCACTCAGTCCCCAAGAATTTGGTTGCCTCAGGCCTACTGCGTGACTCTGCTTTTTTGAGTTATCCCTATACCATGCATAACTCGTGAGGACCTCGTCATCGTCGCCAAAGCTATATTTGGTTGTCGCGCCGCCACAGCAGGCGTACTCCCACTGCGCTTCGGTGGGTAAGTGATAAACATGGCCGGCGGCGCGTTCAACTGGCAAAGCAGAAAGTCGCTCGCAAAACTCTACTGCGTCGTTCCAGGTTACTTGGTCGACCGGAAAATTCTGTCCCGGTAACCTACTCGGGTTTGTGCCCATCAGCCGTTGATACTGATCTTGAGTGACCTCAAAAGTACCCAACAGATAGGGCTTAGTCAGTGTTACTTGATGGGCTCCTGGAGCAATATTGCTGCGTTCTCTCATCGTGAAGTTTCCTGGCGGTATTAACTGCATTTTCATACCGATAGAGTTCTCACTTTCAGCATCAATACCTAAATAGTTAGCCCAAGCAAATTGAAGAGCTGTTGCGTTTTCTGAATTAAAAGGAAGGGTAGCAGCCGCTGGCTTGGGTCCCGTGACAGAGCTTGGAATTGAAAAAGTAGTTTTAGTTTTATCGATGCCTGTCCCAGCCGAAAAAGTTTGTTCAGATTCGTTTTCAGCGTCCGAAAATGTGCAAACAATCCGAAACCCACGGTCGTTATGGCGGCCGGTCCGTTGTCCTGAAGAAAACGTGTGTCGTGTTAGATGAGTTCCACGAGCTCCAAAGTCTCCACCCATGAGTGGGCGCCCCGACTCGTTGACCCAACCTGTAGGGTCGGTAAGTGACCTGTTTGCGTAATTAGGCCTGCTGCCATTGGGCAGTTCTGCAACGTTACCGTGCATATCATAAAGGCCAAAACGATTGGGCAATTTCCTTCCCGCCGGATGAGTTTTGTTATCTGAATTTGACTGGTACCAAGCGTAGTTACTAAGTTCCGAAATGTCGTCTCCAAAACTGTAGCGGCTGTCGGTCCCTGCACGACACGCGTAGCGCCACTCATATTGAGTAGGCAATCGATACACTCTCCCCGCATTTTTTTCTTGAGGTAATTCACTTAGCTTGCGACAGAATACGATCGCGTCATCCCAGCTGACACTATCTACAGGATTATTATCACCAGGAAACACACTCGGAGTTAATCCAGTCACTTGTTCATATTGGTTTTGTGTGACCTCATAGACACCAATCTGAAATGGCTGGGTGAGCGTTATTTGATACTTGCGACTTGAGCCCATCATGAACGTCCCCGCTGGAATCACCCGGAGTTTCATTCCAATGGAGTTCTCTGTTTCAACCTCAACACCCAAGTACTTCGCCCATGCCTCTTGGTGTTCCTTTGCTTTCGCTGCGTCGAATGGTGCGTTGGCTGGCGGGGGTGCAGAAGTTGTCACCGGAGTTTCAACGGGAAAGCCAGCGAGTTTTGGGTTACTCGTTGGTTCAGTACGAATACAGGCTACGCGGAAACCGACAAATATGCCGCTGTTAGAAGCCCAGCTTCCTCGGCGATACGTTGACAAACAAACTGTAGCTCCGCTGTGCCACCCGCCACCACGAAACACACGCGTTTTACCCGACATTGGCCCCGAAGGATCTGTTGCCGCCCCAATGCTATAATTCGCAAACAGGTCTTGGCACAGTTCTAAAACGTTGCCATGCATATCGTACAAACCCAGTGCGTTTGCCTTCTTTAGGCCCACTGGATGTGTGGTGCCGCCAGAGTTGCCTCGAAACCAGGCGTAATCGACCAACTCAGACTCGTCCTCACCAAAGCTGTACCTCGCGGTTGTGCCTGCGCGACACGCGTACTCCCACTCCGCCTCAGTTGGCAATCGATAAACATTACCCTCTGCAGCCTCAGTCGGCAAAGCTGACAGCTTACGGCAGAAAGCAATGGCATCATTCCAACTCACCTTCTCAACGGGATTGTATGCGCCCTTAAAATTACTCGGATTGACCCCCATCACCTGTTCATACTGCGCCTGTGTCACCTCATATGTACCGAGACTAAACGGCTTAGTGAGAGTCACCTCGTGAGCATCACTTCCCGCGCCCATCGTAAACTTTCCAGGAGGTATAACTCGAAGTTTCATGCCGATGGAATTTTCGGTTTCGACTTCCACGCCCAAGAAATCCGCCCACACCTCTTGATGTTCTTTTGCTTTAATAGTGTCGAATGGCGTGATGGCTGGCACGGGAATATCCGCACGTTTCATTGCCAATGCAGCAGCATTAGTAGGATCAAGAAGTAGCGCGCGGGTGTAATCACCGTCTCCCAATGCTCCGGCGATGTCTGCTGACTTCTTTAGGCCAAGTGCCGCAGCATTGGTAGGATCAAGCGACAAGGCATACACGTAATCGCCGTCTGCTATCGCAAGTTTAATTTCCGCTGACAACTTCATGCTTAGCGCAACAGAATTAGCAGGATCGAGGCGTAACGCACGCTTGTAATCGCCATCAACCAAGGCTTGCTGAAGTTTGACGGACTTCATCATTGCCAAAGCTTCTAAGTGGTTTGGATCGATGGCCAGCACTCGTTTGTAATCACCCTCCGCTAAAGACTGCTTCAGATTCGATGCCCTTAACGCGAGGGCCTGCGGATTCCCTGGGGCCAGCAGTAGTGCCCTCGTAGCATCCCCATCAGCCAAAGCTTGACGCAGGTCCGCGGCGTTCTTTAATGCAATGCCCTGCGCATTCGTCGGATCGAGCCGAAGTACTTCTCTGTAATCCCGTCGGTTAAGGGCAGAGCTAAGTAACTCGGCATTCCCTCGCATCTTCAGGGCTTGTTCGTTTCCGGGATCTAGCTCCAGAGCCGCTTCGTAGTCTCCTTGATTTAATGCTTGATAGACTGCCTCCGTGACTTTCTCCGAGCGCAAGTAGAGCATCACGAAAACAAGGACACCGACAATCAGTCCTGATCCTAATCCTACTCTGATGTAGAGTGATAGTTTAATAGCCGAGTCTGAGGTTGCCTGGGTAAAAGGCATCTGGTCTGAATCAGCAACAACTGTAGCGGCCTCATCCTCTACCGTTGGCGTATTAACCGTTTGCTGCGTGCTCTCCGAGATCACATCGACGGGCGGTGGGGCAATGTTTAGTTGCTGCCGCAGATCTTGGTCGTACTCCGCCTTCTGTGCCAAATTGAGTAGCGTCACTCGTGCAGCCGACAACTCGTTCAGTAGCAACTGTGACTGTTCCGAATTTGCTCCGATCGCGAACGTGCGAATATGGGCGATCTGCTCAAGAGATACCGACTCAATTACACCCCTGTCGTCCTCAAACAACTCCAGCCCCAGCAACCGGTAGTGGTTGGCTGGCTGTTCATCGGGAGGGATTCCCAGCCATTCGTGGTACGGATCGAAGTTGGCGTCAGACATTAGCAGGTGCGGTCAGGCGGAAGTTACACGGTGTCTCTTGTGGGAGCATAACAAACATGGCATTTGGCTGTCCCGTTGTCGGGTAAAAGTCGTCTGGATACTGACATTACTCATTCGATGCCCACTTCCGTTGCCTGCGTTCGGGTTGGTGCAATACTTTCCTCTGACGATTCAACGAGCAGATGAACCGATTTGAGATGAAAGTGCATCCAACTGCCTGAGATCCCGCTTAACTCGATTACACAAGCATCTTCTGTCGCGCGTTTACCTCGTTCGTGCTCGATTCGGCCCAGTGTCCGATTATTTACACCAACGTCGATAGATTGTTGAGTTACGTTCAGTGACAATGAGTGATAACCTAAAAAATTGCGTGTGTTAAGTACGCCAGCACCCTGTAAAGAGACAGACAGGTTGTAAGTAGCACCGTAGTAATATCCGGCAATAATTTGTCTGCCATCGTCATGAGGGACCTTAATTGAAAATCGCGGTTTACCTGTACGCCTTCCATTGTTTCCAAATTCAATAATAAGGCCGTAGGAAGACAGAGTAGACAATTCTGGTACTGGAATTCTCAGGACATCGTGGTTTGCATGGACGTTGGCTGATAAAGTTCCATCTGAGTTGCGTTGCCAGTCCTTGTGTATGCCGCTGGGGTCAGTGCCTATACGCTGCAAAAGATCTATTGATAGTGGCTGTTGTCCGACCTTGGCAGCGGAGTTCGAGCTTTGCTTAGGGTGTTGGCGTTTGTAGCGCAACACCCGAAATCCATGATCTTTCCCCCGATAATTAATCAAAGCCTGTCCACGGGATGCGCTACGCGCCATTTCGGCAGACGCGGCCCAACCACCTCCTCGCTGGATACGAATCGGATTTGTACTTATCTGAGGTTCAGGCGTTGTGTCGTCGTTTGCACCATAACGGTACAGCCCAGTGAGGCACCATTCCCATACATTTCCATGCATGTCATTCAGGTGCCATGGATTCGGACTTTTTTGGCCGACTGCGTGCGACCGATCTTCAGAGTTTGCTTTTAACCACGCAAAATCATCAAGGTTGTCAGTTGCGTTCAAGAGACTGTAGTCCGTGGTTGTGCCAGCGCGGCACGCATATTCCCATTCATATTCCTTCGGCAAGCGATACACGTAGCCCGAGTCGCGTTCCTGCGGCCGCAAAGATAATTTCTCACAAAAATCCACAGCATCTAGCCAAGTAACATTCTCCACAGGATGTGATGACGCCTTAAAAAGACTTGGGTTTTTACCCATCACTCTTGCATACTGCGCCTGTGTCACTTCGCTGACTCCCAATTCAAAGGGTTCTTCAACCTGCACCTCATGTACAGGCTTTTCATTTTCTTCAAATGTGTAAGAACCAGTAGGGCACGTACCAGGCGGAATCAAAACAAAACGCATTCCGATGGAATTCGTTCTTTGCACGTCAACTCCTAGGTACGTTGCCCAAGCCTCTTGGTGTTCTTTTGCTTTCGCGGCATCGAAGGGTGCGACCGCTGGCGAGGGACGAGGACCATTCGTTTGCTGCACACGTCCCGCTTTGTCGCTTTCACCTAAACGTGAGTGAGCAGCTTTTGTTGCTTCTGGATTCACAGTTGTGTTGGTGGATGGTTCACGAGCTGTTTCCAAAAATTGGCGTGCAGGTGCATCTGCGACCATAATGCCCAGAGGATCTTTTTTAAAAAGCACCCAAAGAAGCACGACAGCTAGAGCGATGCCACAAATTGCTCCCGTTGGTACCGCGACAACGACAATCCAGTTCAAGGTTGACTTTTTCTTGCGCGAGACTTTCGTTGATTTGCGCTTCGGACCTGCCACTCCCGTAAAGGTACCGGCGGATGCTTGTACCTCCGATTTGGGAAGAACATCCAACAGAGAATTACCTTCGTTTTCGTTTACACCTGATTCTTCGCTTGCCTGTTTTCCATCAACTGAAATGCGACAAGTAGCAGTACAAGTCGGACACTTGACCAACTTGCCATAAAGCGTGTTGTTGATCGCCAACCT
>Ga0315331_10002901_pt1 | contig 12895 bp, 15 predicted proteins | sample M160m34915metaG_FD_203456 | JGI IMG/M metagenome (GOLD analysis project Ga0315331, IMG submission 203456) | Ammonia-oxidizing marine archaeal communities from Monterey Bay, California, United States - M1 60m 34915 | ecosystem: Environmental > Aquatic > Marine > Intertidal zone | place: USA...
TTTTTTTCTTTTTTTTTATTTTTTTATTCCCATATCGAGTATCTCATATATTTCGTTATTTGTCAAATCGAAATGGTGTGATATTTGTCACATCAAACTTAGGGCATTAAAGAACCCCCACCCTTTGGTTTGAGTGGGGGTCCTGTTTAGGGTTTGTGGTTTTATTACCAATCCATTTTGAAAACTATTCCGTAGAGAATCCCTATGACTACTACGGGTAAGAGTTCGATGGGTAACATTTTGCCTTTCCGTCAAGATCAGTACTTCTGACTTGATAACTAAAGTATAGCCGTGTAATTACACGATTGCAACGCTTTGCACGCAAATTCTTGCACATTTTTGATGTCACATTCTGTTAACACAAGGTGTGACGCAAGTCACTATGAAGTGGTAATATACGCTTTTGGGTAGTAGTAAACTACACTTGTTAAGGCAAAAAAGGAGAGCCGTAATGTATAAAATTAGATCAATTCGTGTTTCGTTGCACAATTGGAACTTGGAACGAAAACGCCGTAGGGAGCTAGACTTAGCGGGTATTCCCCAGCGGTTTACTCACATCACTAACTGGAGTGATGACATCGAGCGTGAAATTTTCCGACTTAGAAATATCGGATAGTTCAGGGTAGTTTAAGTAGTCCTCGATCATCTCAGGCGTTCCGAATAGTATGGGCTTACTGATCTTCTTTGATGATCTTAGCCCAGTGCTCAACCCAGTCATACGCCTCTGTTCGATAGTTCTTACGGTTATTGCCTCTGTTCTTAGACCAGCGTTTAACTGTGTTCTGCCAGTTAGCTTGCTTGCGTTCTTCAGCGTACATTCCGTCCATGATTATTTCTATTATATAAAAGTTGCAAGTAGCAAGGAACTACTGTAGCCTAAAAGCATGGATAAAACACAAACAGATCATACCGAGCATCAATGGGCATCACAGGGCGAAGACGTTAGCTGTGTGCACTGTGACTGCCGACCAGCCAGTGTACAGTCAACGCTCGCCTGTGTAGGCGGAGAAGATGAGATAAAGCAAGGAGACGTAAGGCTAGTTCGCATGGACGATGGCACGCCTAGCAGTATCGTAGTGATTATCCAGCTTCACGAAGAGGACGGCTATGCGTGGGCGAACGTAATGCACTGCCATGATGACCTAGAGATGGTAACCTCGATGGACCTAGTGCTTAACCCTGCCTCAGCTACCTGCAAGACTACCAGCTACCTAGTGGTGCAGACGGACCTATACAGTACCTGCGACATGAAGAACATCCACGAGTGCCTAGGCACTATTGGCGACCACGAAGCAGAGTGCGTCAGCCGTGTATTCCGCAACCAGCAGCCTACCAGCGACCACCACTGGGCAGGGACCCGCCTAACGGGTAAGGACGACCCTAGGTGGCAGTTTAAGGTAGATCAAGGCGAAAACACCCGCCTAGTGCAACAAGCCAGCCTCAAGCGTTTGCTGACCTAGCTCACCTCAAGCCTACCTCAAGCGTTTGCTGACCAAGCCTGCTAGATGGACAACGCCTCATACTCTGAGCCGGTATCCTCAAGGTTCTCGAATTGTATGACGCCTATCTCGGTATACTTACGCCTAAGCCAGCCATCACCAGCGTCGAGCAAGCCTAGCTTCTTGCAGTTCGGCACGATCTTTGCGAATAGTAGCTGTTGGAACACCTGATCCTCGTCAGGCGCCTCCAAGCCATGCCTCACGGCTTGCTTAACGTCACAGCCTAAGCGTTCCCACACCTCCTGCTGGAGCAGCCTATCACGCATCCTAACGCCAGCCTCAAAGGCGAATTCCTGTCGCTCTTTTACCTCAGCCGCAGTCATCTCGGAGTAGACCTCTTGCAGGGTAAGCACCCCAAAAGCCACATGCCTAGCCTCATCGCTCATAACGTACCTCAGCAGCTTCTTGAGCAACGGCTCCTCAGTCATTGCGTGCATCATGCCGAATGCAGCTAAAGCCAGACCCTCGACCATGATCTGCATGCCCAGATAGGTCATGTCCCAGCGACTATCATTGATGATGTCGTCAAGTAGTAGCTGCAGGTGCGGATTGACAGGGTAGGTTATGCCGACCTTATCTTGCAGGTAGCGGCTGAATACCTCAACGTGCCTAGCCTCATCGACTACCTGCGTAGCGGCGTAGTACTTGGCGTCAATCCATGGCACAGTCTCAACGATCTTCGCCGTGCATAGTAGAGCGCCTTGCTCGCCATGCATGAACTGCGATATGCGCCAAGCCAGAGACTCAAGGGAGAACGTCTCCCAGTGCTTTTCGTCGAATAGGTAAGCAGGGGATTCAGGGTTGTCTCGCCAGTGTGATGTCATGGAGCTGTTGCCGCTATCGAAGACGCTGAACGACTTGATAGGGTCCACCTCAATGCTCCAGTCGAGATCGGTCTGCCCGTTCCACTGTGATGTCTTAGCCTTCTCGTACAGCTTGTCTAGTCTAGGGCGCTCGCCTTTAGTGTAGTCCCAAGTGAAGAGGGCGGCAGCCTGATCCTTCACAGCATGCAGTACCTCGTCAGGGTCGGCGTTTGTGGAAGCGATGGAGTCAATATCGTTGACATGGGCTCTGCCCAGTATCTGACTGTCCTCCCTAGGCACCTTCTACCTCAAGGTAGATGCATTCGCCCGGACATTCTTCGGCGGCATCTATGCAGGACTCGAGTAGCTCATCAGGTACGCTCGCCATCCCGTCGGCCATCTGGAGTATAGGGTCGTTGGTTGCTGTCTTGCCGTCCTTAGAGTACAGGGTAGGCCAGCCCGCTTCTTTCACGTAGGCTAAGCCGTCCTCATGCATTTCGAATATAGCAGGCTCTATTTCTGCGCAGAGCCCATCACCCGTGCACAGGTCTTGATCAATCCATACTTTAACGCCGCTCATATAGATATTATATTCAGAAGATCGACGGCTGAGTTACATGATTACTAATTCTATTGCTCGCCATATCGACATACTCCTGTGAGAGCTCAATGCCTACCCAGTCCCTACCATGGTTACGGGCAGCAAGGCCTGTTGTCCCACTACCCATGAATGGGTCAAGTACTCGCCTAGCAGTAGTAGATGACACGACACGGTCAGCTAGCTCGACAGGGAAGGGGGCAGGGTGTGGGTTGCCCCTCGCCTGCGTGATCTGCCAGACATCGCCGTGCTTGTTCGCCTGCGGTGCTAACACGAAGTTGGGCTTAGCTATGAGGTAGATGACTTCGTATGTTGGCAGGAAGTAGCCCTTGTTGAAGTTCATGCCTCCACTGCGTTGCCAGATGATGATCTGCCTGACGGGGAAGTCGGCAACGATGTCTTGCCTGTCCTGAAGCACGCCCTTCTGTACTCGCCACTTGTGGTTGTAAAAGATCGCCCCATCATCAGTGAGTAGCCGATACATCTCCGAGAGACACGCCCTCTGCCAGTCAACGTACTCATCGTGGGGCATGTTGTCATCATGGGCCTCATAGCCGTTGATGAGTGCCGCATTAGACCACTTACCCTTACCACCTTGCATGCCGTTGCCCGTCGAGTTCTTGAGGTTGTACGGAGGTGATGTGAGGATAAGGCCAAAGGACTCATCAGGCCATTCACGCATCTGAGTTAGAGAGTCATTGCAGTATATGTGGTTGCTCAGTATCTCAGAACTCATACAGGTCTTTTGGGTCGGTGTCATCATGCTCGCCTATAGGCGGGTCAGCGGGCTTCTCATCATCGGACTCTTCTGCAGCTTCATGGAGTTGCTTCCAGAGTTCTTGAGTGCGCTCTTCTTCATCAAGTAGCTTCTCGAACTCGGGGTCAGCTTCAGCAAGCTTCATGTAGGCTTCAGTAGCTGCAATGATACGAGCAGTGCTGATCTCTTCATCGTGTTCATCATCTACATGCAAGTCTTCTGTAGTCGCAGAGTCATGTAAGTTTAAGTCAATCGGACAGAACTGGTCTATGAAGATAGGGGTGTTGTCCCCTTCGAAGCTGTCGAAGAAGTGCTCATCAGCATAGACAGCTAGTTCAGAAGCAGTCATAGTAGGGTGCTTCTCGGCTAGTATCTCAAGAACTATCTGCACTGAGTAGGCGATGAGTGCACGATTACCGTTTATATCACGAAAGGTGGTGGTGCCGATGATGGCGTCATCGAATCCGTCGATGTACAGTGCGGATGGGTTCGTACTGCGAATGTGTCGGTCTAGTGCCTTTTTGTCCATTTTGTCCATATATCTACTCTATCCGTCTATCATCAAAAGTCAAGTCTCTCATGTCAGAGGGGAAAGATAAGATAGCTGTTCTAGGTAATTCCCCGATTGCAGTAGAGCAAGGCTCACAGTATATGAAGACTCCGATTAAAGCCCCTTCAAGTATGACTCGATCAGCTAGGCTCAGATCAAGCTCATCAAGAGAGCGGGTCCCTGATCGAAGCTGTAGCCAAACTGTGGAGTCTATCTCAGTAGTCGCCATCTCATTGCAGCTGATACACTTCGCCTGTTTGCTCGCCATGTGCTCGCCATGCGCGAGCGAAAAGGGTTGGTCAGTCATCAGATGCGCTCTTAGCAGTAGTGAGCATGTCTAGCATCACATCTTGCAACTCATCAGATGAGAACATCGAGCGTTCAGCAGTGAGCTTGAGCATCTCTTCAATCTGGGATATGAGCGAATCAATCGCATCTATAGTCATACAGTTATTCTACTGAGATAACTGGTCAACATCAAGTGGCTGAGGTTCCGCACCGAGTAACAGCAGTTCACTGGCTTGTTCCCAGAACAGGGCAGGAGAGCACTCATTGGCGAGGTACACACCTGCGATAAGTCGATCAATGGTGTTCATGCTAATACGCTATTACAGAAACATGGCAATATGTGCAGTTTTATTGACTATAATACAGTGCGTATGTGGCATGGGCTGATGAGGTGAGAGTGATGAAGGGTAAAGAGCTGCTATAATACGAGGTACACAAGATAAGGGTTGCAAATGACAGAAGAGTACAATAGAATAATTAAATACAAGTGCGACAAATGCAAACTGCATGTCGAAGCGATAGACACAGCTACCGTATGGTGCCCGAAGGGACACTTGATGGAAGCTCAAGACTAGGAGACACTAAGTGTTAGACAACAGAGAGATGCTACACAAAGAGCTAAGCAGCATGGGCGAGAACGAAGTACTGTTCATGGACGGTGACGGATTCGACGAGGCTATCATCGGCATAGGCAGTCAGTACGGATCAGAGCTATCGGTAGTATACGACGAAGCTAAGCTAGTCGAAGCACTCATGGAGCAAGGCATGGACTCAGACGATGCATGGGAGTACTACTACATCAACATCAAGCACAGCTACGTAGGGAGACACACTCCCATCATACTAGAGACAGTCAACTCAATAAGAGAAAGGTTCTAAGACAATGGCAAGGAAAGCACCTGCATTCATTGAACGATCAAGTCGAACGAATAGGAAACGCAAAGGAGTACACGCTAAGAAGGGTAGCTCTAGTCTGAAGCAATCAAAGCTGTACAAGAAGAAGTACAACAGACAAGGAAGGTAACACAAGTGGGTATCTGGATACTGCTAGGCATAGGGGTACTACTCTGGTGCATAGTTGCTGGATCAATGCTATAGAACGCTCGCCATAGTGCTCGCCATGAGCGGCGGCAAAGGACACAACAATGAATCAATACTACGACACAACACACTACTACACAACAACACACAGCGACATATGGCTATGCGACGACCTAGGCGAACTGCGACGAATGGCCGAACACCAAACTGCCGACATAACCCGACTACACAGAGACAACACACAACTCAAACAACAAGTAGCTCATCTCACAGAACAAAACAACCGCAGCATCACCCAACAAATAAGAGCTCGTTTTAGCGCTCGTTTTAGCGCTCGTTCTACAGACAGTCGCTAACAACACTACCACGACAAACACAACACAAACATACAGAAAGTAACAGACAACACACACAGTTAGTACTGTAGACTATACGCATGAGAGAACACACCGACAACGAACAATGCGAATGCGAACCAACTCACGAATGCACAGCTGACAACAACTGCGGCTGTACCTGCTGGCAGTAGCACGCAGCAAACGCAAACGTATATAGTTCAAACTTTTTGGAGCGACCTATACCGGCTGGCTGGCTTTGTGTGGTTGCTTTGGTGGTTGGTTCAGTTTGTGTTTTCTGGTGGTTGTAGGAGTTGGTGTAGGTTTGGTGGTGTGTGGCTGATTGCTGGGTCTGTGTTTTCTGCTTTTTTGGTGATTGTGTTGTAGATGTGTTGGTCTATGGTGTTGGGGATTAGCATGTTGTGGATGGTTACGGGTTGGGTTTGTCCTATTCGGTGGATTCGGGCTGTTGTTTGTCGGTATTGGGCTGGTGTCCAAGGTGGTTCGATTATTAGCATGTTTGTGGCTGCTGTTAGTGTGTGTCCGTGGCTGGCGGCTGTTATGCTTATGGTGATGTTTGTTGGGTTTGTGCTTTCTTGGAATTTGGTTTTTGCGGTTTCGGTTTTTTGGGGGGTTTGTCCTCCGATTATCATGAGTCCGCTGGTTTCGTTGGCTATGGTTTGTACTATGTGGCGGTGGTGGGCGGCTATGACGATTTTGTGTCCTTGTTCGTTTGCGTTTTGTATCCATTCTAGGGCGGTTTTGATTTTGGCTTGTGCGACTATTTTTCGGAGTTCTGTGAGTTGGATTAGGGTTTCGTGGTTTTGGGTTGCGAAGTGTGCTCGGATTCGGGCGGCTGTTGGGTTTTTGCCTTCTTGTAGGGCTAGTTTTTCTTTTTCTTCTTCGTAGTAGCTTTGTAGGTCGTTGAGGGCGTGGTTGTATTCTTTTTTGTGTTTGGGGTTCATTTCTACGGTTATTGTGTTGTATGTCATGGGTGGTAGGTCTGGGAGGACGTCTTGTTTTTCTCTGCGGATGTAGCAGTGGGTTTTGAGGTTGTTGTGGAGTTCTTTTAGGTTTGAGGCTCCGTGTGTTTGCCAGTGGCCCCAGTTGTCTTTGTAGGCGTTGCAGTAGCGTTTGTAGAAGTTCCATATTCCGCCGAATTGGTCGATTTTGTTTAGGATTTCGAGTTGGGGTGCGTATTCTGCTGGTCGGTTGGTGATTGGGGTTCCTGTGAGGAGTAGTATGTTGCCTTCTGGTGGTATGGTTTTGGCTAGGTATTTTGCGGCTTTGGTTCGTTGTGCTGTTCTGTTTTTGCAGTAGTGTGATTCGTCTAGGATTAGTGTGTTGTAGTTTTGTTCTTTGAGTGTTGTTTTGTGGTGGTGTATGTTGGGGTAGCCGATTATGGTGTAGTCGGTGTTGGTCATTTGGAGGGTTTTGCGTCCGGCGATTTGTTGGATTGTTCTTTCTGGTAGTGCTTCGTTGATTTTGTTTGCCCAGTCTTGTACGAGGCTTGAGGGGCATACGATTAGGGCTGGGTATTGGTTTGTGTATTCTGTGGTTGCTAGGGCTTGTAGGCTTTTTCCTAGTCCCATTTCGTCTGCTATGAAGCATTTGTGTTTTTCGGAGGCGTATGCTACGCCTGCTCGTTGGTATGGGTAGAGTTCTAGTTGTATGTTTGGGACTGTTATGTTTGCGTCTGTGGCTTGGGATAGTTTTGTGGCGTGTTGTGCTTGTTTTGTTTCTATTTCGACTTGTTCTCGCATGTGGTCGGGTATGGGTATGTTGTAGGTGTCTGCCCATTTGATTACGTCGTTTATGACGGAGTATGGTGCTTCCCATTTGTTTGTGAGCGCATTCCATTTGATTCCGGTGATTGTTTTGAGGCTTTTTACGGTTAGTGTGTCGTATGGGAGGGTAATTATGAGTTTGCCGTTTTTAAGTCTTATGGAGGTATCTCCGATTGGGTGGTCTGGTAGTTGTAGCCGTATGAGTTCTTGGCTGATTTCTATGTTCCACGATTTTGCGAAGTCGAGGGCTGTTTTGAGGTGGGGTAGTGGTATTCGCCATACTTTGTTTAGTTTGTCCCAACGTGCTTGTGGTATTCCGTTTTTGAGTGCTCTGACTTCGTCTGGGTTGTATGGTGTGTCTAGGACTACGTGTGTTCCGTCTAGTTTCAGTATTTTCATTGCATTTTATGGTGCTTTTCTATCGTTTATTAGGAATGAGTTGTATGTTACGGGCATGTGGTCCCATAGGAAGCATTCCATTGCTGATGAGTAGTCTTGTATTTCTTTTTGGGCTGTTTTGTGTCCTCGTAGTTCTGCGAAGTGCATGAGTGCTCTTGCGTTTGTTGTTGCGTAGAATTCTGTGTATGTTCCTACTGGGATTACAAGTCTTGCGATTTCTTTAGCTACGTTTTTTGATAGGAGTAGGTCGTATTGGTCGAATGCGTTGTAGTATGCTCGTTTTATTACGGCTTTTGCTATTCCGGTGTCCCATTCTTCCATTTGTTCAAATGTGTAGTTTCCGGGTTTGCCTACTTGTGTTCGCATATTTTCGTCAGATGGTGTGTAGTATTCGTTGTTGATTACTGAGTATCTGCCGGAGTATTCGTTGTATGACCATCCTATTCTGTGTCTGAACCATTCTCTGGCTACAAATATGGGGGCTTTTACGTGGAATCGAAAGAAGTTGTGTTCGAATGGTGTTCCGTGTTGTTCTCGCATTAGAAAGTTTATGAGCTGTGTGTCTTCTTTTTCTAATTCTTTTTTGTGTTTGCCGAAGCTTACTCGTGCAGAGTTTACTACGCTAAGGTCATCTGCGTATACTCCGTCTAGCCTTACGAATCCGTTGTCTAGTACTTTGATTTCTGTTCTGTCTTGTTCCATTATTCAACTAGCCATTCTGGTCGGTTCATTGTCCATTTTACTGTTCTTTCGAATGACTCGTGTACTGGTATTGGTGCATTCCAACCGTATTCTTTTAGTTTTGTGCCGTCTAGTGAATATCGCAAGTCATGACCGGGTCTACTTGAGTGGAAGTCTACTAGTTTGTAGTTGGGTTCTTTTCCAATTATTTTAGAAATTATTTTTACGATTTCTAGGTTGTCAATTTCTTTTTCTCCCGCAATGTTGAATCGTTGAATGTCTGGAGTTTCATTGGTATCCACATAGTCGTGTGCATCTACGTTTTCTAATATAAACTGAATAGCATCTGCGTGGTTTCTGGCGTGTAGCCAAACCCTTGACCCAATTGTCCACGCATTTTCTTCAGTTTCAGCAAAGCTGTTGTCAGGGTGTGGTTTGCCGTGTATTTCTATGAGGTCCCCTGATAATGTTTTTTTAATAACCATTGGAATATACTTCTCTGGGTGTTGGCGTTCTCCAAAGTTATTCATTGTGTTTGTTATCATGACAGGAACGTTGTATGTTCGCCAATAGGCGTATGCAATTGATTCCTGTGCTGATTTAGAAGCGGAGTATGGGTTTGAAGGACGGTGTGGTTCTCCTTCAGAGTGATCGTGCCCTAATGGGGCGGGACCATATACTTCGTCTGTTGAAATTTGAATAAACTTTTCGGGTTTAACTTCTCGAGCATATTCCAGCATGTTTAAGACGAGACTGACATTGTTTTGTATAAAGTCAACTGGGTGGGTTATTGATCTGTCAACGTGTGAGTCAGATGCCATGTTTACAATGTAGTCAACTTGCCCAATTTTGGATTTAATTTGTGAGTGCAGTGGGGCTCTCATGTCGTGCCAAACAACTGATACACGGTTAGGGTCATACCCTTCTATGTCTGTGAGCCGTTCAATTCGTCCAGAGAAGCGTAGTGCGTCTACAACTATAATGTCCCAATCAGTGTTTTTAAGCCAATGTTCTACTGTGTGACATCCTATGAATCCTAGCCCACCTGTTAGTAATACTCTTTTGCTCATTTGATTTCCTTGTTTTGTAAAAGTTAACCTCGGCACATATGGGGAGCTGCACCGAGGTTAACGATCATTACCTGCATACATTATGCTATTTATTGTATTTAGGGTGATTACTTATACTCTATTAATGTTTGCTTTTTGTGTCAAGTCCTACCATTCCTTTGAGTCACCATCAAATTCTTCGTTTTCATCTACTTTGTTGCTTGTGCCATCTGCTGAGTAGTCAGCAAACTCAATTACTTCGAAGGGCCATGTGTCTCCTCGTTTGCAAAGCTCTGGCCATTCTCTAGCTTCTCTCTGCCCACGGTAGTGTCTGAACTCAATAAGTTGGGGATCAGTTGGATCAGGGGCTAGGGCAATACCAAACTCTGACCATCTTGACCATACGGCTGAACCGAATGGTCTTAGATCTCTTTGGCCACCTGATCCTAGCGGGGCATGGTGTTCTATCCATAGTGCGCAGTTATATGTGTGTCTAATGTAGTCTAAGAATCTAGCTACTTCAATTGATACTGATTCTGCTGTTCGTCCGCCCGGATCTAGGAAAGATTTGTATAGTGGACCAAAGAACAGTATGTCTGGCTCAACAGATGCAACATATTCTTCAACCATTGCCCTGTCCTCAGCTTTTAGTAGGTTAACGCCGTCTGGCTTCATTAGAAGGTGGGCGTCCATATCTTTGTGTTGGTCAAACCATTTGATTTTGTCATAGATTCGTTTTGATGTTCTTCTAATTATTCTTTCAGGGTTTTCTAGATCAATCATGAGTGTCCTGACGGGCTTCATGGGTGAGCGTAAGAAGGGGTGTATTCCTGCAGAGGCCATCAACGCTACCTGTCTGGCTAATGTTGTTTTTCCTGCGCCTTCTGCGGCAACTACGACAACACGCTCTTGTCTTTCTAAAACGTTTGGAATAACCCAGTCATACGATAGGTCTACGTCCATTTCTAAGAACGGGCTCCATTCTACAAGGTTGCCTGTCTCTCTATGTTGCAGGGATGCGTCAGATAAAAATTTGTCAAATGAAGCCGATGCTTTACCTAGTATTACCCCTTGAGAGGCATCAGCAACTTTTAGTTGTTCTAAGGATGTTATTAGATCATCGATAGCCCCAACGTTTAGAAGGTCGTCACTAGTATTGGTTTCCTCGACAGATTCTTCAAATGGGATCAGTGCCTCTGCCAACTCTTCGCCTGCTTCAATCAAATCACTTACGTCTTTGTGTTTTCCGGGTTTGAATACTTTTACGTTGCTTCCTGCGTCCGTTAGCATTTTATGGACTGATCGTGCATGTAGATAGCCTGCTTCATCATTATCGCATATTATTATTACTTTTGCCCCCGCAAGAGAAGCTGTATGTTTTTCGGTCCATTTGTTTTGTCCCTCTGCGCCAGCCCCTCCGGGATTTGTGGTAGCTACTTTACCCAAGCTCTCTAGACTATGTACGTCTTTTTCGCCTTCAACTACATAAATTGGCACGCCTTGTTCTTTAGCAGACATAACTTGTGGTAGCCGATATAGTGGTTTTTCTAAACCTGATGTGCTCCAGTTCCACCCGCCGTTATTATCAGGCTGGCGTTGTCTGAATGTTTTCTTTCCGTCAGAGTCACGGTAGCGCAATACTTCCATAACAAGCTCTCCGGATTCACTGAAGTATTTGTAGGTGTCTTCTACCGTAAGTTTTTTCTTTTTAGGCTTGGCTGTATCTTTAGGAAATAGATCCTTAAGATCAAGGTCGATGCTTTTACATATCTCACTTATGTCACATCCTCCACCTCGCATGCACTTCATTAAAACTTGATTTTGATTGCCTACTGATATTCTTAAAGATGGATTCTCGTCATCATTTCTGCATGGACAGGAGGCATCCCATTGGTTTTCTCCTGCTTTTGTGTGGTTTACTCTTGCTAAAACATCTTCGATTGGATTACTCACTGTTGCTGTACCTTTCTAAAATATAAGATTCTCTAACTTTCTCATACAAAGAAGTAAACATAGCACGGTCAGAGTTTGTTGTTAGAGCTGTGGCGTTTGCACCAAGTCTTTTGATTGTTGTGGTTAGGACAGGATGTGGCTTTTCATAATCATAAGTACCACTATATATCTTTTGCCCTATCGATTGGAGTAGGGTCCATGCTTCTTCTGGCTCAGGTGGAAGGCTTTCCCCACTGATTCTTGCCATTGTCGCAATTCTAACTTCTCCCGGCCTTGGAATCCACCTTCTGCCAGACAATCCCATTTCTTTGACTGTCTGTTTAACGTCGTCGTAGGGTAAATCCCCAATATATTCCCAGTAGCCTTTGGCTCTAACTGTTAGTGATGATTGGTCAATGGGTTTGTCCCATGTGACACTTAGCAGTTCTGTAACATGTAAGCACTCTTGTTTATCCATATTGCTCCTTTATAGCATAAAAGTATAGCGAGTTGTCGGCGGAGTCCATCATTCCAGACCATCTCTCTTACCGTTGGCTTAGCTCATATTCCTTGAAGGACCAGAGCCAGTCCCACTGACCGATAACTACACTAGTTATGTTGTTTAGAAGTCTTCAAACGGATCTGAAGATGGAACTGTTGCTTTTCCACTAGCAGTAGTGCTTGCGCCTGCTGGTGCAGCTTTTCGTGGCTTTCTAGTTACGTTTTCAATTCCATAAACGTTTACGCCAACAGTGTCAGCCACCAATTCTACCGTAGAACGGTTTGCTCCAGATTCTTTATCTTGCCAAGTACGTTGTTCAAGACGTCCTTTGACTAGAACTGGTAAACCTTTTTCTAGAACGTTTGCAGCATCTTCAGCGACTTTGCGCCATGCTACAACATTAAAGAATGATGTTTCTCCTGTCCATTCACCATTGACCTGATATCGTCTTTCAGACGCAACTGAAAAAGAAACTCTAGCGCTTCCATTCGAAGCATACTTAAGTTCAGGGTCAGCGGTGATATTACCTGTTACTACAACATCTGCGTTACTCATATTGATCTCCTTAAGATTTAACTATTTACAGATATAAGTATCTTATGTAATATTTTGAGTCGTGTCAAGACTGCTTGCAAAAAAAAATTATTTTTATTAAGATAATCCATATGGACGAA
>Ga0315331_10002903_pt1 | contig 12894 bp, 8 predicted proteins | sample M160m34915metaG_FD_203456 | JGI IMG/M metagenome (GOLD analysis project Ga0315331, IMG submission 203456) | Ammonia-oxidizing marine archaeal communities from Monterey Bay, California, United States - M1 60m 34915 | ecosystem: Environmental > Aquatic > Marine > Intertidal zone | place: USA...
TCCTCCAGTGTTGCGTTGGAAATGCCGCTGTTCGCGTCGATGACGAGTTCAATGAGTTTCTTGTCCCTGGACGCATCTGAAGCGTACAAGGTGGCGATGGTGTGAGCTCGAGCGTGCCCGACCGTATTCGATTGGCCCGCCAGAATAAAAACTTTTAACGGTTCCGCAGCGTTGAGTTTCGCTGGGAGCAGCAGCAAAGCCGAAGCCATCGCGAGCAGGAGATGATGTTTCAGGTGGTTGGATTTCATCAGCGAGGTTTCTTTGCGTTGATAGGTGGGAACTTGATAGATGGGAACTTGAGAGGCGTTCACAAAAAGCGACTTCATGACCCGCAAGGACGCAGTGTGTTTGGCTGTCGAGGCATTGCCAGTCCGTTGGATTGTACCCAGCGAATTTGTGTGTTGCCAACGCACGCAGCAAGATGAACGATTTGCGGTGTGTTTTGTCTGGTTTTTTCAGAATCACTGTCTGTTTAAGCAAACCATTTTGAGCGTCCGGTGGGCAGGAATGCACTGAAGAAAGTGGAATGGGGTGGCTGACCATTTTGGGCGAAAATGATCCACGTCAGGTAAAAATGAAAGAGGGAGGAATTCACCACAGCAGTAGGAGGCTACTTCATCGGTGTGGAGTGAATCAGGGCGTAGGTTTTGCCTCGGTCCGTGCTGCGAAGAATGCCATGACGATTACAGACAAAAAGCGTTTGACCTGAGCTTGACTGATCAAACGAGATACCTGTGATTCCTTCGTTGAGCGGTGCCGACGATGACGTAGTCGTAGCGAGTTTGCCTTGGGAATATATCGAGATTGGATTTTTCTCGTTGGATGAAAACGGGGCGGCCACGAGGACCTCTTTTTTCGTCTTTGGGTCCAAGTACGATGCAATCTGACTGTAAAACGTGTTTTGCGGAACGTTCGGCCAACTGTGGATCAAACCCGCTCGGTGCCATTTGAATGCTCCCCGAGTCGAAACGAAAAAACCTAGCCCATTTGAGCCGCGTGCGTGATTCACCTGAACGTTTGAAAACCCAAAGCCTGGGTAGGGTTCCATGCCCCATCTGATTGTCTTTTCACCGACGGAGTAGAGGCCACCGCCTGTTTGATCAGGGAGTTTGCGAGTGGGTGTTCCCAAACCGATAGATTCGAACTCAGTGTCAGGAAAGGTTGCTACTGTCAGGTGTCCGTCCAAAAGACGGTTGTATTGCAGGGCACTGATTCGTTGCGATCTGATTTTCAGGGCTTGTTCGACACCAACAGGCTGCCACGTCTTCCCACCATCTTCGCTTTGAAACAGGCCGTTCGATTCACCACCCGCCGCAATTGTCTCAGGCTGGAAACGGTTGAAGGAGATGACTTCGCCCAATAACACACTTGGTCCCTTGCCGTCAAAGTCGATCTGGTCACAGACAAGACTCCACGTTTTTCCCCCATCGTGGGTCATGTACAGTCCACATTGCGACTCGTTGTCATCACAGGATCCGAGTCCCATAGCAACAATGTTTTCGTCGAAGGGGTGGACTGCCACAGAACGCACATAGAGCTTCCCATCTTTGTTCAGATTCAGGTCGCCATTGGCATTGGTCCAACTGGTGCCTCCGTCGCTTGACTTCAGGATCCCATTTGCAAAGGTGCGGGCGTACCAGAGGTTGTGGTTGGAGGGGGCTTGGACGAGTGCGATGACCCGGCCCTTGAATAACGCAGCGTCTTGCGACTTCACGGAATCGCGTTTGGGAGTTTGCGCTGATTCTCCCTTGCTCAGATTCACATGATCCATCGACCCTTGGGCCCAGGCACCACCCGGGTCGGAGGGTTGCTGGCGAAACGTAACACCCGCCACCCCTTTCCGCCACGCATGTCGGCTGCGTGGGCTGACCAGACACTGGCGAACAAGCTGCCAATTGATTCCGTCCACAGAACGAGACGTCGAAAACAACATGTCTTGCCGTTTCAGTTGAATCCAGTTCCCCGTTTCGTCAGGGTATTGGTAATCGGTGCGACGACTTCCCGCCAAGTCACCATGACACGGAGTTCCTCGCCAGCCCTCACCCGCCAACCGGTAGAAACCGTAGGAGTTATAAAAGCATGGCTCAACGCCCGGTTTGAGTGTGAACATCAGGCCCAGCCAGCTTCGTGATTGGACGTGCCCATAGGCGGGATCTTTCCATGTTCTGGTTGGGAAGTCGACCAGTCGGCCAGTCAAGGTAAAATCACCTTCCACAGGTTGATTGAGGAACCAGTGTGAGTCACCTGTGATCTGAACTTGCAGATCTTTGGGGGTCTGTGTTTTGACAATCCCCAGTCCCGATCCCTTGACCCCGACGATGGTTTGTTGCCAAGGTTCCATCGCAACTTGCCCTTGGCTCTTGTACGGGATCCAGTTTGAATCGACAGTACGTTTGCCCTGTTCGTAAACGACTCGCGCGCAGATATCAAATTCGCCATCTGGCAGAACCGTGTTTTTCAGTTGGTAGGGGCGTTGGGTGAGTTGCCCAAGGATCAGGTCACCACAGAAAACATCGATTCGACTTACCTTTTTACCCTTTGCATCGACTTCGACGGTAAGGTCGACAAGATTGGAATGGTCTTTGCCGTTGCTAGGGATGCACGTCGTTTTCAGGGTGGGGATCGTCGTTTTAGCCGTGGTGGTAAAATCCGTTTGATTGAAAGGTCTCTGGGGCATCCCCGGTCCTTCCCACTGCAGGTCGCACTGTCCGCTCCTGTTGGTCCACGCTTTCTTGCTATAACGAAGTTCAAAATCATGGGGACCGGAGTGCAGACCCTGGATATACCTGCGCATGCTTGGATTGGGCATGAACCCGTTGTTGCCCACCAACTCGCCGTCGATCCACAGTGTGCTGTTGCCGGCTGCGGTCAACTGGAAAATATAGAAACCCGTTTTGGGGACATGCACAGTACCTGTGTAGCGAACGGCGTATTGTGATCGTTTTTTGTCCCACATCTCACGCGGGGGAAGTACCACGGTGGGCAGTATTCCTGAACGCATAAAACCTTCATGCTCATCGGCGGCCCACCCATCAGTGCTTTGCAGGCTGGTGAGATCGGGGATGGTGTTGAGATCAGATTTATCGTCAAGTTTGAATAATTCGTAAGTCAGGCCAGCTCGTGAAGTGATCGCGTCAGGTTGTCTTGTGGTTCCCTCATCGGTCGCCCCTGCTTGGGCTTCAACGATGGGGATCTCCTGAGTGGTTTTCTGATCGAAAATGTCGATCACGGTAAGCCGCACGCTCGCTGCCTGTTCACCATCAGTGGAAATGGTTTTGATCTGTTGATGAGGTAACATTTCCGTTAACTCACTTAGCGTTTTTCCATTTTTTCCAACTATCTCGATGTGGTAACCGAGTTGAGGAACTGCTGTGTCCGGGATTGACCAACGCACCGCAACCTGATCACCCAGTCGGTGGGCCTGGGGGGAGTTGATTGCCAGATTACCGAAAGTGGGTTGGTCAGGTTGTTTGACGGTCCACGAGGTCGTTCCTGCAGGATCTGCCTTGTGGGTGACCGGTTCCTCGTAGTGAAAGGTCGAATCATTGTCGAGGATTGAGAATCTGGCATTGTATTTGTTATCCATCGTGATCGTGTCGACACTGTGCCATTCCCGGTTCAGGCGGCAATAGAAACGTCGAACGTCGATAGCTCGATCAGCGCCTTTAGCGAGTTCTTCGACAAAGGTTGACCAACCTGAATAGCCGGTCACCGGCGCTGGGATGCGAATCACAGCACTCAGGTGCCATTTGCCGGTTTGTTGGTCCTTGATCCACCAACCTTCATAACGATAGGAGGCGTTCTTTTCAGCAGGCTTCCAGATACGTTTGCACATGGTGAACCAGACACCCCGTCGCAGAAACGGCTTTTCGCCGCCCACCGCTGCTGCCGAACCCTCCCCGCCTGCACCCGTCGAATTGGTGTATTGTCCGGTGTAGACCGGCCGAGGTCGATCTCCGTTGTAGGCATCATCACCCCAGTACGTCCAAGGTGTTCCATGTTTCTGATTCTCGGGACCCCCTGTTTTGCCAGGCCCACGTGTGAACACGCCTCCATAGAAAGCACCACCAACCGGAAAGAATTTCCCATTCCAAAACGAGAAGTACGTGCCTGAGGGCATGAACGGGAAACGCACGTCAAACATGAAGAACTCCGCTCCCTCTTTGACGTTGGCATGGTAATACGAACCTCTGGCGTGAGGTGCCAAAAGGAGTGCCAGGGCGATCGCTGGCCACCAGCTCTTGAGGAGACGTTGCATCCGAGTCTTTTTTTGGTGGGCTGGGTAATGAAACGACGGCAGCTTGCCACGTAGGTCCCGTTCCATCTTACCCGTACGCGATGATTCAATATGCCAATTTTGCCGATTGGTTGTCTTGCAAACAGGATTTTCACACCCGCGATTGACTTGAAATCCAACGAGAGTCGTGATTTCGCCTATCGTGGCGGAATGGAGGTTGTTTTGGGAGGTGACGCTTGGCACCCCCATTGGGACACCTGCTGATTTGTGATCGGGGTGCCGGCTGATTTGAGGGAGTTTCTGAAAAAAAGAAATGAAGTGGGCGAATTGTCGGTTGAATGGAACTGAGTAGGTAGAGAGGAAGGTTCATGGAATCAGAAAAACTTCGTTTAATTCGCCACGATGAGTTTGTGACGCTGTTTGTGCGACACGAGGCAGCGGTTTTTTCATTCGTGCTGGCAATGGTGCGGAATACTGCGGACGCCGAGGATGTCGTTCAGAGAGCGAGCGTCACAATGTGGAAGGCATTTGATCAGTACGAGTCCGGAACCAACTTTCGTAATTGGGCAATTCAGATTGCCAAAAATGCAGCGTTGAACCACATCACCAAAGTGCGACGTGATCGACATGTGTTTGGAGAAAAACTCGCCGTGCTGCTTGCCGAACAATCCGACGAAATCGGGGACAGCCTGGACGCTCGGCGTCGGGCTCTGGATTCGTGCTTGGAGAAATTAAGTCCGGATGATCAAAAGATGATGGCGGGTTGTTACGCCGAAGGAGCAACGATCCGGGCGTTTGCGGAGAAGTGCGGTGAGGCGGCCAATCGGATTTATAAGCGCGTGAATCGTGTTCGTCGTCTGCTGCATGACTGCATCGACCGTCAATTGGGGTTGCGGGAGTCAGCACAATGAATCAAACGATTGAAGCATTGATAGACAAAGCAATCAATGAAACTGCCAGCCAGGAAGAGTTGCTCAAACTTGAGGAGCATTTGCTAAGTGACTCACTCGTACGTGAGCGATATCTGCATGCTGTCAATATGCATGCGGCATTGCGTCGCCAGTTTGTATCTCGTCCCGAGTCAATCGCTCCCGAGTCAATCACTCGCGAGTCAATCACTCGCGAGTTGCCGGGGCGTTCTCACTTGGGGAAATTCGCTGCGCTGAGCATTGTTGTTGCCTGTGCCGCGTGTTTGATGTTGATTGCCGGGGCGTTCCCGATTGTGTCTCGAACCAGGCAAGTGCCCGCAGTGATTGCTGAAACTGTTGGTGCATACCGGGATTCTGGTGTTGCTTATGTGAGCGGTGAGTTGTTGGATTCAGGGCCGATGACCGTCTCGAGAGGGATTGTCCGTTTGGACTTTTCCAGTGGGGCGAGCGTGGCCGTGGAGGGGCCTGCACAGTTGGATCTGGTGGATGAGATGCGTCTGGTGCTTCATCGTGGGGTCGTGACTGCGACGGTCCCTGAATCAGCCAGTGGTTTCGTGATTGATACTGATTCGGCGCATGTGGTTGATCTTGGAACCGCGTTTGGTGTCTCAGTGAGTCATGCGGGGCAGACAGATGTTTGCGTTTTTGAGGGAGAAGTTGAGGTCAGCACACCGCCTGTCGGGCGGGAAAGCCAGCAGACTCAACTTTTGCGTGAGGGGGAGGCGATCCGATCAAGCAAAGCGTCTAATTCGATCGATTCGGTAGCGTTCGAATCCTCGCAGTTCGAAAATACCTGGCCAGTAAGTTCGGGCGTCCTGCAAACGACAGGTGCCATCCGCTTTGTAAAACCGGGGCCAGAGTTCCACCCCGGCAATTATCAGGACAACGAAAATATCGTGGTCTTTCCTGAACGTGAAAATGTTCTTCCGGGTGAAGAAGTTCGTGTCGATATGGTCGATCCTGGCGTGTATGCCAAGTCGCCGTATCGAGAAAAACGGCGACTTCCAAGCGACCAGCGCGTCACAAGCTATCTGCTGCAACTGGACGCTTACCCCGAGGGGAAGAATCCGGATCGAAGACGCAGTGTTCGTGGTCAGATTACTTTTGCAAACCCCATCGTCGGTGTTATCACGATGGATCGATTGTTGCGAGAGTCCGAGGTGATTTTCGGGGTTCCTGACGTTTCCTACCCCAGTCCGAGAACGATTGAACCTCGCCCAGCGGGTGATCAACGACGGGGGTTTGACAGCCTCACCTTAGCTGCTGATCGACGCACTCTGCTGATTGAACTGCAGGAGAATCCAGGGCATCTTGATCAGGTTCGTGTTCTCATTGAAACAGGCAATTGATCGGGGCAGGAAAAATGAACATCAAGATCATACTCAGCATTGGATTTTTCGTTTCATCATGTTCGGTGATGGTAGACGCTGCTGAGACGCCAAACTTTGTGCTTGTGTACGTCGATGACCTTGGATGGGCGGAGACGTCGGTAGAGATGATCAAGGGGCGAGAGGATACGCGTAGCGACTACTTTCAAACGCCGTATCTCGAGCGGATCGCCAGGGAAGGGATGGTGCTCTCCGCGTGTTACTCACCATCAACCTTGTGCGCACCCTCTCGTAACAGTCTGCTGCATGGGATGACCCCCAGTCGACTCCGATATACCGTGCTGTCTTCGGTGGAAGCCAAAAAGCAGTACATGGGGAAAATTACGATTCCCCAAGCCCTCAAGAAAGCGAACCCCAACTATCGAACTGCCCATTTTGGCAAGTGGCACAACGATAGTATCAAACCCATGCATGCGGGTTACGATGTCACCGATGGGCCCAATGGAAATGGGCCAGGAGACTTTGCTGATGATGGGAAAACCCATCTGCCGGAGCAGGATCCCAAGCGGATGTTCTCGCTGACTGATAAGAGCATTCAATTCATGGAAGAACAAGTTGCCTCAAAGCGGCCCTTCTATTTGCAGCTTTCGCACTACGCCATGCATATTTGGCATGACTCTTTGAAAGAGACTCGAGAGAAATACAGGAAACTGCCAAAAGGAAGCAAGTACCAGAGGAAAGATGACACCCCTGAGGAATCGATTTCCATCTCAATGTACAACCATGGCTGGATCATCAATTATGCGGCAATGTTGGATGACATGGATCGTGCAACGGGCGCTTTACTTGACGCGATCGATGAGATGGGCATTGCCGAGAATACGTTTGTCATCTTCACGTCCGATAATGGCGGTGGTTTCCGTGGTAACGCGCCGTTGCGGGGTGGAAAAGGAAGCCTCTACGAAGGTGGCATCCGAATGCCAACCGTCGTTCGTGGGCCCGGTATCAGCCCCGGCAGCTATTGTGATGTTCCAGTCGTGCAGTGGGATTTCCTGCAAACGTTTTATGATTTGGCAGGTGGCACCGAACCACTGCCCCCTGAGTTGGATGGTGGAAGTCTGCGTGATGTTTTCGTGCGGGGTAACGCAGGAAAGGTATTGCGTAACACCAAGCCCCTCGTCTTTCACTTTCCCTGGCACACAGGTGATCCTGAGTCTGTGGTTCGTATGGGTGACTACAAGCTGAGGAAAAATCTCGATACTCTGAAGGTTGAGTTGTACGATGTCGTGAACGACATTCGTGAACGCAATGACCTGGCAGCAAGCATGCCAGCGTTGGTTGAAAAAATGGACAACCAGCGTTCCCGGTACTTGGTTTCAGTGAATGCCGAGACCGTAACCCTGATTCGTCGCAATTACGTCGGGCTCTTGGAGGGAGGATGGATCGCCAATGGCAGAAAACGGTTTGAAAAGCTGACCGCGGATCTCCAAGGGGACCCAACCAACAAACAGAAGGCGTTCAGGGTGGACGTCTCCAGAAACCATGTAGAGTTTCAGGATCGACAACTCGCTCGATCACGTGCGCTCATTCAAATGCATGAACAACGTGGTACCGCTGATCGCAATTAGGGTCTTGAATCAAGGACCATAGTCATATGTTTTTAAAGTACAGATTAGGATTGAGTCTACCCATGAAGTTGAACCATCTTGTCGTGTTCGCGTTTCTTGCGTGCGGCACGCAGCATCTGTTTGCAGGGGCCCCGAATTTTATCCTGATTTATGCAGATGACTTGGGGTATGCCGATACCTCTGTCCAAATGATGGACGATGACCCGACTACACGGAACAGTTTCATCAGAACTCCTGGTCTTGATCGCCTTGCCGCAATCGGTACACGCTTTTCCACTGCCTACGCACCGACGCCTACCTGCACTGGATCGCGTTTGAGTATTCAGTTCGGAAAGTCTTCCGCACGCATGCAATATCGCAATGTGTTTGATGTTCTTTCGTCTGTGCAAAGACCAAATGGGTACGACGATGAAGTGACCCTCGCTGAAATGTTAAAAGCGTCTGGGAAAAACTACGTCACCGCAATGTTTGGAAAAGGTTGCAGTACCATGGGCCGGTTCGATGAGGCCGGCTATGACTTTACCGACGAAGGGCCGGGTGAGCCCGGTGGAAATGGAAACGGACATGGTTCGTATTGGGATGTGAAAAAGAAAACTCCTTTCCCCCAAGACAATCCGAAGCGGTTGCATTCCCTCAGGAAAGACTCCGTTTCATTTGTAAATCAGTATGCTGGAAAGCAACCGTTCTTCCTGATGGTTTCACACTATGCCGCTCACATCCCGCACATGGCTACCCAGGAAGCGATCGAACGTAATAAAAAACGTTGGATCCAGGAAGGGCGGGATGTTGAGAAGATCGATGACGAAAAATCAAGTGTCAATCGGGAAATCGTCTATGCAGCTATGGTGGAAGAGATGGATATGAATGTGGGGGCGTTACTGGACGCACTTGAGGAACAGGGGCAGCTTGAGAATACCTACATCATGTTTACATCCGACAATGGCGGCGGACACTCTGATCGGCGCAAGGTGAATGGGGAAAACCGTCGATTTAATGGTCCGCTGCAGGAAGGGAAACGCTCGCTCTATGAAGGTGGTATCCGCGTACCCACAGTGATCTCCGGTCCGATGATTCAAGCAGGCGCACAGTGTGATGTCCCCATTGTTCAATGGGATTTTCTGCCAACTTTTCACGACTTGAGTGGTAGTGAATCGCCGCTTCCCGAGGGGGTCGATGGGGGAAGTTTGCGTGACGTTTTCACTCAGGGAAACAGCGGCATTGTTAATCGCGCAGCACCCGGCATCGTTCATCACTATACCTGCCATTTTCATCCACCGATCAGTTCGATCATCATTGGCGATTACAAGTTGATGCGGCATCTCAATTCTGGTGAGATTAAACTGTTCAACATCAAGACCGATTATCAGGAACAAGTCGATCTGGCTGCTGCAATGCCGGGCAGAGCAGAATCCATGGACGCTGTACGCGCTAATTATGTGAAAGAGGTTGACGGTGGTACCACCGCCCAAGTTCGTGAGGCTCTTTATGATCTCATGGATCATTTCGGAGAACGCGCAAAAGAGGCCTTCCATAAAAAGCTCAATCTTCTGAAAGCAGAGAATCCTGTGGATTTTGAAAAGCAAAAAGCAACACTGTTGGCGGAGTTGAATGCGAAGCTTTTTAAAAATGAAATGAACAAGGAAAGGTGCCGAAGGCAGGCAAAGCATACGTCCTGGCGGGATAGTGCACCAAAACAGGACGCCGAGAAACATGTGCGATCGACCTGGGTTGATTACACGGGCGACTGAATCTTTCCACAAAATCCCTGACTTACCGGAAGGTCGGCAGTGCAGTAGTACACACGTGAATGATGATGCACCGTTCACGGTGCCTTCTCGTTGCGTTTTGATATTGAGACTCACAGGATCAACAGATGAGATTACTGACTTTTTCTTTGCTTACCCTTGCTGTGACCTTTGCGGTTGCCCGCGTTCATGCCGAGGAATCCCCGAATTTTGTCATCATTTATGCCGATGACTTGGGGTACACGCAAACGAGTGTCCCAATGATGAAGGGGCGTCCTGAACTAGCGCACAAGCTTCATCAGACCCCGAGTCTTGAACGATTGGCGTCGAGAGGAATGCGTTTTTCAAATGCGTATTGTCCATCACCGGTTTGCACTTCATCCCGCGCAAGCATCCAGCATGGCAAAACGACTGCCAGAGTAGGTTGTATCTCGATTCACGATGTGGTGATGAACAAAAGGGAGATTGACCTTGGCAAAAATCTGTCAATCGCGGAAATGATCAAAGAGGCTGATGATGAATACGTGACAGCATTTTTTGGCAAAGGATGCACACCCATGCGTTGGTTCAAGGAGCATGGCTATGACGTGACAGATTTCAATCACAAAACTCCCAATGGAAACGCACATGGAGATTGGTGGGAGCCGGCGTATAAAACTCCCATTCCTCTTGATGATCCGAAGCGAGTCTTCAGCTTGGCGAGAACCGCTCAACAGTTTTTGGATCAACGCGGGAAAGATCAGAAGCCGTTCTACATGATGGTTTCTCATTATGCCGTGCATGTCCGAAATACATCTCTTAAAAGCACGCGTGAAAAATATCTCCGTCTCCTTGCCACCGAGCACGATATTCAAGGAGGGATACCGGATATATCGAAATTTGACACCAACGCTGATGCAATGCCCAAGAAACTGCAAGCACTTTGGGAAAAAGCCAATTACGCCGCCATGATGGAAAATATGGATGCGTCGATTGGAATGGTGCTGGATGAGCTCAAGTCGCAGGGGCTTGAGGAGAATACCTACGTCATCTTTTCGTCGGATAACGGGGGCGGTCAAAGTAACGCTCCGTTGCAGGGCGGAAAGGCAAAGATGTGGGAGGGTGGTTTACGAGTCCCGATGATCGTTGCTGGTCCCGGGATCGCGGCAAACTCACAGTGTGACAAACCCGTCGCGCAGTGGGATTATCTCACCACGATGCACGATCTTGTGGGAAGTAACGTCGCCCTTCCAGATGATTTGGACGGCATTAGCCTGCGTCCTGTTCTGGAGAATGGCAATCGGGGGCAACTTGCGGAACGGGATACTGGATTTGTGTTTCATTTCCCGGCTCACTACACCACACCAATCACTGCATACCGTAATGGTGATTTCAAGTTGATGCGGCAACTCAACTCGGGAGAGCTCAAGCTGTTCAATGTTGTGAATGATATGGGGGAAAGGAACGACCTCACGAAAGAACTGCCGGGAAAGACTGCCGAGATGGTTCGTGATTTAGATGCGTATCTCAAAAAAGTTGGGGCTTGGACTATGCAAGAAGTCTACGCGACTCGTGCAGAAGAACTCGAAAACTGGATTATGCAAGATCAGCAGAGGATCGCGGATCTGACGCGGCAATTGAATGAGCCTGACGTGTCAGAGTTGGCTCGCGAAGGGCTAAATGAAGAGTTGGCGGACCTGTTGGCGCGGTTAAAACATCATCGGAGTAATCTGGAGAAACTCAACAAGGACCGGGAATCCCAGCGTTGGTTTTGAGTTGAAACGGGTGATGGAAGTAATTCCGACGCAGTGCGAACTCATTTTGTGTTTTCGATCTGCAATACACTCGAAAATTCGAGCACAATGGTAGTCTTATCTTTTGCTGAGAAGACGATTTGCATTCCAAAAACTTTCTATGAGGTAGTTGATTCATGAAATTGGGGATGAATGTTGTTCTTGTGTTAGCTGCTCTTGTCGGTTTGTCGTTGGCGGCGCGGGAAACGCTTTTGAGGAAAGACTTGTCGCGGGAATACGGAATTCTCGCTGCGGAAGTTGGCTATCTTGAATCTACGGGAGAACCCGGGGTTCAGGTGATTGCGCTTCCGACGAAAGATCCAAGACATTTTCGCTGGCGAATTTTTGTGCCTGAAAATGAGGCGGTCGTTTGTAAAACCAGTGTCGCGTGGGATCGGATCGTGCCCATGGAAGGACCTTTGAGCTTCATCGCCCACGTTCGGTTTCGTGATGGCGAAAACGGCTGTTTGAAGGCATGGTGGGATGTGAATCGCAGTGGGGGCACCACCGATATGGGCGGGGCACAGTTATATGAATTTTTGAACGGGCGTTGGGATGAGATGGAGATTGAACAGCTTGCGAGTGACGGTCGCGTTACAGTGCAGTCTGGTCAATTGAGCTCACTATTGCGGATAAGCATGCCCGATCAAATGCGGGAAGATGCGCAGGAATCTTTGTCCCCTCAAAATCTGAAATGGTACGTTCCGGAGCTGTGCCATTTGCAACTGGGGACTGATGCGGAGACAGGCGGTTCAGCACGCACAGACGCGTCAGCAAGTGAGAGAGAACCGTGAATGACTCAAATGTTGATTTTGAGATTGATACGTCCGAGTCACATAGAAGCGATACGCGGAATGGACTGGAAGCCCGAGTTCGAAGGGGGCCACTACAGTGGAATTTAAAGACCATGATCCTGTTGGCACTCTTATGTGCTTGTTGGTTTTGCTATCACCGTTTGCGCGATGATAACGAACGGATGCGTTCTGCGATCCAAGCCATGCGGGCAGAGTCGAAGGCTCTTGTGGTTCTGTACAACGATCGAGTTGCATTGGTCAGTGCTCCCAAAACCTGGAGTGACGAGAAAAAGTGGAACGTAGCGTTACCAAGCAAGGAGACGGTAGGCAACGGTGGGACCGCTTACAAGCTATGCCTTGCGACTAAAGGCTTGCAGCTCGGGAGTATGCCTTCGGAAGTGACCGAGCTTGTGTTGCCTCATGGCAGGCATGCAATCGAAATTAAGAAAAGGAACACAAAA
>Ga0315331_10002904_pt1 | contig 12894 bp, 10 predicted proteins | sample M160m34915metaG_FD_203456 | JGI IMG/M metagenome (GOLD analysis project Ga0315331, IMG submission 203456) | Ammonia-oxidizing marine archaeal communities from Monterey Bay, California, United States - M1 60m 34915 | ecosystem: Environmental > Aquatic > Marine > Intertidal zone | place: USA...
GTGCTCGACCTCCGGGATAATCCGGGCGGGTTGCTCAGCCAAGCGGTGGAGGTCGCGGACTACTGGCTGAGGGAGGCGCTGGTGGTCTACACCCAGGGCCGTGACGAGCGTGACCGCACGGAGTACGAGGCGGGCACCGCCGTGCTGGAGCCCGACTATCCGGTGGTCGTGCTGGTCAACGAGGGGAGCGCATCGGCCTCGGAGATCGTGGCGGGCGCACTGCAAGATCACCACCGGGCCATCGTGCTAGGCGTCACGACCTTCGGCAAGGGCTCCGTCCAGACGGTCTATCCTCTCGACGGGGGTGCGGGGCTTCGCCTAACGACGGCGCTCTACTACACACCTGCGGGTCGATCGATCCAAGAGGTCGGCATCACGCCCGACCTGGAGGTGCGCCAGAGTGATGTTCCCGAGCTCGGCTTTCCCACGCGCCGGCGGATGCGCGAGCGGGACCTCGCAGGCCATTTCACCCAGGAAGATGCGAAAGGGGTCGAGGAATCGGGACCCGGCGCGCGCATCCTAGAGCACGAGGATGAGCAGGGTGGGGCAAAGGGCGCTGTCCCGGAGGATGCAGACGACCTTGCGGAGCAAGCCGAAGAGCAAGCCGAAGACGTGCAACTCGTCCGAGCGGTCGAGGTCCTGACGAGCTGGAACTACTTCGAGGACCTCCGGCGTCTGCGGGGAGAGCGCTCGGGCGGAGGACCCGCAGAGGAGCTCGGGCAGGTCTTGCCGGGAGGGCCGCCCCACTGAGTAACGTGTCGCGCGAAGAGCGTTCCGTCCTCGGTGTCGGACAGTTGATCGCCGGTCTGCAGGGCCTCCTCGAGCAGCGTGTCGGACAGATCTGGGTCGCCGGCGAGATCAGCAACCTGCACCAGGCCCGGTCGGGCCACAGCTACTTTACGCTCAAGGACGAGGCTGGACAGATCCGAGCGGCCCTGTTTCGAGGTAACGCACGCCGCTTGCGTTTCGATCTCGAAGAAGGGCTCGAGGTCGTCGTCGAGGCCGAGGTCTCGATCTACGCGGCGCGGGGCGACCTCCAGCTGATCGTGCGCAGCGTCGAGCCGCGTGGCGTCGGAGCGCTCCAATTGGCCTTCGAACAGCTGCGCAAGCGGCTGCAAGCCGCCGGTCTCTTCGACCCCTCACGGAAACAGGCGCTGCCTCCCTTTCCGCGCCGAGTCGGAGTCGTGACGTCGCCGACCAGCGCGGCGCTGAGGGACGTCCTGAAAGTCGCTTCGCGCCGATTTCCCGCGATCCCACTGCTGATCTCGCCGACCCTCGTGCAGGGGGACGACGCTCCAGCCCAGGTCGCGCGGGCGATCGCCCGGGTCGCTGAGGTTCCCGAGGTCGACCTGATTCTGGTTGTGCGAGGCGGTGGGTCCCTCGAGGACCTTTGGGCCTTCAACACCGAGGTCGTCGCGAAGGCGATCGCCGCCTGTCCCGTGCCGATCGTCACGGGGGTAGGGCATGAAACGGACGTGACGATTGCCGATGAGGTCGCCGATGTACGTGCCCCCACGCCGTCCGCGGCGGTGATGCAGGGCCTTCCGGATCGCGTCGCGCTCGCCGCACAGCTGAGGCGGGACCGGCATCGGCTGAGGACGGCGATCCAGGGCGAGGTCGATTCGGCCCGGGCGTGGGTTGCATCGTTGGGGGGCTTGCTGCAGGCGCATAGCCCGCAAGGCCAGGTCGCGTTGGCCCGTGCTCGCGAGGCGCGCGCGGCGGCTGCCGCCGAGGCGGCGATCCGCAATTTGCTCCAGCGGCGACAACGCCGCTTCGCGACCCTCGCAGCCCGGCTCGATGCTTTGAGCCCGCTCGCAGTCCTGGGTCGTGGCTACGCGATCGCCCACCGCGTCGAAGACGGTGCGATCGTGCGGCGCGCCTCGGACGTGTCGGAAGGGGATGCGCTCGACCTTCGTCTGGGCGAGGGGGTCGTGCGCGCGCGGGTGACCGAGCGTCGTGAGAGGGAGCCGGCGCAGTGAGCCCATGGCGCGATCGTTTTGACTCCCGAGAACCTAAAAACGTCGTGATTCCAAGGGGTTCTGAAATGTCCGCGCGTTGACGGAGGCCGCTGCCGCCGTTAGAGTCGGCGCGTTGAGCGAGGGCGAATGGCCAAGGGCAGTAAGCAGGCGACCGCAGAGGCCGAAGCGCAGGAACAGGCACCCGCCCCGTCCTTCGAAGGTGCCCTGGACCGGCTCGAGGGCACGGTAGACCGTCTCGAAGCCGGTGAACTCCCGCTCGAGGAGGCGCTCGAACTCTTCGAGTCGGGTGTGAAGCTCGCCCGGCAATGCGCCGAGACGCTCGACGCCGCCGAGAGGCGCATCGAGATCCTCGTGGAGGGCCGCGAGGACGGTCGCAGTGAGCCCTTCGACGCCGTGACGGGCGAGGAGGACGACGAAGAGGACGACGAAGAGGACGAAGCGTTCGACGAATGAGCGAGTGCCCGGGACCTCCGGTCCCGCGGCGCGTGACGAGGACCGGCGAGGGTCGGTTTGTAAAGTGAGGTGGGTCGGGAGTGGATGTCCAGGCGTACATGAAGGAGCGCGTGCCCCTCGTCGACGGTGCGATCGAAGCCCGGCTCCTGGGTCTCGAGCCGCTCCCCCCGGCGCTATCCGGCGCGATACGCCATCTCCTCTTCCCGGGTGGTAAGCGGCTGAGGCCGATCTTCTCGCTGGCGACCGCGGAGGCGGTCGGGGCGCGTGCGGCGGACGCCTTGCCGATCGCGCTCGCCGTGGAGTTCGTCCACACGTACTCGCTGATCCATGACGATCTACCGTGTATGGACGATGACGACCTGCGTCGCGGGCGTCCGACCGTGCACAAGGCGTTCGATGAGTCGACTGCGGTGCTTGCAGGCGATGCGCTGCTGACCGAGGCATTCGGCGTACTCGCCGATTTCGAGCCCTCCGCAACGGGGGGCGAGGGCGCTCGGCTGGCGGTGTCGGCGCGGCTCGCGGCGGCCGCGGGTGCGCGGGGTCTGGTGGGGGGGCAGGTCGACGACCTGGCCTTCGAGGCGGCGGCGGCGAGCCCACAGGCCGCCGACCGCGCTGAAGTGCTCGCCTCGATTCACGCCCGAAAGACGGCGGCGCTCTTTAGCGCGGCGATCACGGGCGGCGCGCTGCTCGGGGGCGGATCCGGCACCCAGATTGAATGCCTCGAAGGTTTTGCGCGTGATGTCGGAATCGGCTTTCAGATCGCGGACGACGTGCTCGACGGCGAGTCCGGGGAAGCGGCCAGCATCTTGCGACTGCAAGGGGTCGAAGACGCGCGACGGGGGGCCGAGGGGCTGCTCGACCGCGCGCTCGAGGCGATCGAGGGTTGGGGAGAACGAGCGGAGCCGCTGCGCGCCCTGGCGCGCTTCGCCATCCGGAGACATCAATGAGTCAAGGAGATCCCGAAACGGAGCCTCTGCTGTACGGAATCGAGTGTCCTGCGGACCTTCGTGCGGTGCCCCGTGAGCACGTCGAGCAGGTCGCCACCGAGATCCGTCAAGAAATCCTGTCGCGGGTCTCTCAGACCGGGGGGCACCTGGCTTCGAGCCTCGGGGCCGTGGAGTTGATCACGGCCATCCACTACGTCTTCGATACGCCACAAGACCGGTTGGTCCTCGACGTGGGTCATCAGGGCTATCCCCATAAGATGCTGACCGGACGCCGCGAGGATTTCGGCACGATCGGTCAGCGCGGTGGGATGTCGAAGTTCCTGCGCCGGGGAGAGTCGGAATACGACCATTTTGGTGCGGGTCACGCGGGCACCTCGATCTCGGCGGCCCTGGGCATGGCGCGCGCCAAATTCCATCGGGGCGAGGATGGCGTCGTCATCGCGTTGATCGGAGACGGCTCGATGACCGCGGGTATGGCCTTCGAGGCGCTGAACCACGCCGGCCATATCGGCGAGAAGAACCTGATCGTCGTATTGAACGACAACGAGATGTCGATCGATCCGAATGTCGGTGCTCTCTCTTCCTATCTCTCTCGCAAACTTTCTGCGCCGATGGTTCGGCGCATGAAGGGCTGGGCACGTGAGTTTCTGTCCGGGATGCCGGGCGACATGCTGCATTGGGCGCGGAAGGCGGAGGAGTCCCTCAAGGTCTTCTTCTCGCCCGGGCTGCTCTTCGAGGCGCTCGGCTTCCGCTACGTGGGCCCGATCCAGGGCCACCGAATGGACGTCGTCCTCGAGACCTTCGACAACGTGAAGGAGATGGTCGCCAACGGGTCCGGCCCCGTGTTGATCCACGCGATGACCGAGAAGGGCCACGGCTACGGGCCCGCCGAGGCGGACCCGCTGAAGTATCACGGTGTGGGCCAATTCGATATCCCGTCGGGTGCATTCGCGCCGAAGAAGAAGGCGCCTCCGACCTACACCAGCGTATTCTCAGACACCCTGATCCGGCTCGCGCGGGAGGACGAGCGGATCGTCGCGATCACGGCGGCGATGGCCTCTGGCACGGGGCTGGACCGCTTCCAACGCGCGCTGCCGAAGCGTTTCTACGACGTCGGAATCGCCGAGCAGCACGCGATCACGTTTGCCGCGGGGCTGGCGGCGGAAGGGATGAAGCCCGTCGCCGCCATCTATTCGACGTTCCTGCAGCGTGCCTACGATCAGGTGGTGCACGACGTTTGCCTTCAGAACCTCGATGTGACGCTTGCGCTCGATCGTGCGGGTTTGGTGGGCGCGGATGGGGCGACGCATCAAGGCCTCTTCGATCTGGCCTATTTGCGCACCCTGCCCAACGCGGTGGTGATGGCACCGAGGGACGAGAACGAGCTGCAACATCTACTCGCGACGGCGATCCGGTACCCCGGACCCGCGGCGATCCGCTTTCCGCGAGGGGCCGGGATCGGGGCGGCGCTCGATCCGGACGTGAAGGAGATTCCGCTCGGCGAGGCCGAATTGCTGCGGGACGGAGACGACGCGTGTGTGCTCGCCATCGGTAACAGCGTGCACCCGGCGCTGGAGGCGGCCGCCGAGCTCGCGGCGGAGGGGATCGCTTGCGCCGTCTTGAACGCGCGCTTCGTCAAGCCGCTCGACCGGGACCGGATCCTCGATCTCGCTCGACGTTGCCGCGTCCTGGTCACCGTCGAGGAACACAGCGCGATGGGCGGATTCGGCGGCGCGGTGCTCGAACTCCTGGCGGCGGAACGGGTCGCCGTGCCGACCCGGACTCTCGGCATCGCAGACGAGTTGATCGAGCACGGCGAGACCTCTTCCACGGTCGGCATCGCGCCGACCGACATCCAGCGCGCGGTTGTCGAGCTGCTCGGTGGAACGCGGGCGCCGGATGGCGCGGGCTGACGCAGGGCGAGGCGACGGAGTCGAGCGCCTCGACGCGCGCGTCGTGCGCGAAGGCCTGGCTGAGAGTCGCAGCGCCGCGCAGGCGCTCGTGTTGACCGGACGCGTGTTGGTGAACGACACGCCCGTAGACAAGGCCGGTGCGCGGGTCGCCCCCGAGAGCGTGATTCGACTCAAGGGCGGTGGGCGTCCTTTCGTCTCCCGCGGCGGGGAGAAACTCTCTGCCGCACTAACAGACCTGGCGATCGATCCCGCCGGACTCAGCTGCCTCGACGTGGGGGCTTCCACGGGCGGCTTCACGGATTGCCTGCTCCAGCGGGGGGCCGAGCACGTGACCGCGATCGACGTCGGGCATTCCCAGATGCACTCGCGTCTTCGGCTCGATCCCCGGGTCGAGGTGAGAGAGCGAGTCAACGCGCGTTACCTCGTGGCCGAGGACTTCGACCGCGCCTACGCGTTCTTCGTGGTCGACGTGTCGTTCATCTCGCTCACCCTGGTGTTGCCCGCGTTGGACGCCTGTGTTCCCGCCGCCGCCGGCCTCCTCCTGGTGAAGCCTCAATTCGAGGTCGGCCGCGATCGGGTCGGGAGCGGGGGCGTGGTTCGGGACGACGCATTGCGCGCCGCCGCGGTCGACCGGGTCGCCGCCGCGGCACGGGCACTGGGGCGGCAGGAGCGGGGCCGCGTCGAAAGTCGGGTGCCCGGCCCCAAGGGCAATCGCGAGATCTTTCTTTGGATCTCGGCCCGAGGAGACGATGAAGTGGAGGCGCGGTAGGGCTGCTACTCTTCCGGCGCAGCGGGGATCCCGCGGGTGCGAGGAGATGCGAGATGATCGAGGTCACGACTGACGCCGCGGAGCGCATTCGCGCTCTGCTTTCCGAGGACGGCAAGCTCGAGTCGCACGGGCTGCGGATGAAGGTCGTCGGGGGCGGCTGCTCGGGCCTCCAATATCAGCTCTCCTTCGATGATGTGATCCGCGAGATCGACTCGGAGATCGAGGCCGAGGGCGTCAAGGTGATCATCGACGAGAAGAGCGCCCTCTACCTCGTGGGCTCGCGACTGAATTTCGTCGACACGCTCGAGGAGTCGGGCTTCAAGATCGAGAACCCGAACGCCTCGAATACCTGTGGCTGTGGTCAGTCCTTCGCCGCGTAGCGACCCGACGACCCGCCCCAGCCCCTATCTGGATCATCACGCGACGACTCCGCTCGATGAGCGCGTGCTCGAGGCGATGAGGCCCTATCTGGGGGCCGAGTTCGGGAATGCCGCGAGTTCGACCCACGCCTACGGCTGGCGTGCCGAGGCGGCGGTGGACCTGGCTCGGGAGAGCCTGGCCGACGCGCTCGGCGCCGCCGACCCCTCCGAGATCGTCTTCACGAGCGGTGCGACCGAGAGCAATAACCTCGCCATCCTGGGGCTGGCCGATGCTGCGGGGGCGCCGGCGCACGTGGTGACCCTCGTGACCGAGCATTCCTCTGTGCTCGACCCGTGCCGCGCGCTGGCACGTCGGGGCTGGCGCGTCAGTGAGCTGCCGGTGGCGACGGATGGGCTGGTCGACCCGCTCCAAGTCGCCGACGCGATCGAGGACGAGACGCGTCTCGTCTCGGTGATGGCCGCCAACAACGAGATCGGTGTCCTCCAACCGATCGATGAACTCGCCGCTCTGTGTCGCGAGCGCGGGGTGGTCTTTCATACCGACGCCGCGCAGGCCGCCGGTCGGCTGGCATTGGACGTGACAAGACAGGGGCTCGATCTGGTCTCGGTCTCGGGACACAAGCTGTACGGACCCAAGGGCGTGGGGTTGTTGCGGGTCCGTCGGTCCGGGCGGGGCCGCCCGCGCCTCGAGCCGAGGCAATACGGTGGCGGCCACGAGGGCGGCCTGCGCTCCGGCACGCTCCCCGTTGCGGCGATCGTCGGGTTGGCACACGCGCTGGTGCTCTGCCTGGCGGAGCGGGAGGAGGAGCAGGCTCGGCTCCAGGGGCTCCGCGATGGGCTGCTCGAAGCGCTGCGGGAGGCACTTCCCGGCCGGGTCCGGCTCAACGGCCACCCGACCCGGCGTCTGGCGGGCAACTTGAATGTCTGGATCGACGGGGTGCAGGGGGAGCGCTTGCTCGCCGACCTCGGGGGGCTTGCGATCTCCTCGGGCTCGGCCTGCAGCTCGGCGGATCCCTCGCCGAGCCACGTCCTGCTGGCGCTGGGGCGGCCGCCTGAGGACGCTCAGGCCTCGCTGCGCTTCGGGCTGGGGCGTGGGACGACGGCGGAGGACATCGGGATGGCGGTGGAACGGGTGGCCGCCGCCGCTCGAGCGCAAGACGGGGCCGTCTGAAGCGGCGCGGATTCGGCGCGTTCCCGCCCAGCGCTCCAGGCGTGTTCCGCTATAGTGCGCCCGCCGCAGCGAGACTCCTGATCACGTCGGGTACGACCCGACAGGCAGGATCCTCAGGTCCGCAGGTTGACCCCCGTCGTCGGTGTCGGGGCACCGGGACTCGCAGGCAGGGATCGCCCGGCCCCCCGTGCTGTCCCGGTCGATCGCACGTGGCGATGGATCCGATCTCCCGCGATCGCATCAAGCAACCAAAGCGCTCCTGTCCCGCGGCCTCGCCGAGGGGCGGCGGGCGGATCATCAGCGAAGGAAGAGAACATTGACCACTCCCAAGTCGAAGAACCTCACCTGGCACGAAGGCCAGGTCAGTCGTGACGACCGTCAGCAGCTGCTTGGACAGAAGGGCTGCACCATTTGGCTGACCGGCCTCTCGGGTTCGGGCAAGAGCACGATCGCGGTCGCCGCAGAAAAGGCGCTCTCCGAGCGCGGCCGTCTCACCTATATCCTCGACGGCGACAACATTCGGATGGGGCTGAACTCGAACCTGGGATTCTCTCCCGAGGATCGCACGGAGAACATCCGCCGGATCGGTGAGGTGTCGAAGCTCTTCACCGACGCAGGTGTGATCTGCTTCTCCTCGTTCATCTCCCCCTATCGGGCTGATCGCGATGCGATTCGCGAGATCATGGGCGAGGATGATTTCATCGAGGCCTGGGTCCAGGCGAGCGTCGAGACCTGCGAAGGTCGCGACGTGAAGGGGCTCTACAAGAAGGCCCGAGCCGGTGAGATTCCCGAGTTCACCGGGATTTCGGCACCCTACGAAGAGCCGCTCTCGGCCGAGGTGTGTCTCGATACGAACGGTCAGAGTGTCGACGAGAGTGTGGCCGAGCTGATCGCGTATCTGGAGAAGAACGGCTACCTGGGCTGAGTCGAGGTACACGGAGGCCCCGCGCGGTTCCGTTTCGGATGCCGCGCGGCGGTCCTCTACGGGCCCGGGCCCCCGCTCGGGTCCCGCCCTCCGCCCTCTGGATCCGCTCTCCAGCGACGGCGAAGAAAGGTCGATGAGGACGAAGTCAGGCCACGACCGGAGTCGGAGAGGGGAGAATCCCTGCACTCGGCCGGGTGTCGTTGCTCGACAGGAGAGGGTCGAAGGGTGACTCTCTCGTCGTGCTTCGCGCGACATGGGTTCGCGAGAACGCGCGCCCAGGGGGTGACGTGATCAGAGCGGTGTCCGAGTGGAGAGGGGGCCAAGAGCAGGCCTGCGTCGCATCGCCGACCCGGCGGATCGGGCGGGCCCTTCTTTGGGCGGGACTACTCGCGCTTCTTCTCTCGACCGGGTGCGCCTCGGGTGGCCCGTTCGGACTCGCGGAGGGCGATTTCCTCTCGAGATCGCGCAAAGCCCCCGCGCTGAAATTGGTGCGCGAGGCGCGGGCCGCCGACTACGACGTCCTCGTCGCGGAGCTGGCTCAGGCCGAGGGGGACTTCGAACTCGCACGCGCGGCCTACGAGCGCGCCGCTGTGAAGGATCCCACGTCGGCTTTCCTACACGATCGCCTGGCTCGGCTCGCATGGCAGCTCGAGGATATCGAGGGGGCCGTGGAGGAGTCGGAGCTTGCCTTCGAACTCGCGCCCGACGACCTCGAAGTGCGCCTCTTCCTGGGCCGTCTTTACCGCCTTCGACGAGATTTCAGCGGTCTGAATCGGGTGCTGCGGGACGCGGAGGGCCTGCCGCTGGATGCCGACTCGGCCCATGCGCTCTTCCAGGTCGCCCTCGAACGGCGCGATCTGGAGGAGGCGGAGCGCCTTGCGACCCAGTTGGCGGAGCTCGAGCCGGATCAGCTCAGAGGGCTGCTGGGACTCGCCACGGTCTACGAACAGCAGAAACAATACGATGCGGCGGAGGCCACGATCCGAGCGGGGTTGGAGCGCTTTCCCGAGCACTTCCTCCTCTTTATGCGTCTCGCGCAGCTGGAGCGCGTGCAGGGAGATCGGGAGGGCGAGATCGCGGTCTATCGAGAGGTGCTCGCGAATCATCCCGGCCACTACGGCATCCTCCAGCGACTCGGCCAGAGCCAGCTCGAATCGAACGATCTGGAGGGCGCAGTCGCGACCTTCTCCCAGATCGTGGAGATCTATCCGGAGGACCTGAACTCGACGCGGCGTCTGGCCTCGCTGGAATTCGGGCGCGGGCGTTATGAGTCGGCGGCGGGATTGCTCGAGTCCGTGCTCGAGCGCGAGCCCAATCACCCGGAGCTCGCCTATGCGCTCGGGGAGATCCGGCGTACGGCGGGTGACCTGCCGCGGGCCCTCGAGGCTTTTGAGCGGGTGGGGGCGGGGGCGCCGAATTATGCGGACGCACGTCTGCAGATCGTGGCGCTGCTCGAGGCGGAGGAGCGCTACACCGAGGCCCTCGAGGAGGTCGAGCGGCTACGTGTCTCGCAACCGAATCGCAGGCTCGACTTCCACGCCGCGGCTCTGCAGATCGAGCTTGGCGACGTCGACAGAGGGGTCGCCCTGCTCGAAAGTCTGCTCGACGGCAGCGAGGCGGACCTCGAGATCTACTACCAGCTTGGCCTGCAATATGGCGCCAGTGGAGATCCGGACCGGGCGCTCCGATCGATGCAGCAGGTGCTGGCGCTGGATCCGGAGAACGTCAACGCGTTGAACTACGTAGGCTACTCCTGGGCCGAGCGGGGCGAGAATCTCGAAGAGGCAGAGACGCTGATCCGGCGCGCGCTCGAGATCTCGCCCGACGATGGCTACATCACGGACAGTCTGGGCTGGGTCTACTACAAAATGGCCGAGAGCCTCTTTGCGGAATCGCGAAAAGAGGAGGCTCTGGGGTTACTCGAACGAGCGCGGGAACATCTCCTCCAGGCGGTCGAGATGACCGGAGGCGACTCGGTCGTCTCCGAACATCTCGGCGACGTGATGTTGTTGCGCGGCGATAAACGGGGCGCCCTCGACTACTACGAGGAGGCGGCGGGTCTCGAGGTGCGTGCAGCGGAGCAGCCCGAGCTCTTCGAGAAACTGGATCGCCTGCGCAAGGACCTGGGGCGCCCGTCGGGCGGGCAGGGCGAGGCGCCGTGACGCGAGCTGGGATGCCGGCGGCCCCGTGCTGGCTCCTCATTGCCTGCGTTCTGGCGGGTACGTGGGGCGGTTGCCGGACGGCGCCTCGAGTGGAAGGTCTGCCGACGGGGCTCGCGCTCCCGATGGACGACGCGCGGGCGATCCGCGTGGTTGCGGATTACCGACAGCGCCTCGAGCGACGCGCGGGCTTGCGCGGGTCCGCCCGCGTCGCGCTCTCGGGGGTCGATTTCGAGCTGAACCGGCCCCAGCGGATCGTGGTCGAGCGTCCCGCTCGGCTCCGCTTCGAGATCCTGGGCCTCTTCGATCAGCCTGCGGCCATCTTGGCGACGGATGGGTCGGACTTTGATTTCTATGCAGCGGAGACGGGGCAGGTATCACGGGGGCAAGTCTCGGCATCCCTGCTCTGGGATCTCGCGAAAATCGACCTCAGTCCCGAAGAGGTGGTGGGCTTGTTGCTCGCGACGCCGGCGCCGCCGAGCGGCGCGCTGCCGGCCGGAGCCTGGCTCGAGCCCGAAGGGCGCGTGGCGATCGCCTTCGCGTGGCCGAATGCTCAGGCAACGGCCGCGTGTCCAGCGGGCGATTCCTGGGCAGCGCTGGACGCCGCCCATCCCGGTTGCCAGCTGACGGGTCGCGACCTCGTTCTGGGCGGCGGACAATTGCTCTTCTTCGACGAGGTGGGAATGCTGCGCGAGGCGCGAGGGCTCGAGGCCGGGGGTGGGCTTCGCTATCGCGCGTTCTTCGACCGACATGGGCCGATCGCGGAGCCCGTCTCCGGCGAGACGACGGCATTTCCCAAGCGGATCACACTCGAGTTCCCGGCCGTCGGGTCGCGGGCGCGCTTCGATTGGAAACGCGTCATGTTGGCTCGCGGACTCCCCGATCGCCTCTTTCGGCTGCCCGCACTCAGATGAGCGAGTGGGCTGGGACGACGTCCGGGGTGGACAGGCAAGAGAGGAGTGGAGGCTTGTCTTCTCTGCGCGTTGGATCGTCGGGTCGACGCCGCCCGGGGCCGAAGGTCTGGGCGACGCTCTCGTATGCGCTCTGGGGGTTGCTCCTCGCTGCAGGCTGCTCCAATGATCCCTATCCCGCCGAGGCGGGGGAGGACAAGGTTCTCTACAGCTCTTTCGATGCTGCCCCGCGGACCCTCGACCCGGCGACGGCCTATACGACGAAGGCCCATGCGATCACGGGAGTCGTATACGACACACTCCTAAAATACCATTTCCTGAAGCGGCCACTCGAGTTGATGCCGGGGCTCGCTGAGGCGCTGCCCGAAGTCGAGCACGTCGAAGGGGGTCGAACCCGGTACCGTTTCCGCCTGCGAGGGGACCTGCTCTTCGCCGACGATCCGTGCTTCGAGCTGGGCGAGCCCGGACGCCGGACGCGTGAGGTGCTCGCGAGCGACATCGCTTTTCAGCTCATGCGCCTCGCCGACCCCAAGGTGGGTAGCCCTGTGATCGAGACCTTCGGCAACATCGAAGGGTTCTCGGATTTTGCGGCCGCTCTCGCGTCTCGGCGCGAGTCGGATGAAGCTTTTGGCCGCTTACCCGTCCACGAGCAATACGCCGCTGTCGGAGGGGTTCGGGGGATCGCGACGCCCGAGAGTCATGTCCTCGAAGTCACGCTCGACCAACCCTATCCGCAGATCAAATACTGGTTCGCGATGGAGTTCAGCACACCCGTGCCCTGGGAGGCCATTGCCTACTATGACGGCCAGGAGGGACGCCCGCGTTTCGACGACCATCCCGTTGGGACGGGCCCCTTCGTGCTGGCGGAGTATGACAAGCAGGCCCGTTACGTGTTGGAAAAAAGTCAGAACTGGTACGGCTTGCGTCATCCCGAATGGGGCGCGCCTGCGGCCGTTTTCCCGAGCGACGGAGAAGAGGATGACGAGCGTTCGGGCCGGCTCGCGGACGCGGGGCGCGCGCTCCCCTTGATCGATCGGGTCGTCTTCGTCCGGGAGAAGGAGTCGATCCCACGGTTCAATAAATTTCTGCAGGGCTACTACGACGCGTCCGGCATCATCAAGGAGAGCTTCGATAGCGTGATCCAGCAGGATGGACTCTCGCCGGCGATGCAGGAGAAGGGGGTCCGGCTCGGCAAGGCGGTCTCGCCCGATGTCTATTACATCGGCTTCAATCAGGATGATCCGGTCGTGGGTCGTGCGGGGGGAGAGAAGAGCCGAAAGCTGCGGC
>Ga0315331_10002905_pt1 | contig 12891 bp, 18 predicted proteins | sample M160m34915metaG_FD_203456 | JGI IMG/M metagenome (GOLD analysis project Ga0315331, IMG submission 203456) | Ammonia-oxidizing marine archaeal communities from Monterey Bay, California, United States - M1 60m 34915 | ecosystem: Environmental > Aquatic > Marine > Intertidal zone | place: USA...
CTTTTATTTCTAAGGCTCGGTTGAGATCGCAAACCAAGTGTAAAACCATAGTTTATCCGAAAAGAGTGTCCCACCAACAAGCACAATCCCATTTTTTAGCTGTGATGTGGTGGTGTCCAATGACTCCTGTAAAGTCGCCTGTGAGATAGCTCTTATCAACAACCCCATGATAGAAATCTCCATCATAAGACTGACCGTCTGACCCACAAGGGAACTGATAAGGGATGTCGAGTGCCTTACAGAGACTCTTAACAGCTTCACGAACAGCGAGAGCGACATTTGGGTCTAAGGAGATGATACGCTTATCTCCACGACCTGTATCGTTAGTTGTTTCATGAACATCATAACCCTTCTTTACATAGTGGTTCTTCCACTTGAGTGAGGGTTGCTGACAGATGTCGATACCAACTGAGTATGAGTTCGCCCATCCACCATGCCATGACTTGTGGTTAAGATCGAGGTATTGATAAATAGCAGGTTGCCCTTCTTTATTCAGACCAATACCTGCGTGTGAACTAACTTGCCTGTCTGGACTAGAGAAGATCCTATGGCAATGGTGAGGATCAAGGCCACCCCAATGAACAACAATGATGGTAGGCTTCTTCCCTCTACGAGATGAAAAATGTCCAAACCTGTGAAGATCAAGCCCCCCTTTTTGGTCGAAATTTACGATCTCAACATCGGGGTCTATTTCTACACCTACTCTGCGATCATTGATCGTCCAATATGCTTGACCATCTTCAATGCGATTAAACCTCTTTAACATGGCAGACCATGTTCCACGACCCATCTTCCCATCAACACTAGAACCAGCACCAAATGCGTCTTCTTGGAACGCTTCTACTGCAAGAGCGAAGTCTGTATCGTCAACCTCTTTTGCTAAATTAGGGTAGGCTTCAATAGCTAGTTGAGGTATTTGACCCCCCCAACCAACAGACACACTTGCTTTTTTATTATATGAGCAAGCGTTAGCTCTTGTTTGTATAACTATAGAGGACATTGTTCACCTTTCTACTGTGAGTTTCATTCATGTCGTTATCTCTATTTATACCTACAATAAACGAACTATCATCACTTTTAGTTTTGAGTCATGCGAGCAATGGGGGAACAGTCCTACTCTCTCGCAACAACAAGATTTGGAATAATCTATCTGCTAAGTCCATTATCAATGCTTACCACCCCCCTTTAGAAGCAAGAGTCATTCAGACCTCTTTATTAGAACTGTGTAAATCTGGTGACGGATGTAAACTCGGTGCGTTTATTACTATTTCTCTATTGAGGTCTTTTCATCGTCATTACGGTGAAGTCCACCCTAAGAGTACAGAGGGGGTTAAAAGAGCAGTCAATATCGCTGTAGATGCTGTGCCGAGATATGACTCCAACCAAGAGATCCTAAAAGAAATAGGACTCCAAAGTGAGCTTAATGAGGAGTCCATAGATAAAATCTCAGAAGCAATTTACCTCGCAGGGTCTTTATCTTCTCATGTTTCTCTTGAAAAATGGGAGGGTAATGGGTGCGAGGTAGTCGAAACAGAGTCCTTCCATGCTTCTTTAAAGGTACACCACGATAAAGAAGCATATCTTAAAGGTCCAATGTTCGCTTTGTTTAGCCGTCCTGTATTTGAAATAGACCATGTACTCAACGCTATGGAACTCATGGGTTCATTCGAGGGTAGACCGCTAGTCATCATTGCTCCTATGGTCGGGGGGAAAGCCCTACAAGCAATCAAGATGAACAATCATAAGGGTACACTTGAAGTGTACGCTTGTGATGCCCCTAGAGTGATTTGGGGTAAAGGATGGTTAGATGACTTTGCCTCGTTTACAGGAGCTACTGTTGTTGATCAGAAGTACGAGAAGTTTGTGCCAGATTTCTATGGTTCAGCTATTAACTCCGTCCTTAACTACACAGAAATGATTACAGACCCTTATGATGACCATGTAGATAAAACAGCAGACCGAGTAGATGAACTACTTAGAGAAGCAGAGACTTGTCCTCACCCTCATACACAAGATTTACTACGCAAAAGAGCTAATGCCCTTAACGGAACGCTCGTTCGTTTAAGGGTAGGGGGGGCAACCGAAGCCGAAGCTAGGTGGAGAAGGGTTCTTGCCGAGAAAGCCTTGATTTCTATGATGGACGCAAAGGCAAATGGTTATGTCAAAGGAGCGATCCCCACTCTCTATAACATCAAGACTGGAAACGACTACCTAGACAGAGCGTTGAAAGCACCTTTTAAAATCGTATGTCATAACTTAGGCAAGGCTGAGAATGACTCCAGCGTATGGGATATGAAAGAACTCTATGAACCCTTCCCTGTTGGTAGACTAATAGAGTTATTAGACAAATCCATATCAATAGCCACAACTTTAGGGTCTGTGGGTTATATAGTAAGGAGTAAGAAGTGATCATCACATTACTTAGAAAGCCCCTAGATGGGACAGTAGCTGAGAACACCCTTAAACATGGGTGTGGAGCTATCAATATAGATGCAACTAGGGTTTCTTTTGAAGAGAAAGAAAATGTCAACTTTGAAGCAAGACAAAGACAACAAACAGCCTCCTACAAGGAAAGTGGTTGGTCTGGTCATGTTGCTCAAGTTGGCTCTGATATACAGATGTATAAAGAAAAGGGTAGATGGCCAGCTAACTTTATTCTGACCCATAAAGAGGGTTGTGAATTAAAAGAAACTATATCTGATTGGGCTTGCGTGGAGGGTTGCCCAGTTCAAGAGTTAGATAGTGGTGGAGCTTCTAGGTTCTTCAAACAATTTAAGAAAGACAATGACCAATGATAGAGATTAAAATAGGAGACTGCACAGACAGACTCAAAGACCTAGAAGATAACTCTGTAGATGCAATCATCTGTGATCCCCCTTATGGACTAAAGTTTATGTCTAAAGGTTGGGATGATATAGGAGATGGATCTCAACAAAGAGAATGGCATAGGGGTTGGCTTACAGAGACTCATAGAGTCCTAAAACCGAATGGAGTCCTCAAAGCGTTCAGTGGATCGAGGACATTCCATCACTTAATAGCGATGATGGAAGAAATAGGTTTCTCAGAACTTCGGGTAGAAGCATGGGCTTATGGTTCTGGCTTTCCAAAATCTCATAACCTCGCCAAACAGTTTGAGAAGAAAATAGGGGTTGAGGGAGAAATCATAGGCCACAAGCCAGGAGTCACTGTGGAGGACTCACAGGGTCATGGGGGTATTGCACGAGGTGGTGTCGGTATCGTTCAAAAGAACGCTATGATACCAATCAGAGCTTTAGTGTCTGATGAGGCTAAACAATGGGATGGGTGGGGTACGGCTCTTAAACCAGCATTTGAACCAGTTTGTATAGGAGTTAAACAATGATCATCACATTACTTAGAAAGCCCCTTGAGGGAACAGTAACTGAGAACACCCTTAAACATGGTTGTGGAGCTATCAACATAGATGCCATTAGGGTTGGAGATATAGTCCAAGACACATCTAAGAATGGCCGCTCCCATAAAAGACAAAAAAGCACAGTCTTTCAATCTAAATTTAAAAAAGATTTTGAAGGAAAGACTACTATAGGAAGGTGGCCTGCTAACTTTATTCTTGTCGGAGATGATCCTATCAAAGAGATAGACCAACAAAGTGGTATAAGACCTAGTTGCAAAGGAAATGGGGATGCTCGTGTAGGGGATTCGGGACTGATTACACCTCTTCGGAGAGGAGCTTTGATTCCTAAAAATGATGTTGGGGGGGCTTCTCGGTTCTTCAAACAATTTAAGAAAGAAGATAACTAATGAAAGAAATGATTGATTACTTTAAATTAATGATAACCCCACCAATTGAAGATCCTATCGTCTTAGTGGGTAAGCCCTCTGAGATTGATTATGACAGCTTCATGGCTTTAGAGGGTGCTTCTATTCTCCCTATACATAATCCATCAGTACATGGCATTATTCTACTTGAAGAACCAACAGAAGAAGAGGCTAAACTAATAAGCAGTATTCTTCTTCCTGGTGCTCATGTTATCCTCATACCAGAGGACATTGGATACAATGGGGTCATCGCATTGGAAGATAGAGGGTTGGAAGTAAGAGACGCTATCTTTGTTGCAGATGGGGATAACGATTTCTATTACTGCTCGAAAGCAAGAAGATCTGAAAGAGAAGTAGGACTACCTACAAAAGACGAGGGTAGAGCAAACACACACCCCACTGTTAAGCCAATAGAAGTCATGGAATGGTGTGCTAGAGATATAGACCCAAACTCAAAGGTTGTTGATCCATTCTTAGGTTCTGGAACAACTGGTATCGCCATGTCCCGATTACATCATGACTTTGTAGGGATTGAACTTAATCCAGAATATGCTAAGATATGCGAGGCTCGGATTAGGCATTGGATGCCCATTGGTACTGAGATTGAGTCCGAAGCTCAAGTTGGCAAAGCAGAATCAACAAAAGGCGAGCAGATTTCTATTTTCGACATATTTGGGGATTAAAATGGGTGTGGAAGATACGATTTTAAAAGCGAAAGCCGATAAGTCGGGTAGAGGTTAAACGCTATGACGGATTACCTTTACTAGATCATTTATAATACCCCTTTGGTTATTTGAAAGGATAGCAATCATGCTCGCAGAATATATTTGGATTGATGGTGGAAACCCTACGGCAAGAGTAAGGTCTAAGACCAAGTTTCTATCATCCCCTGTTTCCTCACCCGAACAACTACCCCTTTGGAACTTTGACGGATCTTCTACAATGCAAGCAGAAGGCAAATCTTCTGATTGTGTGCTAAGACCAGTAAAGGTTGTTGATGATCCCATTAGAGGTGGGAATAACATTCTCGTTCTTTGTGAAGTCGAAACTGTCGATGGAGAAAAACACCCCTCAAACACAAGAGCAAAGCTCGTAGAAGCACTCAAGTCATTTGAGGATCAAGGTGAATGGGTTGCCTTTGAGCAAGAGTACACGCTCTTTAAGGGATCAAGACCTCTTGGATTCCCTAGTGAGCGTAGGTTTCCTGCCGAACAAGGGCCATATTATTGTGGTGTCGGCTCGGATGAGGTTTCGGGTAGAAATCTAGTCGAGAAGCATCTTGAGGTATGCTTGAAAGCTGACTTACCAATCACAGGAATCAACGCAGAAGTAATGCCAGGTCAATGGGAGTATCAGCTAGGAGGCCCAATGCAAGATGCACTGTCTGCTAGTGATTATCTATGGATTTCTAGGTGGCTTCTTTATCGTGTCGGTGAGGACTTCGACATTTCGGCTACTCTTGACCCTAAGCCTGTTACTGGAGATTGGAATGGAGCAGGTATGCACACCAACTTTTCTACCAAAGCGATGAGGCAAGAGGGGGGCATTGAAGAGATCAACAAAGCGGTTGAGAAGATGTCGCACAGGATACAAGAACACCTTGATCGCTATGGTGCAGGGTATGAGATCAGACTCACAGGGCATCATGAGACTTGTCGTTACGATGAGTTCAAGTCGGGAGTGTCTGATCGGACAGCTTCGGTTCGCATTCCCATTGAGACAGATAAGAATGGTTGTGGCTACTTTGAAGATCGTAGACCGAACGCTAACGCTGACCCTTATCTCGTATGTGAAGCATTAATCAGAACCATATCGGACTCTTGGGTGTAAAGTATGAAAGTTCATGTTCAATGGGATTTTTCCCAAACAGAGCTAGAAAAGCTCGACTATGATGAGGCAGTAGGACAATCTGGTTTACCTCAGATTGTCCTCATACCCATAGATATAGCCTATGAAGATGAAGAGGGAATCTCTGATTGGATCAGTGAGGAGTTCGGTTTTACAATCTATGATTGGTGGGAAGTATAACCCCTTATTTGTAGATTGTTTATCAAAGCCATTTATTGTTCTTACACACAATGTGACGAGAGATAGCACTATGAGAAGAACAGCATCAGAAGTAATCCGTAATCTTGAGCAACGAGTTGCTCGTCTTGAGCGTCAAGCAGGGTCTGTTGACTCTGTAGTTGAAGAGTTTCTTGCTCGCAACGACATTGAGCTTCTTTCAACTCACTTTAAAACTCACGCTAAAGAGTTTGATGCTAAGTCTCTCGCTAAGGCTTTTCAGATGTGGGAAGATATGGGAGGTCCGAACGGAGCTACCGAACTTAGAGTACAAGGCTTCAGAGGCGAGACTCGTTTACATGGCAAGAAGATGGGTGATCGTATCAACATGAGAGATGAGGAGTTTTTCTACAAGTCTCGTGGTGAGGGTCGTTCAGAACAGCGTCTTATCAGTCGCCGTCGACCAATTAGAGCAACCGACATCCTTACCCTTATCATCATCCCAACAGGTGGTGGTAAACAAGGTCTTATCACAGCTTACGCAGGGCCATTGATGCCCCCTTTTGAGGACGATCCTCGTAAAGAATGGGATGAGAACTTCCTAGCATATAGCCCAAGCGAGCTTGCTTTGATGTAAAGGTGTGACGAGAGATAGCACGAAAACCCGCACAGGCAAGCCTACCCACCAACCCCTATTAAAGAGGGGAGAGAAGGTCAAAGCGATAAAACGCTGACTTGACCCCTACCTCTAAGACTCCCGTACTACGCACCAACAACTGAGAGAAGTTGTTGGGATCGTTTACTACTTCATAAGTCGCTAACCCACAGATGTAGAAATCGAGGCTAGACTCTCTTATGACGATTATCTGAGGTGTATTTGATGAGCTAGGTGTAGGTTTCCTTAACAGAGGAAAATCGCCTATGTTCACCGTCTTAACCCCCACCTCATACCCTGCTGACCTCAAGTCGGGTACATAGTAGTCATTAGAGTCACCTATCGAGAAGTCTACAAAGGACTTACCTATGTGTTGTTCCACGGCACACTCCCCACCCCAACCTGTTAGGTATCTTTTGGCTAAAGATGTAGGGTCTTTGAAATACTGCCCACCCTCTGATCTCTTCTTCTCAATCACTTGTTTAACAAAGGATCTTATTTGAGAGTCTTTATTAGTGCTTAGAGAGACTTTAGGGTACGAGTTGAGGTGTTGCCTTACGAAATAATCAAAAGAGGCATCTATGCCATCTAGGAGCTTTTTTTTCATTGTGGTTCTCAATAGTTTATAATCAACATGATGGTGTCACTTTAATCGTACCCTCTCTAACCTTGTAGTTGAGAAGGTATTCACGCACATAGTGTTGAATAGCTCTCAACCATGACTCGGCTGAGTCCACCTCATAGTTTGCCTCGATATGCTCATCGACACCCTTAGCTGTCGTGGGCAAACTAAGATCAATAAAACTTGAGTTCATGTGGGGTATCTCTAAAACGAACCCCCTCAAGTTTTGATACTCAAGCCTTAGCATCTCTAAGCGATACTCTTCGCTAGAGGCACAGGCAAAATGGGTAGGACACCTTAATATGCCCCCTTCTTTGAGAAATATGTATCCGTTACCCTTACATTTACAATCCAGCATACTGTTCGTAATGTTCATTACTGTCTTTCGTTTCACAAGACACCTCCTTTAATAGTTTCTTTATACAACCCTCACTTAAAAGAGAGGATATTGTTATGGAAAACTTTTGGATTAGACCCGATGGACAGAACACCTTAAAGGGTATCGAAGATGACTTGACCAATAAGCCAGTCTTACCTGCTTACTTGATCTTAGAGTTCTTATCGAACGATAATCAAAAAGCGAGAGATGACTTTTTAGCTATCTTGCCTTTGATGACAGAAGAAGAACAATACCGACTACAAGAGATTTATGCTTTCAGCACCAAGCCGAAAGATTACCCTCAAATTGTTGAAGATAAGTTTCAAAAGGCGATGACTCCTAGAGTCAACATGGGTAATAACCATCTCCCTAAGACTGTTAATACATCATCTAACCAACGCACTAAACTTAGAGTAAATCAATAAATCATTTATAAGTGATCTTAAATGATCTCATTAACCCTAAGTCAAATGGAGTAACCTCACATGGATACAGAGAAGTCACAAGACCCAACACACTTTGAAAAACTCCCCCTCAAGAGCAAGAAATTCTTAGCCTACCTCATTGCAGACATTGGGTGGAAAATCCTTATGTTCTATGTGATCTGGGAATATCAAACTAAAATCGAACATTATGCGTTTATGGTTCTCGTCACCATGATTGTGACAAGTGGCTTCATTCAAATCGGATATATCTTAGGGCAAGCGTCTTTGGATAAGTACACTCAAATAGCTACAACAGCCCTAGAGAAAAAAGGGGGCAAACCAAGTCCGCCTAGTAAACCAAAAGCTAAAGAAGAACCTAATCCTAATAGCACCGATCCTGACGAGTTCATGTAATAGTTTGCTTATAAGTGATCATAGCTAACCTTAGAAGGGCGAGGGACTTTAGCTAAATCTTTTATGATCTCCCTTGTATATCCTTTATTGTATATATTCATTATACAATCCACAGGAGTTTGCAGATGAGATATAAAATTGAACAGTTAGAGAGAAGAGTTCGGCTATTAGAAGCGAGTAGGCTTAGACCTAATCTAAGTCTTGCCGATCAAGCATTAAAAGAAATAATGGTTCGCATTGAGAGGGCTAAAGAACTATCTACAAGACTATTCTCAAAAGGATTAACTCTTAAAGACGCAAGTATGGCTTTACCATACACTCAGTTTCCAGCATTTAAGACTTTTGAAGATGCTTTAAAGAATAAAGACCATGCTAAAGCTAGGAGAGGTGGTAGGTATGTGCGAGAGTGGCTTGATGAGGAATGGAGTACCTTGAAGCATGAGTTCGGTTATATGATGCCAGCTATAACACAGTGGTCACACACTATAGATAGAGAAGATGTTTGGGGTGAGTCTGGTGTGAGAAAGCTCAAAATGGCATGGAACAAGTTTAAGAAAATAGCAAAGAAAAATTGGGAGGAATACCTAGATCTCATTGAGGGTTTTGAGGACTTAGAAAACGAGCATCTGACAGGGGGTTTGAAGATACAGTTCGTTAAAGGATTTAGAGGCACAGACTCGATAGCTAGAGTTGATTTAGTAACTGGAGTAATGAGCATTAACCTCTCAAACAAGTCCATCAGAAATAAAAAGACAGTTAAGGCTGTGGTTGAACATGAACTAGTTCACTACGAACAGCACTTGAAAGGCATAACGGGTACACCAAATCAGTTCAATACTGAATACGATTTCTTTGTTGAACACAGTCTTAGAGACATTGAGTTTGATCCTAGATTAAATGACCTCTCAAATGCAGTTTCTGACTTGATTGAGTTGGGCTACTCTCCTAGAGAGGCTATCGACCTTCTCAACTCTAATGATCGGAAGCCTTCTGAAGCTAATGATTTCTTATTCGACAGTGCCCAACAGTGGTTATCTGTTCTTAAAAAGCATGATCGTAGAAAGTATACAAAGGCACTTAAAGAAGTTAAGAGAGATTATTTGTAGATCTTTTATTAACTCCTTTACATATCTTTAATAGAATCTCTGAGAGGGGAAAAAATGAGACATGATAACAGTTATCGTAGGGCGAAACGCTCTTACCGACAGGCTTCAATGGATCGTCAGGCAACAATGGAGAGGATCGCAGGTCTTGAACTGAAAGTTGCGGCGATGGAATACCAAGCTGGAATGACAGACTCTCTAAAAAGTCTATTCCTTAAGTATGTTGCAGAGCCACTTGATAAGTATCGTAGGCATCTTAACATTTTCAAAATGCCTATAGATGACTTGATGGACGATGTTATCGAAGCGATAGCTCCTGAATATGCCGAATCTCTTATGGAAGCAGAAGTTGACGCAGACTTTGAAGAGTTTGAAGAGGGTGCTACTCAGCGTAATTTTGAAAGATCACAGAGTCGTGGTGGATACTTTACCGAAATGAATCCCCCTAAAGGCAAATCTATAGAGTATTATGAGGGTTATGCGTGGGGCGACTCAAACAGACTACCTGTACCGCCTAGTGTAAAAAAGCGTATCATTCAAGAAGCGGCTCAAGAGCATGACAAAAAGGTTGTGGAGAGAGCATTGAAACAAGCTCTTAATGTCATCAACCCTATTGAGATCATCAAACACGCTTACCACATCATTAAAAAACATGGATGGGACCCTCATGCCGAAGAGATTTGGTATAAAAAATGGCCTAAGCGTTTATTCAAAGTTGTTCTCATGGGAATAGCTGTTGCTATCGTAGAGTCTATTGAGCATTATGTTCTTCCTGCAACAATGGTTAAGTTAACAGGAAATCCTGCATGGTGGGGTCTTGCTTCTATCCCATTACTTGAGATTATTATGCCTATCGTTCTTGCGTACTTCAAGAAGTCTAAGGGTGATACAGTAGAAGAACCTGGACACCTTGATTGGTATGAAGATAACTATGGTGAAATTGAGGAATCTCTTGAAGACGGAAATGCTTTTAGATCAAGATTAGCCTAAAACCTAATCCTTGTCTAAGACACAGAGTCCTCGACTTGCATTGTGGATGACTGGGAAGCATTTCCCTCCAGCTACAATGACAGTTCCCAACATAGATGGGTCTTTAGGGTGAACCACATTATTTGTGGTAATCACCTCATCTATACCTAGCTCATTCAACCTTTGTTCAGCATCGGAGAATGAGCCTTGTTTTATGCCCCATTGCTCTTTTTCACTACGATCTAGTGCAATCCCTAGCATAGCCTCTATAACTTGCTTTACAGAGGCTTCTACGCCCCATGTGAGTACCGACTCTCTATTAGATGGTTTCTCTACCCATTTAAGTAAGGTTTCTCCTTTAGGATCTCCTACTAATAAGGGCATACATTTCGGTGGTACATCTACCTCTAAGAATAAGGGTGTTTTGTCCTTCACTTTTAGTTCTACTATTTCAATCATCATTATCATCCTGTGAGTCTTCTGTACTATCTGCAAGTACCCATAACAGAGCGGCTACATCGGGATACTTGCTTGCTATACTACCCATGTCTCCCTCATTGATGAGTGAATCAAATTCAAGCTCAAACTCTTCTTTGATTTCTTGCTCAGTTTTTTCGGGTTTAAAAAACGGACAGGTGTTTGGAACAGAGGGATCGCATATTACACCGTCCCACTCTTTAGGTTTATCTGTATCTAGTAGACAGACATAAAAAAGGGGGTCGTTAGCAGTTCCTTTGACTTGTCCAGAATGAGAACAGTTGCTAGGCTTCTTCGACAGACCATTACGAATGGCTTTCTGAAGCAGTCTATGTTTAACTTGCTTGAGTTTATGTCTAACTGCACCTTGTTTCTTCATTACTTTATTCTCTTTAAGGTTGCACCATTCTTACTTGGTGTGATCTTATAGCCTATATCACAGTTATCTGAGATGGTCGGATCATGTGTAATACACAAGATATCCATACCCAATCGTTGACATAGGATTTTTAGAAAATCGACTAAAATCTCTACCCGATTTTCATCCACAGCAGGGAATGTCTCATCAAGAATGAGGACAGGTCTTAGATTCCTCTTAAGAATAAGAGAAATCCTTAACAAGAGGCTTTGGATCGTGGTGACTGCTCCACCAAAAGCATCTAACCCATCACCCTCAATCTCAAGACCATCTTGACCCTTAAATGTGGTCTTGAGATTGACAGCGACCTTTCCCCTAACCTTTGAGATTTCGGCTGTTAGGCCAACTTCTTGTTCGGGGAAGATCGCTTTTAATCCTTCTTCTAAGAGGGATATGTAGGTTGATACCCCACGCTCTACTTCATCTTGAGCGAGAGTGTCGAGAATGACACCTGCTTCCGTCTTTTTATCTTTATCAAGCTCAAGGAAAGCGATCTCATTTTCGAGAGCGTCCATGCGTTTTTCGCACGACTCCTTAAGAGTTTTTAATCTGTAAAATCGAGAAGCAAGGTCATTCATCACATTAAAGCATCCAACCTATAATAGAAACAGTCTGAACTCCTGAGTCTTGATCCGACTTAAAGAGCATATAACCCTTATTGCCCTCACGAGTACATCCAAAGACGATGTTATCATTATAGATTTCTACTGCTTTTTTAATCGAAAGATAGTTGAAATCGAAATTGGAGATGTCATCACCCTCTCCCTTTTCTTTAAGGCGAGTCGCATACATCAAGTTAGAGAGGTCAGTGATCTCTTCTAATGGCTTCTCTGCGTCCTCGAACGGTGGGACTTCGAGATTGTATGAGAGCGTCTTACTGTTAGACGATTTCATCTCAAGACTTGGTGGCAACAATGCTTCATCTTCTGGGTCTTTGAATGAAACTCTATAGTTGGTCTTATCTGCAAAGGCAGATAAGAATGTAAGTCCGTTCATAAAGTTTTCCTTAGACAACATCCAAACCCTACGAGGTGTCCAGTTAAACGCATCTGCATATTGCTGTGTGATCGGGGGGTAAGTGTATGGTAAGTCCATTACAGCAAACACTGCACCATCCTCTGCCTTGAAGAATGTCGCTTGTCCACCACTAAGAACCTCAATGACATTCCCCTCGTATGATTTGAGGAACTTCATTAATGGTGCGATATCTTTATAATGGATCTTCACATTCATTCCTTGAAGATCATCGTGTCGGGACATATTAAGCATATACCCATCACAAGCAATCGCTTTTCCGTCTTCGATCAAGATCATTGCGAGTTCTGGCCTACGACTATCATCTTGTGAAACATACTGCTTATTAGTGTTAAGCGTATCATATAAGATAGAGGCAGAAATCTCACCTACTTTGGTAGCTTGTTTGAACTTCTCAATCCAAGGGGGGAAGGCTTCGGGGTCTAATGAGACAGTGGTTGCCTCACCCTCACTACCCTTTAAGGACACTTCCTTTTCCTCTTCGTCATAATCAATCTCAACGACACCTGTCATAACATTAGTCGCTGTGATCAAACGCTTGCCCTCGATAGAAAAAGATCCTTCCTCTTGTACAGTAGCACCGATGACTGGA
>Ga0315331_10002906_pt1 | contig 12885 bp, 9 predicted proteins | sample M160m34915metaG_FD_203456 | JGI IMG/M metagenome (GOLD analysis project Ga0315331, IMG submission 203456) | Ammonia-oxidizing marine archaeal communities from Monterey Bay, California, United States - M1 60m 34915 | ecosystem: Environmental > Aquatic > Marine > Intertidal zone | place: USA...
CACCAGCTGGAAGCGCTCGCGTAGGTCGGGCAGGGGGTCGCCCTCGTAGCCGGCTCGCGTGAGCGCCTTTTTGCTGAAGGAGTCGATGTTGATGATGACCATGCCGCCGGAGCGGACATCTTCCACATTCGCTCTCAGGGCGGCGGGGTTGAACGCGATCAAGACGTCCGGTCGGTCGGCCGGGGTATACACGTCGCGGCTAGCGAAGTGGATCTGGAATCCAGAGACCCCAGCCATCGTGCCAGCCGGCGCGCGGATCTCCGCCGGGAAATCGGGAAAGGTCGATAGGTCGTTACCGGCGAGTGCAGTCTCGTCGGTGAACTTCGTACCGGTGAGCTGCATGCCGTCGCCCGAGTCGCCGGCGAAGCGAATCGCGACGCTCTCGAGTTGTTCGGAGGGCTTGAGAGTGGAAGAATCGTTGGCAGTCACGCTGGGCTGTCTCGCCTATTGCCGGATCTCGTCCGGGATCGTGGACTTCATTCTGGGCGCGCGGGCGCTCGTTGGGTCTCGTCTCGATGGCCGCGAAGGGTTGGCCGGATGAGCGTTTTGGCTCGGTCTCCCCCGGGTCCATCTTCGTGATCCAACCCGGGCTCGCCGACCCGCCTTTTGGCTTGCTGTCCGTTTGGTCTTTGAACGCGGCCCACCGGGAAAGCCCCCGGACGTTCCCCGAGCTTTCTCGGAAAGGGATCCTGGGTTCTTCGGTTCCGGTCGTCCCTGTCGGCCATTGGCCTTCGGGAAAACTCCGGAGATGGGACACTTCGTGTTCGGTCGGCCCCGTTCTACCGGAGGAGTCCGGCTAATCGACTTCAATATCCGGAAGCCCTATTGGCCCCCGGCGGTACCGGATTGTATCCCGCTGGTGGCCGCGCGAAAGGTCTCTGGGGGTCGCGATGGGCCGATTTTACGAACCGGAAACCCCCTGTTCCAGCGGCCAGATGAGAGCCATCGGGTGACCTCAAGGCAGGGGGCGCCTTTGCCGATGCAGGGGAATGTTCCGACGCCTTTCCGAGCCGTTGCCGCTCTCCGAAGCGAGCCTGCTGGCGCTGTGCCCGGCGCTCAATTCGCCGGTCTTGCACTGGGGCGGGCGACCTTATGGCCCCGCCAGCGCCGCGGTCGTGGTCTTTGCTGAAGACCGGGGTGGGCTCGGCGCGGCCCTCGGCATTCGCTCCCTCGAGACCGGTGCCGTGGTCATGTTTCGCAACCGGGCTTTTCCCGACGCCCAGGCTTCGGTGGAGTCCGTCATGGCATCGGCGGTGGATGAGGCGGAGCGCTTGGGTTTCCTCTTCGACGTGGACATCGTGTCGTCCGCCAGAGAGGGGGAAGGGAGAGCTCGGGCCGCCGCATTGTGGGTTGGTCTCGTGGAACCCTCTACCGAGATGCCCTTCCCCGGGGTGTCAGCCGGGGCTGAGAACGCCGGGCAGCCGATCCAAGCGCCTGGGGCCGAGCATTCCACGCGTGCGGTCGCGTCGTCGGAGCTGCTCCTCGAAGAGGTCGCGGAAGGGGAGCTGCCCGAGATCTCGCTGGAGGCGGTGGTGGCCGCTCCGTCCTCGCCTCCGACCACTGCCCAGACCGAAGCCTGCGGTCCGGGTGCGGAGGATTTGCCGGCTTGCGGCCCGTCCTCCCTTTCGAAGTTTCGGGCAGCCGAGTCCGGTGAGAGGGAGGCCGACCCGGCGAACCGGCTCGGCAGGATTCCGCTCGTGCGGGTCCTCAGGGCGCCACCGGCGGTGCGGCGCTTGCCCTACCTCGCGAGGCTTCTCTCGAGTTTCTGAACGCCGCCTCTGGCGGACCGACCGGGAGGTCATGACGATGAGCGATCACGGACATTCGCGCTGGAACCGGGTTCTTTGCGCTTTTTTGGCTGGCCTTTGTGTCTCGTTGGTCAGTGGTTGCAAGACGCCGACTACTTACCGGGTCGATGAAACCGGGACGGTCTCCGAGAGTCGCGCCAAACGAGATCTCGGCGTGGACTATCTGTCGACCCGTAGGACCGGGATGGCGATCCGTGAGCTGACCGAGTCTCTCGAACTCGACCCCCTGGACCCGGAGACCCACCTGTGGCTTGGAGAGGCCTACCGTCGAAAGGGACGGTCGGACCGCGCGGAGAGCTATCTGCTCGAAGCCCTGGCGCTTGCCCAGGGAAAACGCGAACTGGGAACGGAGCAGGCGGCTCGTCTCAACCTTTCGGCTCTGCTTTCCCAACTCGGACGCTACGAAGATGCCATCGAGCACTGCGAACAACTCGCGACGGATCCGACCTTCGCGGCTCCCTGGCGTCCGCTCTCGAATTGTGGCTGGGCGCTGATGAAGCTCGGCCGGCTCGATGAGGCCCGCGTCCACTTCGAAACGGCTCTCGAATTCTTCCCGCGCTTCGGGTCTGCGCTCTTGAACCTGGGCATCCTGGAGGAGCGCCAGGGGCATCACCTTGCGGCGATCGCAGCCTTCGAGAAGGCTTTGAGGTCGCGCCGGCTCGGGGTTTCGGGACACGCTGAAGCCAATTTTCGGTTGGGGGAGATCTTCGTGTCCCTCGGCCGTCGGGATCAGGCGGTCTCCCATTTCCGCGACGCCGCGAAGGTCGCGCCCGAGGCCGATTGGGGATCTCAGTCCCAGGCCTACCTCGATCTCTTGCAGTAGCTCAGCCGTCGTATTCCGCTGCGCGGGAACGTCGCTGCTACCCTCCGATTGCAGATAGGCAGTGAGGGGGCGGGGTGGCTGAGGAGCGGACAGTCGAGGTCGTACCGGTAGGGGAGCCCGCGGAGGCTCCTGTCGCGGTGCAGGAGGAAGAACTCGACCCTTCCGTCCGCCACACCTTCGAGGACGCCCCGATCGGCGAGTATCTGCGTCGGCAACGCACACTTCGGGGCGTGTCGCTCCAGGAACTCTCGTCGGCGACACGCATCCCACTGCGCTCGCTCGAGCGTCTCGAAGGCGGTGGTTTCGACGGTGAGACCGACGGATACGTACGCGGCTTCGTACGGACCGTTGCCGTCGCCCTCGGCCTCGATGCCGAGGATACGGTCTCCCGGGTTCTCGAGGAGCCGACGCCGGGTTCCTGGGAGCGGCAATCTGCCCAACGTCGGGTCAAGCGGCGCTTCGCCGCGTTTTTTCTCGTTGCGGTGGCGGTGGTCGGGTACGTCATCGTCCAGTCGGTTTGGGACATGCTGCTCGGTAGCGCCGCCGATGACTCGGACCGCGAACTGGTCCTCTGGCGGGATCCGGTTCGGGGATTGGCCGAGTCTGCCGGCGTCGTGGTCGACCCGGGGGCCGAGATCGCCCCGGGTCTCGGACCGCTCGTTTCCGGCCGGTCGGAGCAAGTTGTGCCGCCTGCCGAGAGCGGCGGGCGCTGACGCAAGCCGATGCCGACGATCCGGTGTGAAGCGCTGTTGCTGCGCGTCGTCGATTATGGCGAGTCGGACCAGATCGTCCACCTCCTTACGCCGGAGGGGGGCCGACTCACGGCGATGGCGAAGGCGGCCCGGCGCAGCCACCGACGCTTCCCGGGTACTCTGGATGTCTTCAATCATCTCGCGATCGAGGGGCGAACCAGGCCGCGGGCGTCGATGGCCTTCCTCGAGCGCGCGCGGCTGATCGATCCTTTTCTAGGACTCCGCGAGCGGTCGGATCGGTACGCTCTGGCGAGCTTTCTGGTCGAGTTGCTGGACCGTTTGTCGCCCGAGGGCCTGATCGCCGAGGATGCCGGTCGTCTATTTACCTATGCCCGAGAGAGCCTGGCGCTGGTCGAACGGGTGCCCCCATCTGCCAGTCTGCGGCTGGTGCTCGAACTGAGAGGGCTGGAAGCGCTCGGGCTTCGACCCCAGCTCCGGAGCTGCGTCCGTTGCGGTCGTGTCGCAGGGGACGAGATCGCGCATGACCACGTCGTGCATTTTCATGTTGCAGACGGTGGAATCGTCTGTTCGGCCTGCGGTTTGCGAATCGACGGGCTGATCCCGGTCCAGCTGGGGACGCTCCGGCTGCTGGAAGCAGGCCTGGCGAGCCCGCCGGATCGAATTCACGAGGTCGCGTTTGAGCCGCATGCACTCTCGGAGGCGGCGCGCTTGATCTTCCGATTTCAGCGATTCCATGTCGGGGTCGAGCTGAGGAGTGAGCGTTTTTTGGAAGAAGCCCTGCCGGTCTCGCCTGCTGGACGTCGTTCGTCCTGAACCGATAGGTCGCGGTGGCCCGCTCGGGGCGACTGCCCGCTCGGGGCTACCGGAAGGCCTGCACCAAGAAGAAGAGGCCGACCCCTCCGAAAGTGACAGTGATCGCGCTGCCGACTACAACGACCCGCCACAAGTCCTCCGCGAGTGCGGTGGCGATGGGTCGGGAGCAGCGATAGGCCGTCAGGAGGGCGATGGCCGCCAGAAGCAGGCACGCCCAGACCGTGAGTTCTCCGGATTCGGTTTGAAAGAAGGACCAGACAACGCCCAGAGCCTCTCCGATCCGGTTGATGTTCTCCACCATGCGACGGGTCCCTCTGAACGCCTTTTTACGCCCTTCGGGACTGTCTGATGCGCTCTGACGATCCCCTCGGTGCCTTGATCACCCCGTTATCCTACCCGAGGCCGCGATTCGCTGCAGCAGAGGCCGCTGCTCGACCGCCCGGTCGGAATAGGGGATACTCCGCCGCCCCGGAGACCGGGAGACCCCTCGGCCGGACAGTCGGTTCGACGGGGCAAGAGCGGAAGGGAGCACGCTGTTCCCGGGCACGGGGACCGACCGCGGAACCGACTGCGTGCAGCTCGATCGAGCGCTGTGGTCACTCTGGAAAGACCCCGACCAGTGTCTCCTCCATCAGGATTCCAATTCACCCATGTCCGACATTTCGAATGAGACCGCTGCCTCCGAGCAGGATCGCGAACGCCACCCTCTGGCGATGGAGACTCTGGTCTCCTTGTGTGCCGCAAGAGGATTCATCTTCCCCGCGAGCGAGATTTATGGCGGCATCGCTGGCTTCTGGGATTATGGCCCTCTCGGCGTCGAGTTGAAGAACAACCTCAAGGCGTTCTGGTGGCGCAGGATGGTGAGAGAGCGCCAGGACGTGGTCGGGATCGACTCTGCGATCATTTCGCACCCGCGGACCTGGGAGGCGTCCGGGCATGTGGAGAACTTCAGCGACCCGATGGTCGACTGTCGCCGCTGTCAGAAGCGTTATCGGGCGGATCAAATTCCGGACGAGCCGTGTAGCGAGACTCGAAGGAAGGACGCGGATCGCTCCTGCGACCTGACGGAGGCCCGCGACTTCAACCTCATGCTTTCGACGCAAATCGGCGCCTCGGTGGAGGAGTCTTCGACGGCCTACCTCAGGCCCGAGACCTGTCAGCCGATCTTTTCAGGATTCAAACGCGTCCGCGAGGCGGCCCGCCAGAAAGTCCCATTCGGGATCGCGCAGATCGGCAAGGCATTCCGAAACGAGATCACGCCCCGCAACTTCACGTTTCGGAGTCGGGAATTCGAGCAAGCCGAAATGGAGTTCTTCTGCCATCCCTCCGAGCGGGAGCAGTGGTTCGAGCACTGGCGGGCCTACCGCTATCAGTTCCATCGTGACATCGGGATCGATGATTCGTTGCTACGCACCCGACCCCACGCCGAGGACGAGTTGGCGCACTACGCGAACGCCGCCGACGACATCGAATTCCTGTTTCCATTCGGTTGGCAGGAGATCGAGGGGATTCACGATCGTGGCGACTGGGACCTCTCCCGTCACACGGAATATTCGGGTAAAGAACTCGCGATCACGGATGAACAGACGAAGGAGCGCTTCACCCCCATGTGTATCGAGACTTCGGTCGGTATCGATCGGACGACCCTCGCTTTGCTCGTCGCCGCCCACACGACGGAGCCGTTGGAGGACGGGGAGGAGCGGACGGTGATGCGCTTCCATCCGGCTCTCGCCCCGATCAAGGTGGCTGTGCTGCCGCTTTCCAAGAAGCTTGCGGAGCCAGCCAAGGCATTGCACAGCAAGCTCTGTGGACAATTCAACACCTTCTACGACGATGCGGGAAATATTGGTCGGCGCTATCGCCGGCAGGATGAAGTCGGAACGCCTTTCTGTGTCACCTACGACTTTGACTCCGAGGAGGACGGCTGCGTGACCGTTCGGGACAGGGATACGATGAAGCAGGAGCGCCTGCCGCTCGAAGGGCTTGTGCACACGCTGCGTGACCGTCTGGAGGAGGGGCTGTGAGCGCTCGCAAGTCCACGGGCAGGAAGAAAAAGGCCGCCGCCAAGAAGACGGCCTCGAAAAAGGGGGTGCGGGCGGGGAGTCAGGCGAGCAAGCGGGCCAACGCAAAGCGTAGGGCGGACAAGAGTGCCGCGGCGAAGGCGGCGAGTCAGCGCCGGGTCTTCTTCTTCGGGGGCGGTAAGGCCGATGGCCACGCGGGGATGAAGGAACTCCTTGGCGGGAAGGGCGCGAACCTCGCAGAGATGACCTCGCTCGGCATCCCTGTCCCGCCGGGCTTCACGATCTCGACGGACGTCTGTTCGGATTTTAACCGGCGGTCGGGCAAGCTTCCCGTCGCGGTCAAAGCAGATGTGCTCACTGCGCTCGCGAATGTCGAGAAGCTGATGGATCTCCGCTTCGGAGATCCGGAGCGGCCCTTGCTCGTGTCGGTCCGGTCGGGGGCACGTGCCTCGATGCCGGGGATGATGGATACGGTCCTGAATCTCGGCCTGAACGACGATACGGTCATCGGGTTGGCCAAGATGGCGGACGAGCGGTTCGCCTACGACAGCTATCGCCGCTTCGTTCAGATGTACGGCGACGTGGTGCTGGACGTACCTCATGACCGGTTCGAGCAAAGGCTGGAGGCGGAGAAGGAGACACGGGGCGTCGACCAGGACATGGACCTGTCCGCCGCGGATCTGAAGAGGGTCGTGCGAGACTATTTGGAGATCGTGAGGGAGGCGACGGGCGCCGTCTTCCCGCAAGACCCACAAGAGCAGCTCTGGGGGGCGATTGGCGCCGTCTTTGGCTCTTGGGAGAATCAGAGGGCGATCGCCTACCGGCGACTGAACGACATTCCAGACGATTGGGGAACGGCGGTCAACGTCCAGTCGATGGTCTTCGGGAACATGGGGGACAACTGCGCCACGGGTGTCGCCTTTACACGCAACCCCTCGACGGGAGAGAAGAACTTTTACGGTGAGTATCTGAAGAATGCCCAGGGCGAGGACGTCGTCGCCGGTATTCGTACGCCGCAACCGATCAATGAGGAGAGTCGAGCGGAAGACACCCGAGAGCTTCCCACGCTCGAGGCCGAAATGCCCAAGGCCTATCGGGAGTTGGTCAAGATCTACAAGAGGCTCGAAAAGCATTATCGGGACATGCAGGACATCGAGTTCACCATTCAGGATGGGACTCTCTGGATGCTACAGACCCGCTCCGGAAAGCGGACGACGGGCGCGGCGGTCCAGATTGCCGTCGACATGGCGCGAGAGCGGCTGATCACGAAGGAAGAGGCGATTGGGCGCGTTGATGCGAACTCTCTAGATCAGCTTCTGCATCCGACGATCAACCGCTCTGAGGCACCGCCCGTCGTGGCTCGAGGCCTACCGGCGTCGCCAGGGGCGGCCGTGGGTGAGGTCGTCCTCTCGGCGGAGGCTGCGGAGGCCAAGGCGAAGGGGGGGGCGAAGGTCATTCTCTGTCGCACGGAGACTTCGCCGGAGGACATCGTTGGGATGAACGCTGCCGAGGGCATCCTCACGGCGAAGGGAGGCATGACCTCTCATGCGGCCGTGGTGGCTCGGGGGATGGGGAAGTGCTGCGTTGCGGGCTGCGGCGCTCTGGCGATCAACTACGAGCAGGGGGTGATGCGGATCGGAGAGCATCTGGTTCGTGAGGGCGACGTCATCACGGTGGACGGCTCGAGTGGTGAAGTCATGCTCGGGGAGGCGCCGACGGTTACGCCCGAGCTCGGCGGTGCTTTTTCCCAGCTGATGAAGTGGACGGATAAGATTCGCCGGCTCCGGGTGAGGACGAACGCAGACACGCCCCACGACGCGGAGGTCGCGCGTTCCTTCGGCGCCGAAGGCATTGGGCTTTGCCGGACCGAACACATGTTCTTTGAGCCGGGGAGGATCCTCGCGGTGCGCGAGATGATCTTGGCCTCCGACGGAGTGAGTCGTGAGGTGGCATTGGCGAAGCTGCTCCCCATGCAGCGCAGTGATTTTGAGGGAATTTTTCGGGCCATGGATGGGCTGCCGGTGACCGTCCGGCTCCTGGACCCGCCGCTCCACGAGTTCCTGCCTCACTCCGAGGAGGATATCCAGGCGGTGGCCGACTCGCTGGGCCGGTCGCTCGGAGACCTTCGGCACGCGCTCGAGTCCCTGCACGAGTTCAACCCCATGCTCGGTCACCGTGGATGTCGGCTCGGGATCACGTTTCCAGAGATCTACGCGATGCAGGTTCGGGCGATCACGGAGGCCGCCGTCAATGTGAGTCGTGATGGCGTTCGAGTGAAGCCGGAGATCATGATTCCCTTGGTCTCTCACGAGAAGGAACTCGAGCGGCTTCGAGCGTTGGCTGAGCAGGTGATCGCGGACGTGAGGCAGGAGAACAAGGGCACGCGGGTAAGGCCGACGATCGGCACGATGATCGAGGTGCCGCGGGCCGCGTTGACGGCGGACCGGATCGCTGCGCATGCGGATTTCTTCTCGTTCGGCACGAACGATCTGACGCAGATGGCCTATGCGCTTTCGCGCGATGATGCGGGCAACTTCCTGCCCGATTACGTCGAAGGCGGGCTGATCGATGCGGATCCCTTCGTCTCGATCGACGTGGGAGGAGTCGGCCAGCTCGTTCAGTACGGCGTGGAGCGGGGGCGGGCGACGCGTCCAGATCTGAAGCTCGGCATCTGTGGTGAGCACGGCGGGGACCCTGCGAGCGTGCGCTTCTTCGCCTCGGTGGGTCTCGACTACGTATCGTGCTCGCCCTATCGCGTGCCCTTGGCTCGCCTGGCCGCTGCTCAGGCGGCTGTGATGGACCTGGAGGAGGGGACGTGAAGCCTCGTGCAGGGCGTCTCCCAATCCCCGTCGCGGCCCTGGTGATCGTCTTCCTTTCTCTTCCGGCCTCATGTGCCATGGACCAGGGCCACCGGGAGAATCTCGGGGTGGCGCAATGGGCCCGAGATCTCTCCTCGAACGAGCGCGCCGAGTTGGAAATAGCCCTACCGGCCGAGGCTCTTCGCGAGTTCCTGCCCCTCTCCGAGATCTTCTACGCGAGGATTACGAGCCGCCGTTTCAACTCGCGAGCGACTTTCGAGGACCCGAGCGTGCGGCAATTCTTCCCTACGGTGGCCGCGTACTCGGACTACTACGCGGCGCTGGTCGACGCGCTTGACCGCGCGCATATTCGCTTCAACCGGCCGTCTCGGGTCGACTTGTTGGGCATCGCGGTGTCGGAATCGGGGACGCTATTGCTGGCACTTCGGATCACCGGGCGGAACGATCTACCGCTGCGTTTCTGGAACGCGACGCTTCTCCGGACGGACGAGTGGGTCTGGCGAGAAGATCGTTGGTTCATCGTGCCCGGGAAGGTGTAGTGGGGTGTGAGGAATTCCCTCCCATCAAAGGGAAAAAAGATTCCTCTGTTGAGGTCGCCGGGCTGCCGGAGAAAAACCGTGATGGGTCTCACATCCCTTTGAAATCAAGCACTTAGGGTCGATTGGGGAATTTGGGGGTGTGCTGGCACACAGATTGCTCTTACAATCACTGAGCCCGGACCTCCGGGCAGACTTTTGAAAAGCCAATAGCTCGGCGAGTTTCGAGCGGGCACCATGGTTCGATCTTTCACTCTCCCCAGCAGGAGTTCAGGGACCTGCAGGAAGCAGGAGAGTGATTCAGGGAGATCGGATTTGAAGAAGCGATCGGAGCGGGGCGTGCCCCGCATCGAGGCTTTTTCTGGACCCGCGCGAAACCTCGTCGGAATCGAGGAACGACGGACATGTCCGACGCGCAGGGAAAGCAGGGAGCGGCCACGCAGAAGGCCTGGGATTCCGACCGAGAACTGGTCGACCAGATTCTCGCGGGGAGCCTGGAGCATTTCGACCTTTTGTACGAGACGTATTTTCCGCGGGTGTATCGATTCGCTCTGAAGCGACTTCGGGACCCGGGAGAGGCGGAGGACGTTGCGCAGGAGGTCTTCATGACCTTAATGACTGCGCTCGCTTCCTATAAAGGGGAGTCGTCGCTTCTCGTTTGGATCTTCGGTGTCACCCGAAACAAGGTAAACCGTCGGTTCAGGAGACCCCGGCCTCGCCTCGAGCCGCTCGAAGAGGGCGGCGCCCTCGATATCGAAGCCGGCGAGCCGCGGGCGGACGATCGCGTGGACGCACGCCGCGTGTTGGGTCGCTGTGAACGTGTCATCGAGGGCGATCTGACTCCGCTCCAGCGCCGTATCTTTGATTTGAAACATCTGCGTCAGCAACCGATCCGCGCGATCGCAGACGCGCTCGGAAAGAGCGAAGACGCAGTCAAGGCGAACCTTTACCGGATGCGTCGCGCGATCTCTTCTGCGACGCCCGGATTGGAGGGCGTGCTCCGCTCCTAAGGAGTCGCGCGCGTCTTGGGGCCCGCGCGAGGACGTCCTTTTTCCGGCTAATCCCGCTCTGTCCATCCCCAAGCCCCGGCCGCCTCGCCCACCATTGGATAGTCGCTTGCCTCGCTCGCTATGGATGGTGGGGGCCGTGGGCGGTGGGGGAAGGCGAGGATCCGTTCGATTTTCGTTGCGCACGTCGGACCCAGTCGGAGAAGTCTTCGAGGGTCAGATAGAAGACGGGGACGACCAGCAGCGTCAGAACCATGGAGGAGAGCATCCCCGCCGCTGTGGCGACGGCCATGGGTGCGCGAGTCTCCGAGCCCGGGCCGAGTCCGATGGCCGCGGGCAGTACGCCGAAGATCATCGAGAAGGCGGTCATGAGGACTGGGCGCATTCGCACCGGCGCGGCACGGCGCATCGCCTCGACGCGGTCGAGTCCGGTTTCGCGGAGCTGGTTGGCGTAGTCCACGAGCAGGATCGAGTTCTTGGTAACGAGCCCCACGAGCAGGATGATGCCAATCAGGCTGAATAGATTGAACGTCATCCCGCCCATCCCGAGAGAGTGGCAGAGCAGAAGACCCGCGAAGGCGCCGACCGTGGCAAAGGGCAGAGCGAGCATCACGGACAGGGGCATCACGAAGCTCTCGAATTGGGCCGCGAGGACCATGTAGATCGCGAGGATCGCGAGCGCCAGCATGAGGCCAAACTGGGAGAAGCTTTCCACCATGGACTCCGCATCCCCGGCGGGTTCCAGCCTCATCCCCGGCGGTAGAATGCCCTTCGTCGCGGTGTCTGCGAGCGCGATGGCTTCGGCCAGCGCGAGACCCTCCAGGTTCGCGCGGATGGTGACGGAGCGCTGGCGGTTGGTTCGAGAGATTTCAGAGGCCGCAGCGCCGGTCTGGAGGTCGACCAAGTTTCGCAGCTCGAAGATGTCGCCCGTTCGAGAGCGTACGTAGAGGTCGTCGATGACGGAGGGGGAACGATTCTCTTCTCGTTCCAGGCGGAGTCGGATGTCGTATCTCCCACCGTCTTCTTTGAAGACCCCCACGTCCACCCCACCGACCAGCGCTTGAATGGTCTGCGAGATCGCGGCGGCTCCGACGCCGAGGCCCGCCGCCTTTTCGCGGTCTGGAATCACGCGCAGCTCCGGTTGGCCGAGATCCAGCGTCGTGTCGAGGTCCACGAAGCCATCGATCAGCGCCAGTCGATCGATGACGAGCCCCGCGAGTCGGTCGAGCTCTCGGAGCGGCAGGTTGCCACGCAGGACCGCTTCGAACTGTGCGTTGGAGGAGTTCATCGAAGAGAAGGGGTCCATGACCTGGACCTTCTGGCCAGGGATGCCTGCGAGCTTGCGTCTCGCCTCCCGGATGATCTCGAAACTGGACCGCTCTCGATCGGCAGGGGAGCCCAGGGTCACCATCAGGTTGCCCGAGTTGGGTCGGCCGATCCCGGCGGAACTCGAGACGCCGAGAGTCGAGAACATGCCCCGCGTTTCCGGAAACGAACTCATCACCGATTCGTTGTATTGCAGGAATTCATTCGAGAATTCGAGACTGGAGCCCGATGGCATTCGATACATGACGAATACGATTCCGCCGTCCGAAGGGGGGAGGAACTCGCTCCCGATGAATCGGCTGCTGAGGCCGGCGAAGAGGAGGCTGGCGACTGCAGCACCGAGCGTGATCGCCCGACCCCGCCTGGAACGGATCGACCAGTCGAGTACTCGGCGATAGGACGCCTCGAGCGAGTTGAACCCCCCCTCGAGGGCCTTGCGCACGCCTCGGTCGCGGCGCGGGGCCGGGGCGGGCATGCGCGCCGCCAACATCGGCGTGAGGGTGAGCGCGACGAAAAGAGAAAGGATGACTGCGCCCGAGACGGTCATGCCGAATTCGGAGAGGAAGGCGCCGACGATGCCCTCTGCGAATATGGTCGGGACGAAGACCGCGGCGACTGAGAACGTCGCGGCCGCTGCGGCAAAGGTGATCTCTCGCGTGCCGTCGCGCGCGGCGGTGCGGGGGTCCTTGCCGCTCTCCCTATGCCGCTCGATGTTCTCGAGGACGATGATCGCATCATCGATGACGACACCGATCGCGAGAGTCAGCCCGAGCAGGGTCATGGTGTTGAGCGTGTAGTCGGCGAGCCAGAGCAGCCCGAATGTGCTGATGAGCGAGAGCGGGATCGCGAGAGAGATGATCAGCGTCGGCCGGACTCGTTGCAGGAAGACGAACACGACGAAGATGGCCAGGAAGCCGCCGAAGAGCAGGGCGAACTGAGATTCCTGGACGGACTCGACGATCGGAGCGGAGAAGTCGATGTAGTCCTCGCGTTGGGCCAGCTCGATTCCCTGAGGCAGG
>Ga0315331_10002913_pt1 | contig 12872 bp, 27 predicted proteins | sample M160m34915metaG_FD_203456 | JGI IMG/M metagenome (GOLD analysis project Ga0315331, IMG submission 203456) | Ammonia-oxidizing marine archaeal communities from Monterey Bay, California, United States - M1 60m 34915 | ecosystem: Environmental > Aquatic > Marine > Intertidal zone | place: USA...
GTCGTTAGAGACTTCTCAATGTACCATCCACCTGGCCCTTGGAAGCCATGGTCAAAGTATTGAATCCAAGGCATATCCTCGTTTTGAGGTGCTGGTAGGAATCTTACAACTGCATAACCATTACCAGTCTTATCTAAGTCGATTTTCCAGTATCGTTCATCGTTGTAGGATTTAGTTTCACCACTAGAAACCTTTTCTAATGATGCTTGTAAGGTGTCGAATCCACCTCTAGATTTTTTTAAGTCTTGAAATGACATATATTTATCCTCGTATTTGCATTGTATTGCATTTTATTACTATTATATTAAACTAAGTATTGTTCCAAAGGTTCAACACTTAATTCATCCTTCATTATATAATAATCTATGTTTTGGAATCTGTCAACTAAAATCTTTAGTTGTTCTGTCTGGGATATCCAACCTTGGTCACCAGTCTCAACAAGTCTGTTGTTCTCTGGGTCGTCTTCTGTCCCATAACATTCAGTTCCAGCATAGATGTTATTATATTTAGTCGTATCGTAATTCCAAATAGAATCAAATCCGACAAAAACTACATTACTGTAGTCGTGGTTCATAGATGCCATTGCAGCTGCAGTAGTACCTGCGAACCAATTCTCAAATAGATGGTAGTCATCATCTGGCCCACCAACACTTGAAATCTTATAGTCATTCTCTACTCCTATTGCTTGCATTTCTAGGATACCAATGTTTCCATTACCTTTTCCATGCATAGTCACTTTAGAATGACTTGGGTCTATCCACTCTTTTACTGGGACACCCATTGTTCCTTTAATCATGTTATACTCTTCATGTCCTAATGGGTCATCCCATTCTCCAGAGAAATAACATTTGTTGTATTTTGGATACTTTGTCTTACAACATTCACCCATGATACTTACATCTACTATTGTAAGATAATCTGGAGTGTAGTCTCTAAACAGTGCATTACAACCCCATATGTCTCCACCAAGCAACTCTAAGTCTAATCCTATCCTAGACTGACCATTACCTATGATGTATGCAGTTCCATTTTCTGGTAACTTCACATTACTAATATAGATTCCTTGCTTATTTAAGTCTTGCCAACTTTGTGCTTCAAAATCAAGAGTCTCAAGAGTCATATACTTCTAATACCTTCTGTTTCAATTTGTCTTGGTTATATCCAATGAATCCTTTTGTCTTCTGGATTCGTTGTTTAAGTTCAGGCCATACATATTGTTCTGTTATCTTTATGCTGGAACTCCATTGTAAGAGGGAGTCCAATAATACTCCAGTTCCAAATGATATGGATTTTGATAACAAAGACTGAACGATGATAGGATGACTAGAACCAGTATTAACAAATAAGCTGTCCAGAACTCCTTCAAGTGAGTTAAGATATCTGATATCTTTTTCGAAACAGTAGAGAAGAGATTGGTTGTACTTCTTCCACTCTGTATAGTTTTCTTTTGATTCTTCACCGAATAAATCTCCTACCCAAAAATCCTTGTACATGAAGTTTGCAATATAGAAATCCTTAAGTTGTCCATTGTGTTGTTTCCTAAGTTTTGCAAACTGGAACTTATCGTTCCTCTTGAGATAACTCTCAAATGATGCAGACACTTTTCCATTGTACTTGTTGAAATCATAATCTGAATTATAATGTAATTTTATACCAAGATAAAGTTTGTAACTTTCATATCCAAATCTTGCATCCACCTACTAATTCCTATGTGTTCTTTTGTAGTGTTCAAGTGCAGCTTGTTCTCTCCACTTATTAATCTTGATTTGTCTTTTCCAATCGTTCTTCTTTTTCTGTCTTTTTGCAGAAGGTTTTTCATAGTATTGTCTCTTACGAACCTCTGCAACTATTCCATCTCGTTCACACTTCTTCTTGAATCGTCTAAACAAAACATCAAATGGTGGTGGCCCAGATGGTTTCTTTGGTTTTCTTCCCCATTCCTTTTGTCTTTGTGGTCTACGATTGTCAAACTTCTTCATATTGGTAATTTACCTTTTCCTTTCTTTGCATTTGGTTTTAATAGATTGTAAGATAACGCATCACTTTCAATCTTTTGTTTAAGAGGTGGAGTGATTAGATTCTTTACTGATTCTGGGTCAAGGTGTTGTGTTTCACAAAAATGCACGATTGCATCAATGTAGTTCAATCTCTTTGTCAATACTATATTCTCAATTTGTTCTGCAAACCTTTTCTTGGTCAAAATCATATAATCACTTTTATTTTCATTACTATATTAGTATACTACAGAACTGATATCTGTCAAGTTTTATTTTTGTATAGGATACTCATTAAACTCTCTGCACTGGTCACTTCCATATCGTTGGTTGTGTCTTCTATATTTGGTTTTCTCTTCCCAGTTTTCGATTGCTTTTCTGATTCCTTCTTCTGCAAGGACTGAACAGTGGAGTTTGATTGGTGGTAATTCGAGTGCATCTGCAATCTCTTTGTCTTTGATAAGTTTTGCTTGGTCGATAGTTTTGCCTTTAAGCATTTCAACAAACATTGTACTGGATGCAATTGCAGAACCACATCCATAAGTTTTGAATTTGACATCTTCTATTGTGTCTCCATTCATTTTTAAATCAAGTTTCATTACATCACCACATGCAGGAGCCCCAACCATTCCAGTTGCAACATTAGGGTCATTGGGGTCAAACCTTCCAACAGAATGTTTTTGTGGGTTCTCTAACACATCGTTGAATCTATCTACTACTTTTTTTGAATATGCCATAATTGAAAATATTTTCCCTTATAAATATAGGTGATAATTATTCATAACTCGTTGTAATTTATCATTATACTAACTATTATTTATAAGGAGACCGAACCTAAAATGAGTCGTGCTATTACCTATATCTATGAACACCGATGCGAAATCTGTAAGAACATTAGAGAACTAACTGAATTCTCGTTCTACATGTTAGCACCGATGGCTGTGCCGTTTTTAATAATCTGGTTGTCATCAACTAATTTCTAAATACCATATTCAGTTTTATACTGACTACGAAGTTCATGTAACTTCTCAACATACTTTTCACTTGGTTCTTCGATGAAAAGTTGACTTGTCCCATTACTCACTGCAATTAATGTCACAATTGACTCTATTCTTTGCCCTGTAAGTTCTTCAAACATTTTTGCATATGCAGTTTCCTGTATAAAATAATTCTGTATCCACTCTTCCTTTTTTGGTTTTGCACTGGTCTTAAAATCGATTACTGATAGTTTACCATTCCACTCTGCAATACAATCTACCCTACCAGCGAGTTGTAGTTTGTGAGAGTAAAGTGGTGACTCAAGTCCATGAACAGTTCCTATCTGATTAAGTTGATTTTCTAATGAGATGAATGCTTGTTGAGTCGTGGGCATTGCACCCTTGAACTTCTCTTCAAAGTTATCATTACGAATATAGTCTTCAAATAGTTGATGGGCAGATGTTCCATGTCTTGCAGCTTGAGTAGATATCTTGTTTGCTGTCTTTGCACCAACTCTCTTTCTCCATTCTTGGATACCCTTTCTACTCATAAGTCCAGTGACCGATGTAACAGAAGGATACTTCTCACCTGTTGGAGTTACATAATATCGTTTACCATCAATATTTTCTGTGGGTAATGATTCAAACCCATAATCTAGAATTTCAAATGTTTTCATTATGAAGTAAGTAAGTCTAATTTATCCCAATCGTGTTGTCCATAAACTGTCACATTATATGTGTCATCATGAAGTTTTTCTGCTTGAAAGAGCATTTCATAATTACCATCTTCTAAGATAGTTGCTTTAGAAACAAACTCTCTGTATTCATCTGCTGTCATTGTTACTTTTTTAACAACATTCATGTCTACTGTTTTATTTGCCATATGTTCTCCTACTGAACTGGATGATAATAATCCATATCACCATGCATGTCCCAGTTAAAATTAATAGTTATCTTACGAGAGTGAACTGGGTCACACTTGTGAGGTTGCATAGAAGGAAATAATATGACTTCACCTTCTTTAATAGGTTCTTCATATCCTTCAATGTTTGTATAGTCTTGTTCATCATCAAGTACCAGATGAATTACACCCGCCATGTTTGCTCTTGAGTGTGTATGATGTATGTATTCACCACCATCGTTATATTGATGACACCAAACTGTTACTACATCCCAATTAGGACATCCCCATGATTTAATGTATTTTTCTACTGGTTCAGTTATCATATTTAGGAAAAGTTGAACATACCTTGAACTCCTATTCTCTGGTCTATTTGTATATGGAGAAAAGAGTGGTTCATTGACATTGTAATCTCCAAATAATGATTGAGTTGGTCTTAGTTCTATCTCTTTAAGAAACTCTTCACGAAGATTCTCAAAATCTGTTATAGGATAGGTCTTAATGTATTCCATCATTGTGCAAGCAACATACAATTTGTCCATACTTCTGGGTCAACATCTATCCATTGTTTACAAATATCCCATTCATCCTCTTTAGGTTCTTCACACAAGTATGTCCCCTCTTTATCTGTATAACAAAGTCCTTCTAGTGGTTGATAAACACTACAACTTGTTAAGAGTACTAGTAATATTATTATTCTATACATTTATTTGTTAAGTTTCTTACCAGCTTTCTTTTGTGCAGTTTGCATCTTAACATGTTTATCAACGATTGCATCTGTCTTGACTTCCTTTGCACTTCTTCGTCTTATACTCTTACCAAGTTCTGACCTTGGATGGGCATCTGCAACCTTTGATAACATTTCATTGAATCCACCACTTCCACCTAGGTTAGTTCTACTACCAACTCCAGATGTAATTGCAGGAGCCCCTGTAATAACTTGTTTTAGATGTGGATTACCTTTCTTATATTCTTGTAAGTCATCCCAAGTCATCAACACATCGTGTTGTTCACCTGTTTCCTTATCTTCTAAAGTATATATTGGCATTATAGTATCTTCTCAAGTATAAAAACTAATGGAATGAATATGTATAATCCTATTAATAGTTTTTCTACTCTATCAAATTGTTCATCTGTTGGCATTATGCACCCTTAATTCTTTTTTCTAGAGTCTCAATCTGTTTGAGTTGTTCTTTGTTTGGTTCTTTAACCTGTTGTAGTCTCTCTAATGCTCTAGTCCTTCTTCCATTAAGACCACCAGTATGACTAAACTTTACTCTTGCTCTACTTCCCACTACTATCTCCAAAAAATATATTCAACAAGGAACTGATATACTATATAAACCATAGCTCCCCAGAATCCTATACTAACAAAGAACTTTAGAAGTTCTACTGGAAAATTCCAGAACATTAAAAATGTATCCATTATGCCTCCATAAATTGTGGAGTCTCTTGATTAGTCCACTTTGCAATTTCTTTCTTATACTTTATGTAGTAGTCTTGATATGCATTAACTACATTCTCTTGTTTAACATCATCAGGCATTGCAAGATAAGGGTCAACAAAAGGTTCTACTGGTATTTGCATTGGTGGATTTGCAAGTATACCTCTGAGTTTCAAATCAGTTAGATGTACTCTACCATAACGATGCGTATATTCATAACATAGTTGTTCCCACATATTGTATAACCAAATGTAATGGTTTTGTGAGTCTCTTACCCACTTACCACTTGGATGGTTTACATGGGATGCCTTGTATAATAGTTTCTCATGGTTCTCTAGAGGATGTTTCCATCGTTGTATCCTTCTACCATTTGCAGTTCTATCTGTATACTGGTCACCATCTAAGACACGATGTGCAGTAGACATCAACTGTGCATACTCAATAATCATTTTAACCACATGTTTATCACAATGCATTTTTGCACATGCCTGTGGGTCTTTATCTAAATAAAATATATTCATACTACTATTATACCTTGTTAAACATATATGTCAATCCCATTCTTGGGAAAGGTGCATTAGAACTAACTAGTCCAGCTCTATGAGGTATTTGACCCCTAAAGAATACTAGACTTCCACCTTTAGGTAATTGACAATGTATTACCTCATCATCCTTGTAAAAGAATGTCTCACCACCCCAATTGTAATTCCAATTTGGATTCATATAACATATTGCAGTGTATCCTTCTCTATCAGTATGGATAAAAGAATTGTCTCCATGGTCAAATAGATTAATATATGCAATCTCTGGATAGGCCTTCATGTTTCCACAAGGTCTTAGAGACAACTCAATCTCTCCTATCTTTTCTTCAATCTGTGGACTTATGATATCCCATATAGGTTTCCATCCTTCTCTAACATCTATATTCTCATCTGGATAGAATAATGGTTTACCCCAAGTTTGTTTTTCCCAAGGAGCATTATCTACTGATTGCATCTTCTTGACATATTCATACTCAAGAAACTGTTCATAGAAAGGAACACAATCAAATGCATTATCAATCGTATGTACTCTTGACTCTATAAACGCCATATCTGCTTCATGTACTTTCAATATTATTTTTTACCTCTGACCATTTCTCAAGAACTGGATTATCATGTTGACTGTTTTGTAATTCACCAATTCTCTTGTATGCCCATGCAAGTTGTTCTTGTAAATCCTTGACATTATTTTCAAGTGCCTTGATTGTGTTCTCTTCTCTCTTGTCTTTTTTTAGCATTTTCTCGTTTCCTTAGTTGTGCTAGAACAATTACCTTTTCTTTCTCATTAAGACATGTTATATCTTGTGGCCCCCATAGAGTACCAATCCGAGTAAGTTTATCACACGCAGATAACATATGATTCCAGACATCATCCTCTGGATTACCTTTTCTATCTTTTTCAAATAATTTTCTACTGAATCGTAGTGATGTTGTTTTGTGATTATCTGCATAATCTGAAATCTCTCTACCTAACTCTGCAAAGAAAAGTTCTCGTGGAGTCATGTCGTATGGACTTGGTTTTTTACCATGTTGGTTCATTATATATCCTTATTCATTTTATTATGACCTATAAGTGGCCAATTATATTATAACAAATTATGTACTCATGAATCAAGTGTTTTCTGAGGAAATTGTATAACATTACCCATGCTTTTCTTTTCCTCTTCTTTCTCTGATTCAAATTCATCTACTTCTTTTTGAAGTTCTGGTGGAGTAGAATAACCCATATCTGTTAAATAGTCTTTTAACACATAAGGGTCTAACATATCTGCATTCCACTCTTGTTCTGATATAATGTCTTCTCCAGATTCTTGCATAAGATTCTGTCGACTTCTTAAATAGGTATCACATATCATTGATAGATGTGTGACTGCTTTATATAATGATATCCACTCTTGTTCTATTTGAACTGGATGGTCATGGTCATCTGCAAATGCGATTGCCATCTTATTAAACCATCCATTATCATTATTCACAATAAGAGCAATATCTCCTCTCTGGAGTTTTAAAATGTGTTCTTTGTCGGACATTAACCTTGTAACTTAAGTTGATTACTGTTTGATACGATTTGACTACCAGCATAACCATTAAGTTCTACTGCGTAATCAATCTCACCTTTTTTCCATGAATTTGATTCTATGTTTGGATGTCCTGTTGGTAATCCGAATACACCACTATCTATGGCTTGAAGAGTTGTTGCAACTCTAGAATTACCTGTAAAATTATAACAATCTTTGAAGAGTCTCATACTTCCAGTTACTTTAGGTGTATGAGTAACATCTACATCTGCTTTGGAAAGTCTTCCAAGACCATTTGCTACTAACCATTTTTCAGATGATACAACATCTGAATTGGATGACCCTTTTGTAAATTCCATTTTGTATTTCATTCCAGTACCAGAAACTACAAAATCATTTGCAGCTGCAATTGTTATAGGATATGTTTCTCCCCTACCAAAAGTTGGTATGATAGGGTCTTTATTTGTTGGTGAAACTTTTGAAGTATCTCTTGAGACTGAATTGCCTTGTGTATTATTTGCTGTTGCACCACCACTACTCTTTGCATTATCTTGAATAGTAAATGATGTTGCATCTGGATTTACTTCATTACAAACTGCTTTCCTGTAATCAGATGCAAGTTTCCATGAAGTGATATGTTCTACAGTATCAAAGTTACCTGTGGATGATACTACTGAACTTCCATTCTTAAATACAAAAGGATGTGAGTAAGCATCTAATCCAGAATTACCTACCCAACAAACACCACCCCAATCTGCTGTGACTGTTTCTGATGCAGAGTCCCCAGCAAATATTGGTAAGACTACCATTTCATTACCATCAACATTCTTTTCACCTGTAATGTTTAATGTTCCAGAAAAGTCTTCTTCTCCATTGTGACCTCGTTGATTATCAACCAAGTACTTACCATCCATATGTGTGTTATCTTGTATCTTACCACCTCTAACTACAACATTATCATACAATCCTTTCCAGAATGTTTTGAATTGTGTTGCAGATAATGGTGAAGGATGACCACTGTTGATTGTATAAGTTACTTTTGTTTGAACCTCAAAAGAGTTATCTTCTACCCAAGATGGAATAGTTTGTGATTGTGCATCGTTTGCCATGTTATCCTCTTGTTACCTTTTTAACTCTTTCTATTTGTTGAGTAATGATTGCTTTTCTATTAGGCCAATAGATATACTCTTTGTCCTCATTCTCCATAAGTTTATGAAGAAGAGGTAAGATAAGTTCTTCTGCATCTGCAAGATTTGATTTCAATTTGGACACTGCAACATCTGTAGAACTACCCACATTTGTTTTTGCTTCATCCAGTTCATCTAGTGCATTGGATACTAATTTGTTGAGTACATCAACCTTTGCATCCAAATTTTCTATCTGTTCTGAATTAACTGCACCCTTAGATGACTCTGCAACTTTCTTAAGGTCTTCTGCAATCTTCTCATTGAGAGCTGCACTTTCCCCTGTCTTCGTTGTGAGTTCATCTTGGTCTACAGCAGTGAAACCAAAATCGAAACTATCTGCCATTACTTCTTACCTTTACTTCTCTTAAGTTTTTCTCTTGCATCAACAACTGATTCATCAGAAGTTTCATCACCTTCTGTCATACCACCATCAAGATTCATTTCTTGTTGGGCTTGTTGTTGTGCAGCCTGTCGTAGTTGTGCTTGAGTCTGACTTTCTGCAATTAGGATTTCTCTCAATCTTCCGATAGTTGAGAACTCTTCTGCTTTAAAAGTCCCTCTACTTGCAGCGGTATCAATCACTGCAACCATTTGCGCAATCTCTTTCAAACCCAATATCTGAGTTTGTATCAAATCAACTTGCTCTACATTTTCCATAATATCTCCATAATATCTTGTACATCTAGTCCAAAGGATTAGATGGGAATCTTTTTACTGTTGTTGGAACAGAACCACTCCATCCATCAACCTGTTTTACAACTGGTTCTTCTGCATTATAGTCACAAGTAATACTTGTGCCTGGCACGAACCAATTCTTAGATGTTGAACTATAAATCATTTCATGAGTGAGACCATTCATAGGGTCAACAATTTTTAACAATCCCATCACTGGGTCATAATGTCTGACTTCTGCAATCTTAACTGCACCATTATCAGTGTAGTTGATTGCCCTTTCAGAATCAGTAAGTCCTAGTTTGTTGATTGCTTTTTCCATAGTAGTATTTATATCAATACTTACTTTGGAGTTAGGTCAAAACCTGCCAATTCACAAATTTCTTTTGTGACTGACTTGAAAGGCATAGTCTTATCTTTAATTGCAAGTAAGAATTCTGCTTCAGATTTTTCTAAAGACCTTAAGGTGTTTATGAAAATCTCTTCCTGTTTTGCAGCTTTACTGGTATTGTTTGCATTACCACCTTTGACCCAATACTGCATTCTTTTATAGATACGAATGAATCTTTCTGGAGCCATATCCATTGCACCTTCTGGTGTGTCTGGGTCTCCAACAACTACATTCTCTGGTAATCCTTCTGGTAAAGTAAACTCAACCCTAGAATCAAATGCAGCTTTAAGTGCATACTTAAGGTCTTGTCTTTCAATGTATTCTTTTAGAATATCAACCTTTGCCTGTTTACCTTTGGTTTCATCTGCAAGTGCAAGTATTTCTACAACACTTGGATTTCTTGGAAGTTTCCTTGGTGTCCATTTAGGTTTTTCAACCTCAATAGTTCCTGTAGTTTCAGATTGAGAAACAATTGCATCTGCAATTTTATGTGCCTCTTCCATATCAGGCCCCTTAAGGACTTCTTTCTGTGTTTCACCTAGAGATTCAACTACTGGTGAACCATTTGCATCTACACCAATATCTTCTTCTTTGATTCCATTAGAACTTGCGTCTAATGTCTCTAGAGTTTTTTTATTGAGTGACCCTTTAGGTCTTCCTCTTCCTCTTTTCTCTGCCATAATTAAAAGTCTCCAATACTTTCTTCTAAATCCATCAATCTGTTATTGATAAAGTAAGTTAGTAATCCAGCTCTGGATGCAACTTCTACATTATCAAATTCATGAAGAATTTGTTTTTTATACTCATTAGGTATATAGGTCAAGTCAATAAGACTCCTATTCCTTTGTAAGTTTCTATCTACCTCATCATCATTTGCAACTAATGGGTCTTTGATAATCTCTCTTTTCTTCTTGGAAAGAGGTCTTTGTCTTATACCCTCAACAAAACAATCATCTTGAGATAGTACATTAGGAACACCATCACCAGTATCACCACCTATAATGTGGTCAACAAGATATGCTTCTGCTTGTTCCTTAGTTAGTTTAATATTCTTCTTGGTTATAGGTGAAAATTGTTTCACTTTACTATATCTTTGAAGTTGTTGAAAATCCTTATCACCACTAACAATCATGATGTTCTCAGTATCACCATACTTTTCACAAAGTACTCCGATGATGTCATCTGCTTCACATCTATCAATCATTAGGTATTTATAAGGGAAATTGTCTTTTAATTCTTGTCTGATTGTAGTTATGCAATCAAATATTAGACCCCAATCTTTGGTATCGTTGTCTCTTCCTTTCTTACGATTTGCTTTGTAAGGTGGGAATACATCTTTTCTCCATACACCATGAGAGTCATCTGCAAGGACTAACTCTCCAAATGTTCTATGGTATCTTTTACGATACATTGCAAGGGATTTCAGTGCAATGTGTCTTACTAGAGGTTCATCTATTGGTTCTGTTCCACCTCTGGTCTGTGCCATTAGTGACGCAATTAGAACCTGCGTTAGGTCAATTAAAATCATTCAGTTCTCAATAATATAGTGTGTTCGTTAATTCTTCCTGTAGGTTTAGATGACTTTGTGTTTATTTCATCTAATACTTTACTTAATACTATTTTACCACCATCTTGGATTCTGTCAAGGAAAAATTCTGTTTTATTTCCTATTTTCTTCATAGCACTAAGATTGTTAAACTTTTGAATCGTTGTTCCTTTCACTGCAAGACCCATTCTATCCTCTGCAACAAACTTTGTGACTTCCTTGGTCTTGGTATTGAATGTCCATAGTTGCATTGCACCCACGATATTCTCTGGGTTAAGTGATGTAATGTGATACTCTGTATCTGTTATCTTGTAGTTTAGATTCTTTATTTGTTCAGTTGAACTATAAACTTTCTTCCTTCTTTTCTTTCTGTGTTTTTTCTGACCTTCTGCATACTTGTCACATTCACTTCTAATACTAAGAACATATTTGTAATACTCTTTTAATCCTTTCTTAGATAAGAATGAATATGCTTCTTTTAATTGGTCACACTTACCTTCTAATGTTTCTTCTAATTCTCTTTCAAGATAATGAAAGTTATCTCCAACCTTAACTGCAACTGGAGCTGATACTTTTTCTTCTGTTAGATATTTAAACACATCAAATTTGTTTTTAGGGTCATCTAGATAACAATCTAATTGATATTCAATCTCACCAGCATATTCATCTGCCTTGTTTTGAATTCTTTCTTGGATTGATACCTTTGGTTTACTCTTCTTTGTTTTATAGAAGTCTTCTTTGATTGACTTTGCAGAATTGATATCATGGATACATTTACTGACATGTTCTTTTATGAAATCTGTTGTCTTGGGGTCTAGGAGATTATCTTCATAAACACAAGGCACACCTCTAATTTGCATCCTTGCAAGTGCTGCAGCAGTCCTAGGAACATATGATAGTTTCTTTATCCCAGTAATGTGTTGTTTTTCATATCCTCTTTGAGACATCCATTCTGATAACCATTCACCACATGATTTATTATCACTCATGTAGTTATACCAATTTAAACATTTCGATTTGTCTCTAGTATCCTCTTTATGAGGTTCTACACCATAATAGATTTCATCAAGAGATTTTTGATTTCTCTTTCCCATGTTAATTACTTATACAATTTACTTTTTTGACCTATCTTTTTTCTTTGACTCAGAAACCATTTTAGTTGTTTCCCATGCAAAAAAACCCATAAAGATAGTAATACCAAGGGCAAATAGATTATTGACTATTATTTCCCATTCCATATTATTGACTCCAGTATGACAAAGTATGACACTTTTCCATTATTATTGAACCAATGCTATTGCAAGATTCCTTATTAAAAACAAAAGACCAACACCATTCAAAAGAATCAATGCCCTGTCTTTCCATATGACTGCAACCCATAACCAAAGAGTCACTCCAATAGTAGAAAGCATTAAGTCCCACATCTGAAACTCTGGAACACCTCTTATTGCCATTGCACCTAATACAAATACAGATGCAATCCACTTAATATACCAATCAAAGGTATACTTTGGTGTTGCAGATTTGAAAATCCTTGTAGAACCTTCCAGTTCTTGTTTAGTAAAAGTTGTATCAAGTGCTCTCTTGTATAACTTTTTAAATGGATTAAAACTCATTATCTGCCTTGCCCTCGATATCTTTTGTGAGACCTTTTCTTTGCCTTGTTCATCGTAGACATAGATATCTTTACTTTTCTACCTC
>Ga0315331_10002914_pt1 | contig 12867 bp, 11 predicted proteins | sample M160m34915metaG_FD_203456 | JGI IMG/M metagenome (GOLD analysis project Ga0315331, IMG submission 203456) | Ammonia-oxidizing marine archaeal communities from Monterey Bay, California, United States - M1 60m 34915 | ecosystem: Environmental > Aquatic > Marine > Intertidal zone | place: USA...
GAGTGGTTTGAAAAAATCCTACAACAAGGTAATGCAAAAGTTATCTTGTCGTGGCGGTCACAATCGATGGTCAATATTACCATACCCGATAAGCCGAGCGCTAGCATTTTAGAGTTAAAATCACTTGATGAGATAATCCAAAAAGCTGACAACATAGTTTTTCTGGGCGAAAAAAAGGGGACGCCATACGTAGGTGTCGATCTATCTTCAAGTGATAAAGAGCAATTTTATAATATGATCCCGGAAGCCGGGGTTTTCCTTGATTTGCGGGAATTTGGTCCACTTTTGGAGCGCTTTGAGGGCTCTCTTTTAGCATATAACCGAGCATTGTTATTCTGGCATACAAAGAATAAATATTGTGGGGTCTGCGGTGGAAAAACCCATGTGACCAAAGCAGGTCACCAAATAAACTGTAACGACCCAAATTGTGGGCAACTAGTTTTCCCTCGGACAGACCCTGCTGTTATAATGTTAGTGCATGATGGTAAAAGAGCGTTGTTGGGGCGTCAAAAAATATGGAAACCTGGCATGTATTCAACGCTCGCTGGCTTCCTGGAGCCCGGCGAAACATTAGAGGAGGCGGTTGCCCGAGAAGTATGGGAGGAAGCAAATATTGATGTTTCAGATGTTCGATACCATTCATCTCAGCCATGGCCGTTTCCTGGTTCAATAATGTTAGGATTTTATGCTCAGGCCAAATCAACGTTCATTCGCAGAAACGATGAGGAAGTAGAGGATGTACAATGGTTTGAAGCTAACGACTTACGTAATTTTCCTGCGCATGGTAAGTCGTTGCCCAGACCCGACTCAATAGCCAGACGATTGATTGAAGATTGGCTGGAAACAATGGATTAATTCAAATGCTAGTCGAGCATAATTTTTAATTCTCGTCGCATCTCAAAAAGGTAAGGCACGTAGACCCATACCGGCGATTTTCTATAGTTGCCATCCACTTTGGTATTCCAATTACCTCTTTTGTTGCATGTTCAAGAACAATTAGGGTTTTTTTGTCAATCCAACCATGAGTTCTGAGCTGGTTTGCACATTGTATGGACAATCCGCTATTGTACGGAGGGTCGAGAATTATTAGTCCAGCTTTCTCATCCGATGGTCGCATGATTTTCGTTACGTCCAAATTTAAAACCGTTGTTGCATTTGAAGCTTTTAAGGACCGTATGTTTTGATGCAAAACCTCTAATGATTTGACTGAATTCTCACAAAAGATAACATGGCCCGCTCCCCTAGAAAGGGCTTCCAAGCCGATTGCACCTGTCCCGGCAAAGGCGTCGATAACTAACTTATTTTTATAACTACCGGGGTACTTACCACCATCGAGGATGTTAAAAAGGGATTCGCGCACACGATCACTGGTAGGACGGAGGTTCCGCCCCTCGGTGGTTATAAGTTTAATTCCCCGATTTATTCCTGCTATTATCCGCATTTTTTCTCTTATTTCTTATTTTTTTGGTGGAGTTTTTTCTTTGTTGTTCCCCTCCAAAATTGTCAACTTTATTTGAAAAAATACCAAGTTGCTCTTTTAAACTGGATGGTTTCACTTCCTCTATTTTACCTGCTTCCAAATTGCCAAGTTGAAATGGTCCAAATGAGACCCTAATTAACCGCATTACTTTTAACTCTATGGATTCCATTAATTTTCTGACTTCCCTGTTTTTTCCCTCACGTAATCCGATTGTCAACCAAGCGTTGCTTGGCCCTTGCTTATCTAGTTTAATATCAATTGTTCCATACTTGATGCCATCGATGGTTACGCCTCTGCTTAATCTGTCGAGCTGGTTTGGTTGAGGCCGACCATAGACGCGCACACGATACCGCCGAATCCATGCGGTTGACGGTAATTCCAGTTGTCTTGCTAATTCGCCGTCATTCGTTAGCAGCAATAATCCTTCAGAGTCATAATCTAGACGACCAACGGATACCACACGTGGTATATCTTTTGGGAGGCTATCAAAGACAGTTATCCTTCCACGCACATCGCGCGTTGTTGTTATTTGTCCCGTTGGTTTGTGGTAACGCCAAAGCCGAGGTTCTTCTTTTTCCGGTATAGCCTTGCCATCAACTATAATAACACTTTTGCTGTTCACTTTTAGAGCAGGGGTATCAATAATAATCCCATCCACCATCACCCGTTTTGCAAGAATCCATCTTTCTGCATCCCGTCTAGAGCACAAGCCAGATCTCGCCATACGTTTAGCAATGCGCTCTTCTTTGGGCTCTTGTGCGAAAATGACTTCAAAATTATTCATAAGATCACCAGGCAAAATAATTATAATTATGCGTTAAGTTTTTTCCATTAATTTTTGGATAGGTTACCTATTCTTAGACCTGTTTTTACGCACCCAAGCAGGTTGCCCAAAGACTGGCACTGGCATAGGATCAATAGGTCCTCCAGGCCGTTGAGATCGAGGAGCAAATCTCCCCATACTAAGCATTCGGTCATACATTACCAAAGCCCCTGCAAGGCCAACGTTAATAGAAAACCGCATTGGAATTTTCACTACATAATCGCAACAATCTAACATTTGATCCGATAGTATGCCGCGTTCGGGACCAAGTATGTAGGCTGCACAGCGAGGATGATGAAAACTTGGCAATTCAATGGCATCGTCTGTGAGTTCAATTCCTATTAGAGAACACCCTGATGGCAAAAGGAGCTCTGCGACTGAAGAAAATTTATAAAAAGGAACACTTTTAGAAGAATCAGAGGTGTCGACAGCCCCGATCTCCCGAATTTCGATTGCTTCGGAGACAGTGAAGGTGAAGCTTGCGCCAAATGCGTGCGCAGTGCGAGTTACAGCACCCAAATTACTTGGTTTGCTGATTCCCTCCACCCCAATTCCAAAATAACCTCTCATTAATCTGGTGTTGCATAATTAACCCCACCAAGGCAAGCATAGTTTAATAAAAGCTTACGGAAGCTTTATGTTAACGAGGAAGGGGTCTGGTAAAAAGCCAATAAATACTAGTATCCAATGGAATTTATAAAATAATACGCGGCAGTTATTGAAATATACATTGATTAAGCAATAATTTCTCAATTTTTGGCTCAAATTGTAATAATACATTTGATTGAAAAACGTTTTTGTGCGATTGTGCGCGCTGTTTTCGTGGGTTTTCGTGCTCTCGACTGAGGGAAAACAACTATACAGTCGTCAGTGGCTCTCCGATATTACTAGCGGACAACTAGACCAAATTAGTCCAGATGTTTTTCGGTGAGGGTAGTTTGTTGTTTATCAGTTGTAATCTAACGCCTAGCTTCACGAGTTTATATTTGTTTCGATTGAAGGAATCATCATGTCTACTACGCCCGCGACAGAAGTACCCACAGAAGAGCCTCGCGCCGATGTACCAAAGGTGCGACAATGTTTACGATGTGAAGCAACATTCCACAGCCAGTGGGCCGGAGAGAGAATTTGCTCGCGATGCAAGAGCTCAAATACATGGCGTAATGGATCCCCTCTTGGTTCTGGAGCATCAGGTAATGGTCGGTGACTGATTAGCGCTCCCTGAACCAAAACGCTCCCCAATTAAATATAGTAAGCAGATAAATAACTGTGTTATGAACCTGCTTGGGCTTGGGCTTGGGCCTTACGTGCTCGCTTGCCGCCTTTTCGAGCCTTTCTAGCCGCGTATCTTGCATCACGAGCAGATTTTTGCTCTGCTAATAAAGCGATTGCTTCATCGGCTATTCTATCTGCCTCTTCCTTCTCAGCCAATTCGCGAGCTTCTTGAGCTGCTTTTTCTGCCTGCTCTCTCGCCTCTCTTTCAGCCTTCTCGCGAGCCAGCTTTTCTTCTTTCTCCGCTTTGCGTTCGGCTAAACGCAGTTGGCGAGCTGCAGAAATCGCTTCACGCTCTGCTCTGATTTGCTCAAACTCAGGGTCTCCTGGCCCTGGTCTTGCTTTGATCCGTTCTTGGATTGCTTGTCGTGCTTTGGCTTTATTAGCTATGCGCGAGCCGAAGCTGTCGTCTTTGTAAGAATTCTTCATCTTTCCCCATCTTTGTTTACGAAGTAGTAAAGTATTTCAATCATCCTATACTTATCTGATTGACCTTAATTTTTAATCCGATTGTTATTGTGAAGTGTGCTTCAAGTAATCCCAGTCATGAGAGAATTATTTGTGTTTTGCAAGTTTCACAATTCAAAAATCAAAAGCATGTGATGACTTGCGGACGAAAATAAGGATAATAATAAAAAATGCAAGTATACAAATAAAATGTTTCTCGTGTTACGGGATATTTCCGAGATCAGGCGCATCAACTATCTGCTGCAATTAGAACGTGAACCTCTAGCTAAAAATTAAATTCATTAGAAAGAACACTTTGTTATGACGATTGATCTAAACGCGGAAACGTTTCGTCCTGATAATTTAGGATTTTGCCCCCAGAGGCTAGCAAGAATTAATCCGTGGTTGGAGAAATATGTTGATGAAGGCAAACTACCATTTGCTGCTTTAGTTGTTATGCGAAGGGGAGAGGTTGCCTACTCCTCTATTTATGGTAAACGAGACATCGAAAAACAACATCCTGTTCTCGAAGACGGTTTGTACCGAGTGTACTCAATGTCGAAGTTGATTACTACGGTAGCAGCCCTGTCGCTGTTTGAGACAGGCGAACTGATGTTAGATGACCCAATAACTCGTTATCTCCCAAATTTTCGGAATCAGAAAGTCTATTCATCGGGAGATTTTGATAATATGAATCTACACGACTTAGCATCTCCGGTAACTATCCATCAATTGATGAACCATACCTCAGGCTTTACGTATGGTGCTTTCGATCCAAGCCCAGTCGGTCGTGCATTGAGAAAAGCGAAAATAGATTTTGGAAAAACAAATGAGAGCTTAGAAAATATTGTAGAACGACTCTCTACTACGCCGTTGTGCTTTCAGCCAGGGTCTAGTTGGCGATATGGAGTCTCAACAGATGTACTTGGTCGAATCATCGAGGTGGTAACTGGAAAACATTTGGAAAGTGTATTCAAGGAAAGAATATTTGATCCTTTACAAATGACTGATACATCTTTTTCCGTGCCAGATGACAAGCTAGATAAATTTTGCGCTCTGTATACACGAACCAATGAAAATCCTCTAAAAAAATTAGAAGATGCTGATGATAGTCGGTTTCGACAACCTATTATTATGAACTCTGGTGGTGGTGGATTAGTGTCGTCTATGAGGGATTATGTGAGTTTTGTTGAGATGATAAGAAGGTTCGGAGAATTAGATGGAGAGCGTGTGCTAGGAAGAAAGACTGTTGATTACATGATGCAGAACCATTTACCTGGTGACATGGCTTCGATGGGTCAGAAAACGTTCAGTGAGATGCCTATGACAGGAGTTGGTTTTGGTCTAGGAGGAGCAGTGTTACTCGACCCTGTCAGATCAGGAATTCCTGGGTCCAAAGGCGAATTCACCTGGGGGGGCGTTGCGAGTACAGCTTTTTGGATAGATCCACTAGAAGATATATCTGTAGTTTTTATGACGCAACTAATTCCCTCCTCTTCTTATCCAATAAGGAGAGAATTACGAGTGCTGGTTTATCAGGCGTTGGTTGATTAGTGTGATATAAAACAGTTTTTGAGTTGTTCATCTGAATTGCACACATACGGTATAAAGTTTAAAGTACTCGCAAGCGGATATCATTTTAATAACCGATGCGTAAGACCCAACAATCCTAATTTTGCAAAGTTATATGTGAAGTCGGTGATAAAAAAAACTTTGATGTAGTTAAACTGTTATTGAATGTGGTTTTGGAGTTGAGAATGAATGATGAAGAACAGGCGTCATTTGAGAAAGATAGAGCGCATCTACCAAAGAAATTAACTGGCGCGCAGGCTTGGTATGGGCCCGATATGTTAAGCTCGAAAAAATGGATATACTCTTTATCAGATCAAGATATTGATGAAATTAATATTGCTCTTAAAACGACAGAAAACTCGGATATCGCAGCTATAACTAAAGAAGATTTTCAGTTGCCGAACTTGTCGAAAAAGTTGAGAGAAATTCAAAACGAAGTAATTAATGGCCGTGGCTTTGCACTCATTCGAGGGCTACCTGTAGCAAATTGGTCGATAAAGCAGTCAGCCACAGCTTATTATGGAATTGGTATGCATATAGGCAAGGCAAGATCTCAAAATGCCATGGGGCATATCCTGGGTCATGTTCGAGATCTTGGAAGAGATGCTGTTAACGATAAAAATGCACGAATTTATCAGACGCGGGAAAGGCAGAATTTTCACACAGACTCTTGTGATGTTGTGTCACTTTTATGTCTTAAAACATCTAAAACAGGTGGTGCCTCTGCATTGGTCAGTTCAATGACTATTTATAATGAGATGTATGATCGCAGGCCAGACTTGTTGCGATTACTTTTTGAGCCCTTCGCTACGGATCGCAGAGGAGAAATACCTGAGGGAAAGAAACCATATTTTGAAATACCAGTTTTTAACTACTTTGAGCGTTATTTATCGGTCATTTATGCCCCTCGTTATATAGATTCTGCTCAGCGTTTTGATGGGGTTCGTGAGTTGTCGGAGAAGAGACGAGAGGCTCTAAACATGTTTGACTCTATAGCGAATGACCCCGCAATAAATATGGAGATGGGCTTTAAACCAGGTGATATTCAGTTTGTGCATAACCATACTATGCTGCATGACCGTACTGCATTCGAGGATTGGCAAGATGAAAATAAAAAACGACATTTATTGCGTCTATGGTTGGCAGTGCCAGATGCGAGACCATTGCCAGAAATTTATGCAGAAAGATATGGACAGGTAACTATTGGCGATAGAGGTGGCATTATTGTCCCGGGTTCAAAATTAAACGCGCCATTGGATCCTATCTAAATTTTTTCAGGCTAATCATGGAACGAAATAGTACATTTAACAATTAAATGCAGCTAGTGGGTTTATTTCTCTTGTTACTATCTATAAGCCGCGCTAGTTAACGGAATAGCTTATTTAAACAGACATAATAGTATAGGTGAGTATCAGATTATGCATCGTTATCGAACCCATAATTGTAATGAGTTAAGTGTCGCCGATGTCGGGAATACCGCTCGCCTGTCCGGTTGGATCCATCGCCGAAGAGATCACGGGCAACTCGTTTTTTTGGATTTGAGAGATCATTTTGGTATTACGCAATGCGTTGTCGACATTGAAGACGCAACATTCCCGATAGTTGAGAGTGTTCGAGTTGAGAGTGTGGTTACCATTACTGGTAGAGTGGTCCGACGAGACGACGAAACTATTAATAATCGCATTCCAACAGGTGAGGTAGAACTCAGGATTGACTCTTTTGAAGTTCAATCTTCAGCGGATCTTTTGCCCTTACAGGTCAACGCTGAGGAAGATTCAGGAGAAGAAAACCGCCTTAGGTATAGATTTTTAGATTTAAGGCGTGAGCGTATTCATAACAATATTGTTCTTCGTTCTGATGTTATATCTTCAATTCGAAAACGAATGGTTGAACGCGGTTTCACTGAGTTTCAAACGCCAATTTTAACGGCAAGTTCTCCAGAAGGGGCTAGGGATTTTTTAGTTCCTTCCCGATTACATCCAGGTAAATTTTATGCCCTCCCGCAAGCACCTCAACAGTTTAAGCAACTGGTAATGATGTCTGGTTTTGATCGCTATTTCCAAATTGCTCCGTGTTTTAGGGATGAAGATAGTCGTGCGGACCGGTCTCCCGGAGAGTTTTATCAACTTGATCTAGAGATGAGTTTTGTTGAGCAAGAGGATGTTTTCACCGAAATAGAACCCGTTTTAACAGGTGTATTTGAGGAGTTTACCGATTGGGCTGTCCCTCAGCCATTCCCGAGAATTCCTTTTGCGGATGCGATGTTGAAGTATGGATCAGATAAACCAGATTTGAGAAATCCACTTGAAATTTGTGATGTGTCAGATGTTTTTGCAAATAGTGAGTTTGCAATTTTTGCAAAAACTGTTGCTGAAGGCGGTGTTGTTCGCGCAATCCCTGGTCCCAAATGCGGCAGCCGAGCTATTTGTGATAGAATGAACTCTTGGGCTCAAACAGAGGGGGCCCCGGGAATGGGGTATATTATTCTTGGCGAAGGTGTAGGCAAGGGACCAATTGCCTCTAGAATATCCAATTCTGCACTATCCGATTTGAAAGAACGAACCGGAATGGATGATGGAGATGCCATATTTTTCTCAGCAGGAAAATCTGCTGATGCTGCAAAATTGGCTGGTCAAGCAAGGTTAAAACTTGGGGATGATCTAGATATTTGTGAAAAGAATATTTACAAATTTTGTTGGGTTGTCGACTTTCCGATGTTTGAGGAAGATGAAGTCTCTGGAAAGATTGAATTTTCACATAATCCTTTTTCAATGCCTCAAGGAGGTATGGATGCACTTGAAAACAACAATCCTCTCGATATCCTCGCTTATCAATATGATATTGTTTGTAACGGGGTAGAACTCTCGTCAGGCGCCATAAGGAATCATTTGCCAGAGGTTATGCTTAAAGCTTTTTCTATAGCCGGTTATGCTGAAGAGGAGGTTGAGGAAAAATTCAGCGGTATGCTAAATGCATTTCGCTATGGTGCTCCGCCACATGGTGGTTTTGCGCCGGGGATAGACAGAATCGTCATGTTAATAGCTAACGAACCTAATATTAGAGAAGTTATTCTCTTCCCAATGAATCAACGTGCAGAAGATTTAATGATGAACGCGCCTAATGAAGTTGCAGCCGAGCAACTAAAGGAATTACATATTAAAAGTTCACTGCCGCCTCCAAAATCTTTATCGGATTAGTATTGGATCGACGGCAAAAGGCCTTTAAACGCTTTGTGCTATAATTTTTAATTTTTGGATTTACAAAAAATAATAATTGAAAAAGGGGGCAAAAAGCCCCCTTTTTATTTAGATTTGTGGGCGTTTAAACAACACCAAATGCCATCATAGCATCTGCAACTTTTTTAAACCCAGCGATGTTTGATCCAGCCATATAGTTGCACCAGCCATCCTTTTGCTTTCCTGCTTCATGGCAGTTATTGTGGATGCCAGTCATAAGGTCCCTTAACATTTTACTGAGTTCTTCATTACTCCAGGACCTACGTTCAGAATTTTGGCTCATTTCTAAGCCTGACATTCCAACACCACCTGCATTTGCGGCTTTTGCTGGTGCAAATAATATTTTTGCATCAAGAAATTGATGTATTCCATCAATATTTGTTGGCATATTTGCACCTTCAGAAACGGCCATGATACTGTTTCCTAGCATAGTTTTAGCATCTTCCGCCGTGATTTCATTTTGAGTGGCGCAAGGCATAGCTAAATCGGCATTCACACCCCAAGGACGTTTGCCCGCATGATATTCAGCCCCACTAAATTTATCGGCGTATTCAGAGATACGACCTCTTCTGACGTTTTTAAGCTCCATAATCCATTGGAGTTTCTCTTCGTTTATACCATCCTTATCGTAAATAAAGCCTGCGGAATCGGACAAAGTCAGAACCTTACCACCGCGATGGGTTATTTTTTCAGCAGCAAAGGTAGCCACATTTCCCGATCCCGATATTATGACATCTTTACCTTCAATCGCGTCGCCTTTAGTTTTTAGCATTTCCTCTAGAAAATAAGCCGCTCCATAGCCCGTAGCCTCTGGACGCATTTCACTTCCGCCATACTCTAGGCCTTTGCCAGTTAAAACGCCCGTAAAATGATTTGTAATTCTTTTATATTGGCCAAACATGTAGCCAATTTCTCTACCGCCTACGCCAATATCGCCTGCAGGGACATCAACGTCAGCCCCAATATGACGATATAGTTCGGTCATAAAAGATTGGCAGAAACGCATGACCTCATTTTCTGACTTGCCCTTTGGATTAAAATTTGCTCCTCCTTTTCCGCCTCCCATTGGCAAACCTGTGAGCGAATTTTTGAATGTTTGCTCAAAAGCAAGGAATTTCAATATTGATTGATTAACAGATGGGTGGAAACGTATCCCGCCTTTGTACGGTCCGATAGCATTATTATTTTGTATTCTGTAACCCCTGTTGACCCGGATATTGCCGGTGTCGTCTTCCCAACAAACTCGAAAAGATATTACTCGGTCTGGTTCCGCCATTCGTTCAAGAACCTGTGCCTCGACATACTCTGGATAATCTTGCAGCCATGGGATAATATCTGCCGCTATTTCACGCACAGCTTGGTGGAACTCTAATTCCCCAGGATTATGAGCTTCTACACCCGCCATAAATGATTCTAAATCAGTCGCCCTCTTGGACATTGATAATACCCCCTCTTTAGTTTAAAATTAACCAAGTGAATAGCTTGCCGCTTTAGCTCATCATATTCAATTAAAAAATGCTATTTATTTACTTATTTATCGACCCAATGCTAAGCAGGGCCGCCGTGGGTCCGCTGCACCCAACAATAACCCCTGGTCCTTACTACTTAGAATTGCACAAACAGCCCCAGCCTTCCATATTTGGTCAGGCCACACTTCGACCTTATGACCCTTGCTTTCTAATTCTCTTCTTGTTTCAATATCGATAGCATTTTCTATTTTCAATACGTCTGGGAGCGCAGTATGCGGTTCAAAACTGTCAGGGGCATTATAACTTGCAAATCTTGGTGCTTCGACCGCCCCTTGGAGGGAATATCCAAAGTCCGTTATGTTCAGTAATACTTGCAACATCGCTTGACATTGTACATCAGCACCTGGGGTTCCAAACGGCATAATCGAGCCATTTGGAAGAAGCGCAATCGCTGGATTTGGTGTGAGCCTAGGCCTTTTCCATGGTGCAACGCACGATGGATGTCCTTTTACCGCCCAGGATTGCGACCCTCTGGAAGATGGAGTGATGCCCCACTCCGGAATAGCAGGGCTATTAGCAGAACCATCACTTGGGGTTATTGAAGCTACTAGTCCATCCGAGTCTATAACACACACATACGAGGTGTCCTGTGATATAAACTCCTCATCTAAGGTATCCTCTTTCCCATTCCAAAGATCAATACCACTTAATGTTTCATCGTCCTTAATTAGGTTTAATCTAGTCTTAGCGTATTCGCTTGAGAGTAATTTTTCTGTCGGTACATTTACAAATTCGGGGTCTCCAACATAAAGCTCACGATCTGCGAATACTAATTTTATTATTTCGGTTAACGTATGAATATACTCCACTGAATTGTGACTCATTGCTGTTAAATCTTTATCTCTAAGAAATGACCACATTTGAGCCATGCTGATTCCTTGGCACCAAGCACCGCATGTAAATAATGTGGTGTCGTTGCGGGTAATTTTAATAGGTTGTTCAATAGAAACCCTAAAATCTTTGAGATCTGATAGCGTTATCCATCCACCATGGGTGGTACTAAAATTAGATATCGCCGCGGCGATGTCACCCTCGTAGAATGCTTTACGAACCGCATTTAATTTCTCAACACGAGTACCTTTTTTACCGGACTCTTCATCAGCCATAAATTTGAAAGTTTTAGCCAGACCTGACTGTATGAAAAGATCACCAATCTTTGGAACACTATTATTTGGTAGATAGATTTCCCTGGTGGATGGATGGCGTCTGTATTTTTCTTCATTCTCGCGAATCGATTGAGCCATGAGTTCATGCATTATAAAACCGTCCTCAGCAGCTTGTATCGCTCCTCGTGCGGCTTCACCAAACGATATGGTGCCAAATTTCTCAAGAGCTGTTATGAAGGCATCGGGTGCTCCAGGAACAATCATCCGCAGTATCCCTTCAGGAACATGCCCACCATGGTTTTGAATTAGAAAGTCAATATCGGCTTTTTTAGGCCAGCGACCAAGACCGCTGATTGTTGTAACTTTTCCGTTATCTGGTTCCCTTACCATTATTGGGGCAACACCTGCAAAATTTACTAAATCGCTCTGCACCACGCCCAAGACCATTGCCGCAGCTACGCCTGCATCAACAGCATTGCCGCCGGCTTCCAATATTTCTAATCCTGCCTGGGTAGCTAGAGGATGGCCGGCCGATATCATGTGTTTATGACCTGTAGCCACCATACGTGTGCTTCCCATCGTATCACTCCTTAAAATTTCTAACTGACATCTAGACCTGCATGAACCATCATGCAATGTTGAGTTAGAATAAGTCGGGAGGAGCTTTATGGATATTAAAAATTTCGCCGAACGGTATATGCCAAAAGAAGTCATTGAGGCTGTCGGTTCGGATAGGGCAGAAGTTGCTATTAAAATGGCAAGCACGGCTGCTGCAAGGTTGGACCGAAATAATGAATTTTTTTACGAGCCAGCACACGTTTATCATCCAGGCAACTGGAGTGCAAAAAAATGACAGAACTACATTGGTTAGAGGCCCATGAAGCAGCCGAATTAATAGCAACCAAGCGACTAACCTCGCTGGAGTTAACCAAAGCGTTATTAGACAGAATAGAGAAGTATGATACCGGCCTTAATGCTTTTTTAACGCTACGTCCAGAGGAGGCTCTGGAGGATGCCAAGAAGGCAGACGAGGCCGTGCAGAAAAAAGAGAAAATAGGTGCAATTCATGGCGTTCCATTTGCCCTAAAGGATATTATTGATGCTGCGGATTGGCCTACTACCGCGCATTCAAGATTATTTGCGGACAATATTGCCAAAAACGATGCCGAGGTAACTCTGCGTCTCAAGCGAGCAGGTGGAATATTACTGGGCAAATTATCCACCCATGAATTTGCTCTAGGGGGACCTTCATTTGACCTTCCATGGCCACCAGCGAGAAACGCTTGGGGGCGGGACTATTTCCCTGGAGGTTCTTCGAGTGGTTCCGGTGCTGCTGTCGCCGCTGGGTTTGTCCCGATAGCACTAGGTACTGATACTGGAGGATCCGTACGAAATCCAGCAT
>Ga0315331_10002916_pt1 | contig 12861 bp, 11 predicted proteins | sample M160m34915metaG_FD_203456 | JGI IMG/M metagenome (GOLD analysis project Ga0315331, IMG submission 203456) | Ammonia-oxidizing marine archaeal communities from Monterey Bay, California, United States - M1 60m 34915 | ecosystem: Environmental > Aquatic > Marine > Intertidal zone | place: USA...
GAAAATCCAGAAAATGTCCTCAGAAAAAAGTTCTTTCAAATCTCGTGTACGGAGCCCGTAGACGTTACTCTGCAGAAAGAACTTTTTTCCTGGGAACGGCTATCCTCAGAAAAAAGTTCTTTTTTTTCATACAACTTTCTGAGTAAAACGCAAAAAACACTGCTTCTTATTGGTACAAAATTCTGAGTAGTCCTCAGAAAAAAGTTCTTTTTTTTCGTACAAAATTCTGAGTAAAAACCCCAAATCACTGTTTTTTATTAGTACAAAATCCTGAGTAGTCCTCAGAAAAAAGTTCTTTTTTTTTCGTACAAACTTCTGAGTAAAAAATATAAATCGCTGTTTCTTATTGGTACAAAATCCTGAGTAGTCCTCAGAAAAAAGTTCTTTTTTTTCGTACAAACTTCTGAGTAAAAAACAAACAAATGCGTTTCTTATTGGTACAAAATCCTGAGTTGTCCCCAGAAAAAAGTTCTGCTTACAAGCGCATGTTTTGAGCTCTAAATATACTATTAATTTCGAAATATTCGAGCTCGTAAACGTTGTTTTGGAAACAGAACTTTTTTCTGAGGACAACTCAGGATTTTGTACCAATAAAAAACGGCGATTAACACTTTTTACTCAGAAAGTTGTACGAAAAAAAAGAACTTTTTTCTGAGGACTACTCAGGATTTTGTACCAATAAAATACAATCATTTTTGTTTTTTACTCAGACTTTTGTACGAAAAAAAAAGAACTTTATTCTGAGGACTACTCAGGATTTTGTACCAATAAAAATCATCATTTTTCACTTTTTACTCAGAAAGTTGTACGAAAAAAAAGAACTTTATTCTGAGGACTACTCAGAATTTTGTACTAATAAAAAACAACATTTTTCACTTTTTACTCAGAAAGTTGTATGAAAAAAAAGAACTTTTTTCTGAGGATAGCCGTTCCCAGGAAAAAAGTTCTTTCCGCAGAGTAACGTCTACGGGCTCCGTACACGAGATTTGAAAGAACTTTATTCTGAGGACATTTTCCGGAATTTCGCGTTAGGGGGGGGGTCTGGCCGGCCTCGATTCATTTTACGAGCTCCATACACGAGAGTTGAAAGAATTTTTTTTTGAGGACATTTTTCAGAATTTCGCGTTAGGGGGGGCCTCGATTTAATTTGCGAGCTATGTGGTTTAAAATCTGAAAGTCAGCAATGTGCCTTGTAGCAAAAGTTTTATTTGCTGAATCCGCGATTTTGTAAATGTGTTTTTATGTAGGATGTAAATTCGATAATGTATGGGCTATCAATCGTACGTAAAATCTCGCCTATTGATTTTTTTGTCGTTGAATCTGGTGACTGCAGTGTGATATTCGCTTCGGCCAGAATTCGTGCGCACGTGCATGATATGCCCATATTTTGCAGCAGCGAGGGAATGCGTGCGTGTGCAAGCATACAATCCAGGTCAGGCGGTGGCGATACGGTCTTTCGGAGATGGCGTACCATATCCAGCTGGCGGCAGTCGATGGCAAGCTCGAACATTGTACGTATTTCCTCGGGTGATGCCGTATTTGAGATGAGGTCGAAAATCCCCATTTGGCCAGTAATGCAGCAAATATACAGTTGGGGTGTGGTATTGTATTCCATTGGATGAGCACACAGGACGCCTGCTGCGTGTTCGTGATCAAAGAATAGCGCGAGCGTGATCATCATGGAAAACAACCGCTGACAAATCCGATCTGCGTCAAATGCGTTGTGTAATTGCCGGGTTGTCATCACAAACATCGAAACCAGATGTTGCATAACAAAGATGTTCACTGTCGTTTGTCGCATTATATTTTGACACGGTACCAACGAACTGTAAACGGGGACGATAAGCGATTGTGGAATCACACCATGTATGTCATTGACATACGAATTGTTTTCCGTGTCCACAAAACAACATGATAATGCGTAAATAAACGTCTGTGGCGTCACGTCCAGCTGCCGGCACTTGATCATTCTCAGCATCGTGTGTATCAATTTTTTTTTATCCGGTTTGCTGTCAGGTGCAATCGACGGCGATGACGTCCAATCATATACCGGAACAAACTGCCGATTGAGCGTTGATAATTTGCCCATAATGCAACGTCCAAGCAAAAGCTGGTCGTGATGACGTCGATATTTCGGTGACAGCAAAAACATTAGCGTTTCGTGCGATAGACGGTGTGCAGCCACGTTTTTGTAGTGTTCCAAGCGTTCGTCTGTTACATTGGCTGGCAAGTAATGTTTAAACTCATCAACCAAATCGCGACAGGCCAAAGCCGTACACATATGGTGGAGCTGGACCTGACCGGTTTCCAATGCATATTTAATCAACAAACGCGTGTCCGAAAATGCATACGCCATCACGCACGCACTGCGTGGAGACGACCATCGAAATACGCGATCTTTTATATGGCCCGTGGTTTTGGGGTACTGCTTGATCACATTATAAATTTTCCGCGACGCTTGTGCGGCAATGTACATTTGCTGCGGCGACAAGTACATCAAGACGAACAGCAAAAGTTCCAACGGCAATTCTGTCAAAATCATTGCTGCGGGAAATGACGACAGAACTCCACAAATGCATCCAATTCATGTAATGTGTCCGCCACGAAACATGCAATTACACAGTATTGCCGTTTTACCGCCAACGTGAGCATCCAAACACTGCAAGACATGTTGGGTTGTGTTAGAATTTATTCACGTATTATACTGATGCGTGTATATGGCCGCTTTCTCACGCATAATGCGATTGTTGGTTTTCTCGGCGTTCATGTACAATATATCTAATTCCTTAAATGACAACGAGAGCATAAAATCAAAGTACTTGGCGTCGTCACACCCCTCAAACAGGAGTTGCATGATATCGGCAGTATCATCTCGCCGAAGCTGTGAGTTGCACAGAACGTCAAACCGATTAACAACATGCCGCACGCAAGCTCCCTCCTCGACGCTCAAAATGAGATCGGTTACAATCCTCGACATACATGCCTCGCGGTAGATGGCGTTGTATGGGACATCATTGATAATCGGACTTGAAGTGAAAATCGTAATGTGTCCGGCGCGTGTCAGAAACGAATCATGGTATTTTAACGGCACAACCAATCCAACGATGATAATATCCTGATTGCCGGGGGCCTCAAAATCGAAAACTTGCCGCGATTTGATCAGTTTGACTGACGGGTCGTGGTAAAACATCAAGGAAGCCGCAAATGACGCGTCCGGGTTGTCACTGTTGTATAGAACAACGGTTCCGGGATTTGCCAGGACCTTATTGTCCATTATGCTGTAGATATTCTTTTGTTTTGACGAAAAGTGGCCGCGTAGGTAAATGGACGGTCTGTTTAACGCTACATCGCCCAATATCATGCTGGGTTATTGTAAACTGGTAAAATGCGTGTAAATAACGAACAATCCGGTACTGGCCATATGTTATCGCACACTCGAACCACGCGCGTGGACAATCGACCGTATAATGTGTGCACAAATACTTGACCATGTTAATACGACCGGCATGTGTGCAATTTAGCCCAATCACATGCACTGCGTCCAGTGTGATTTTAAATTGGTGGAGCAGCCCGACATTGTCTCCGTGAAAAATACTCTGTTTGACCAATACATTATTGTCAATGAGTGGTTTGAACCAACCTAGCATGTCAATGCATTCATCGGCGGCGGCGCCCTGGAATGACAACGATGACGGCATCGATGTGTGCTGTAATAACAATTTTACGTTTTGCGTGCGTCTTGCGTTTACTGCGCTGTGCAAATAAAGAGGTTTAACCTGCCAGCCACTGTCGATGAGATATTCCAAATATGCGGAATTAGCACTCTGTACAGCGGCTGTCATTGTGATTTCTTCGGCGCATATCGCACAACACATTCCAATGTGGAACATTGCTTGGTTGTCGTGTATGATACCGTATGCCGAAACGGTTGAGTCGATGCGTATATTGCGTGCAATCAACCAATGTAGCGTTTCTGTATTGTTATTTTTTGCGGCAATTTTCGTCAATGAGTGTGTATAAAAAACACCGTGTTTATCCCATGCAATCTGTAACATTGCGGGTGATCCATACGTAACAATGGTGAGTATGAGTTTTAGTCCGGGTGGGTACTTGTAAAACCGCTCAAATATCCCAACTCGATCGAATGTCGCAGCAACGGTGAGGATGTGTTCAGTTGCACAGTTTGCGTATGGATACATTTTGTCAAATGCATCGATATGTCCGCTTTTGATTGCCTCGAGGCACATATCTTCGGTCGGTTTAACATTGTAGTGCTGTAGCATAAACCAGACACATTCCATGTTGTTGTGTCTGACACAATATCTACCGAGAAACGGCATGTATTCGGTGATGTAGTCATGTTCCGAAAGCAGCCACTTGAAGTACGATAAGCTATATGAACACGAAATTCCGAAATCGGTTTTTAGACTACACGTATAGCCATTTCGCAGTGCAAGGTAGTATATTTTTTTAATTATGTCGCGGAAACACGTACACGTAAGCGAAACTGCTAAATGCGAACTGGGTGGTACATATGACAAGATTATATACCACAATTCAGGTGGCATATTGGTAAATGTGGTCATTTTCCAACATCATGAAGAAATCGTTCACGGGAACATTGCGGAATTTACAGCCAGGTGATGTAATCACCAGACTCTACGACACACAAGGCAATATAGTGTGTTATGTTTGCATTGACGTGGAAATAACGGTTCCAGGCGCCGAGGGCGACAAATGGGCGATATCATCCATCACTGGCGACGAGTTTATATTCAGTTCGTCGAAACTACTCGTTGATTACGACCGAGAATTTATTTCCGAATATTAAAACGCCGGTAAATCGTTGTATTCAGACGATACAGTAAAATGTAAATACACAGGACACCCAGCCTTGACTCCCATTGAAACACTCGAAGAACTGAACTCGATGGATTGGTGCACGATTGGCGGACTGGGTGGGGCACACCAGGAAGTGTGTCCAGCACAGTCGCAAAAGGTATTGCCGTATACCGTTTCCTGGGCACAACAACACGCCGCGCCTCGATGAAATGTGTACGTTGGCTGACAGGGACTACTCCAATCGTCCCGAAAGCAGCCGAGGCTGATGTTTGGTTCGGGTGTGATGTTTGATTCGGGTCTGTAATACAATTTAGTGTATGGCATTACTGCGAGTGGAATACCGCCAACTAACATCGGAACAGCATCCATTCCGCCTGTAGCAGCTATTTCGTCACCCGAGTATGTGTCGTACCATGTTGGATATAAAGATATTGTAAGTAGAGTTGGGTCGTGTGTATACGGTGTACCAAGGAGTACAGACGTATACATCTTATTACAGGTGATATCAATGTAAAAATTGTACATTGTAAGTGTATCGAAGTCCGTGTATGGAGTCCACTGCCACGTATGTGGGTCCGACCCCAGTTCAAGTGTAATGTTTTCCGGTTTTTCCATATGGTCGTGGGTGATTTCATCGGACGAATATACATCTTGAAACAAAACCTCGTTATATAGATCCGTCGTAAGTTTCACGTAATGTCCGGAGTCGATACTTCTGCTTGGCAAATCAAGTGCCCAGTATGGTTGGGATGGTTTGGCTGGCAAATCAAATAGTTTACATTGCGACCATCCATACACCCGCGGTTTTGTTGTTGGTGCCCATAATCCATTGACGTTTGGACCATTCAGACGGATTGTGTTTTCTGCATCTGAAATGTACGCGACATCAATAATCCCAATTGAAACTGGATTGTTGGCAGACATCATGCACGGCAAATGCACAAGCAGTTGATAGACGCCCGTGTCATTTATAATGCGTGTATTTCCAACAATATTTTCCGAAATGGTTTTACGTACGTTCAAATAAGATGATTTGCATACGTTATTCTGTGTGGTTTTTTCCCAATTTTGCATCACGAGTAAATATTGAAATTGTGAAATGTTGTGAAGCAGTTTGTATCCATTAGAAATTTCATCGTCAATCTCAAGTTCAACGGGAGCGTCGCATAATAATGGATCTGATGCGACTGCAGCGCATGATTCAGTGGGTTTGATGGATAGTTTTGGTCCACTATCTAAACTCGTGTGTATCATATCGACTTCCCGATACCATAAAATCGATGTTCCGGGTTCACCGCCACAGTTAGATTGATTCAATGTTACATTTGAAGCTGGAGTCGAAAAGATAAACAATGATTCCTCTGAAAAGTTACGAGCAAGCAACTGGTAGGTTTCTGGGAAAAATAAACCCTGGTTGTGGACGGTTGGCATCGAGTAATTCCACGCGTCAAATGGCAGAAATGGTTCATTGAAAACCGCTAGCGCGCGAAGTCTGTCGTATACACTATTGTCAAACTGGTTAAAAGGTGTCTCATTGCGCGGTTGTCGTGCATAATACGACATGCTGTACTGGTCGAGTTGATACGTATTCATGTAATACTGTAATGGTATAATCGGCGCACGTACACGAAAAGACAATTCGTAATCTTCAGATCCAGACAATTCGTACACCGGCGTTAGAAAGTTTACAGTACAAGAAACATCTGCTTCAACCACAAATACAGAAACGCGCCCAATATAACCATACGCCGTCAAATAAACACTGTCGTTTGAAAACGCGAGTATTGCTGCCGGGTTTGTTATGTTGAGTGTGAATGCACGATCAACAATATCAACTGGGTTCAGATTCACGTATGATATTTTCGTACACGCCGTACCACAATCGTCCATGACAAATGTAATGCCAATCATTGTTGACGTCATATTTGGTACCAATACGCGGTGTTGGTTGGTTCTATGCTCGGGATAAACTGGATTCGGTACAATGGGAATGTCGCATGGCGAAATTGTGTTCGAGCAATCATTTGACAGAACAGCTGAAACCATGTGTTCACATTCGGTTGTTCCCGAAACCGATATTGAAAATGTATCGGAATTGTAAAAGTTCGACGCGTAAAACCCGAATTCGTTGCTTGTTCCCGTCAAACTGTGGTTTGTCACGTTATGGGTCACGGCAATAATGGCGCCATGGCGCACAAAGTGGATCGGGTTGCACATGTACGAAGCTTCGCCATTGCCATTGACCCATGCAAGCGTTACAATGTGTGGCGCGCGTACGTATTCGAAATCGGCGTGAAAATAAACAGTGATGAATAAATTGGCAGGCAATGCGCCAATCACCACAAACGAATGGCGCGTTCGGCTGTTGTATGCTGCCGTGTCAACTGGCCTGGACAAATTCGATGGCGTTGATCTGGGGGACATTTCGAGTATGCCAACACGTGCACCGCATTCATGACCGCACGTGGTTCCCAACAAATTAACAACTGTATCCACTTCGTCCCACGTATGGCAGTAGTCGTAAGCATGTACGGAATCGTACGTACAAACAAACCCCGCTTGATTGTGACATGTGGCCGACCACGTAACTTTACTATAGGGTGCGCGCCAGAAATATTGACAAAATGCGTTTGGGATAATCTGGTGTGTTGAGCGGTTGGTGGCGTAATTGTTGAATGTTGTAAGGTGTAATTGCGGCACGTTTGAGCCGATGGCGCATCCGGTGTAATAGTTTTGCCGCCATTCTGTCTCAATGACCACATCTGCAAAACGTGTTTGTTCAATGTGGTAATCGCTAATCATCAGCGTAGTACACGCTATCGACGCCGGCAACAACAGATACAAACAATGGTATATGTGCAACATTGTATTTGATTGTATACACATATGTACACGTTTTTAAGTGTTGCCACGAATGCGTGTCTTTTGACTGAGCTTGAATTGGGGTACTATCAACTTCACACGCAACGTCGCATATATCAACTAGTTTAAGGTGTGTGGTTGGCTCCTTATTTTCAAATACATGCGCTAACAACACATGTATGTGCAACGCTAGTTCACTTGCCGTTGTTGTGTCGCATATAACCAATTTGCACTGCTTTTGTCTACACGCAATTCGCGTCGATGGTCGCTTCCCGGGTGTTAAAAATTGCCGCGCTGCGGTTTTGGGCGTAATTGTGATAGTGGGTGTAAATTCGAATTGGGCCGGAAGTGGATGTTGGTATTGGGTGCGCCTGTACGGATAGTGAATAAGAAACGACTCAAACAAACCACGCACTGCGTTAGTGTCCCACCGCAAACTCGAGAGAATGTGTTCACACCGCGTGTTTAGCCATATTCTGCTATTGTCGCTTGTTTCGACAGCCACGGCAATTGGATGGGCCGACATTTGTAAAGTGTCGACAAAAACATGCTATTTTCATCCTCGGAACGCGCCACCCTACAACATCATTGCAAACTTTCTATCGCGCGGTGGTTTGGCTCGTGATGGCTGGACAATCTTGATCAACCCTTATAGCATGTCCTGTGATGCAAGCAATTGTACGAATGTTGACAGCGTTGCGCTAAACGGATCCAATTCCGGATTGATGCAGTATAATTTTGGCCACATTGTCGTGCCATGGTCGTCGTTCACCGTCAGGAGCATGGTGCCTGGCGTAATGGTCAATTCAAATGTCAATTCGGACTTTTACAACAACAACATCCGGTCTGCACCCGCGTGCGGCGTAATGACATTGTATGGACGGGGCGTGTCGATTACAGACATGCATTTTGTTTACTCTGATGAATGTGTGGACGACAGCGTGGTTGAAAACTCCCAACGCGTTGCAATCACCATGAAACAAACAACCACGGGCACGTCGTCGTTTAACAATCTTACGTGCGACAATTGCTTCACACCCGTTGCTTTGATTCCACATGGCGCAGCGACTATCGATACAACAAACACAAACATCGACAACGTATACACGACCCACGATCCCATATGGCCGCCAATTTCATTCTTGTGCGGCGCATGTGTCGGCGGGCTTAGCGTGGAGAATATACCATCAAATCAGAGCGCGTGGTGGACCTCATCGATGGTCCCGACTGGATCGATCAAACTATTCAATACAACAGCATCGTTTGCGGGCAGCAGCGGAATAGCATGCACGGCGTCGCAGTCGATACCGGAATGCTCAATATCACAGACGTCGCTGAGTGTCACGACAATCGTAATGATAGTACTCATTTTAATGATTGTGATTCATTTATTGTGGTCAATATTCGAAATGTTCAAAAAGAAAGCACACACTATGAAGCATGATTAAAGATCCGGGACATGTCAATCGTCAATTTGCCGTATCTATTCGCGACTGGCGTGTATCTATCCTGGCGTTTAAACGACGCGTCATTGAGACACTTGCCCACCCAGCAGCACCTGCACTGATACAGAGAGATTCCTCCAGGCGCCGACCACATATCGAATCTATATGGCGCCGTTTTGTATGAAAAATCATCCGTGAGCTTCATGGCCGCCATCACGTGTGGCGCATTATTTTCAATGTAGATGTAGTGGTGATCCAGCTGATCCAGAAACTCGCATGTAAATTCGTCGGTTATTTGTTTTATTGACTTGGCCTGGTCGCCGTGGCACACATAATTGTTGTTTTCGTCAATCAAGCCGTTGTTCTGAAACTCGCGTTCTAGTTTGCATATCAGGGATCGGTATAATGTACAATAGGCTAGCCAGTTTGCAATGCGTTTACGGCACTCGTGTGAAATGCATGTCGACTCTTCTTCTGCTTTGCAGCAACACGCCGTACCGATCGACGCCATTGTGCACCGCAAATACAAATTACAAAAAGGGCAACACCGACACTGACACCCACAAGTATCCACGTGTCGTCTGAACTGGGCGCCGATGGTGGTTCTGGGCGTGTTGTGTTCGATAAACACGTATTTGCAAAATTGTTGATTATCTGTTGCGCGCACGTACTAAATCGAAGCTCTGACCCGCTAATATCCGACTTCATTATAGTCGTTTCTGTGCTACATGCAGGGTACGATTCAACATGCTGTGCGTTGAATATGTGTCCTAGTTCGTGTGAAAATACAAGCGCCTGTACAAATGAATAGGCAGCGGACACAGATACAATGGCGCGGCCGTTGTTTGTGCACGCAGTTCCCAAATACGCGACCCCGACAGTTGTGCCGTAGTTAGCGGCGTCAAATAATACAGCGCCACACACAGACGCCTGTGTTACGTGTTCCGTAAATGCTGCCAACACATTTTCTATGTTGTTGTCCGGTGTTCGATCGTATTCAATAAATATATTGCTGATTCCAACCTCAATTGTGGTGAAGGCTGCGTTGGCCGTTGTAATTATTTCCTGAATTGCGCTACGTATAAAAGAAGGTCCAACGGAACTGGCATAGGCGGCTGTGTAGTAAATGTCGACCGGGCAATATTTGATTTGCGACTGGACTGCAAAGCTGTAGTAATGGCCACGTTCGGCTATATGCATCACATTGTTGTCATCGGTCCATTGCGCATATGTGCGCGCAACGCGGATTAACGTTACATTGGGCGTGATGGGTGTGGTGCCGTCAAACCAGCGCACTACATAATCGTCACCGACAACAACGCCGTCTAGTTTAATCATGGCGCTTTTAGAGTTTGGGGCAATGCCGCTCCAGTCAACGGCCATGCTAGTGCTGCTGATGATGCACAGCAGTATGGCTATGCGAGTGTATACGGCCGAACCCGGGATTGTTGGGTTTCTACACGACATCCCGCTCGGGATTACGCGTACGTTTGTCGACTCGAGAGGTAGCCTGTGGTATCAACCCAGCCTCGAAAGTGGTTACAGATTGCCGTCGTCAAACAACGCATACCCAAATTCCGAAAACGTGTACGTGTCCGTCTCGGATGACGACAATTATGCTACGTGCAGCACGACACAGACCCTGGTTATACGCAAAGCAAACAGCGGCACTTCAATCACAGTGGACGCAGCCATGTGTTCCGCTGTCGCGTTTGGCGACAATTTTGTATTCAGATTAACAAACAATGTTGTCCGGGCTCACTGGCACACAAGCGGCGTGGTTGAATTGGCAACAATCAGTGTGCCGAGCCAAACGATTAGGGACATTGCCGCCGTAGGTACACGATTGTATCTGCTTACAGAGTCCGGGCGACTGTACACATATAAAGGCGGAATAACAACACTGTGGCGAGCGGCCGATACGTCGATAACTGGAATCGTTCGCTCGTTTAACACACTGTGTATTATGTATGGCCCACGCGCCGAATGTTACAACATTTATGGCGAAATTGGCGTTGAAACGCCGCGATCGGCAGCAACGGGAGTGAAGATTTCAGCTGCACTGATTCTAATGCTATTGCTTGGGTGGCTATTATTTTAACGACGCATGCCGTCGCACCGTAGCATTGTTAATTTTCGCCGCGAGCGCAACCTAAAGCTGGCATGGTGTCATCGCAAACAAAAAATACCCCTTACGGAGTTCCTTGCACACGAACCGCGTGTTCAGGAAATGCGAGGTCAAGAGTATAGACGAGTGTGTGAAAAACCTTTGTTATCGACACAAAAGACGTTTTCGGCGGCGCACACGTGCTGCTTGTTGACGTGTGTATACAGCTTGACATCTTGGCATATTTATTCGCACAACCACCACCCGTATCAGACGCCGCGTGGGTGGTTTTGTATGCGTACGCGAAACTCGTACTCGATCGCGCTGCAGATCTTCCAAATCTAGTTGAACACTGCAAGGATCTCGGACTTAAGCTGCAGGACATATCACTCAATGTGAACTTTTGCGTCTCGCTGCTGCCACGCGACGATATTCCAGCAAACACGCGCGCAATGCTGAGCATAGTTTTGCAAGAAGACACATAAGTGTTTGTTTTTTAATTATGTTATAAAGAACACACACAAATTCAACACGACCATTCATTATGAATTGTGTTATTACAACAACGGTTTTGAGAGGAACAAACCTCACACGAATTGAGTGTGAACTAAGAAAATGTCACAACGAATATGCGCGACTTCAACGCCAACTTGTAACGCTTACCAACCAGCGCGAGGCGGTTAAAACAGCCGGCGTTGTATTACAGGCGAACAACCATATGAATGTTGTGCGAGCACAACTTGCGTGTGTTAAGATTGTAGTAGCTACACTTGTTGCGCGTCACAACGAGTTGGCGCAACAAACAATATACGACCCATAAATGTTTTAAAACAATAAAACTGATTCAAGACTCGTGCACATCTCGTTTTTCAATGACGGATGCTACCATGCATCGAGTACGAGCTACCGGTGTTTTCGTCCTGTACAAACAGCCTGCATGACACCAATTGCGTCAGTTTATTGTGACGGACGATGTTGACTTTGTGAGCAAGCAGATTATCTACGCCGTGTGTATCGGTGTGACCGGCATACGTTGTTGTGTTGCATGTCAACTTTTGTGGGTAATAGCGCAGTGTTCTTGTATTAGATAACGCTAAATCAACGCATTCCCGGGGACGTTGTAGCCGGACCGTGCCAATCGAGTTTGAGTGTGCCTCATTATCCAACTTCTTTTTTCTCCAGCAAAATGAAAACCCACTGCAGTAATGGCTTTATTGTAAAAAAGGTGGGGCGTAAGATCCAGGTTTCGGGGCCCGACACCATTACTCGGGAATTTGGAATCACTATATTTGCAGAGGCCCTAAATGGGATTTTGTCGGTAACACACCCCAGTGTCTGGCCTGCCGCGCTTGTCGCTGCCTTGCATGAGTTCTGGCAGGAGCACCCCAGCATCGTGTCGCAGCATCGTGTCAACAGTGCGCGGATACAGATGTTTTAGTCTGCCCTTTCACGTGATTCGCGGTGCGTGATTTGTGTATGCCAGAGCACGGCTGTCGGTGGCAATCCGAAATGGGAACTTCAACCTGGGTTATTTTCGTATTTACGTTGACACAAAACCAAATAGTATCAGTATGGCCGGCATTAATGAGTCGACGTCTGCGGCCC
>Ga0315331_10002917_pt1 | contig 12860 bp, 4 predicted proteins | sample M160m34915metaG_FD_203456 | JGI IMG/M metagenome (GOLD analysis project Ga0315331, IMG submission 203456) | Ammonia-oxidizing marine archaeal communities from Monterey Bay, California, United States - M1 60m 34915 | ecosystem: Environmental > Aquatic > Marine > Intertidal zone | place: USA...
AGACGTCTCCAATGATGATCGGGTTGTTTGATTCCGGGGCGGCGTCGTCGGGGACGGCTCCGATTCGGATAATCTTCTGGCGGAGCTTGTCGAACCCGTCGATTAGGGCCTCTGGGCGTGGCGGGCATCCGGGGATGTAAACATCAACAGGGATAATCGTGTCAACGCCCTCTAGGATGTTGTATGACTGGAAGTATGGGCCTCCGGAAATGGCGCACTCGCCCATCGCGATGCACCACTTCGGCTCTGGCATCTGCTCCCAAAGCCTGACTATTGGGTCGGCGAACTTCTTGCTGATTGGGCCGTTCACCAGGAGGACGTCGCACTGCCTTGGGCTGGATCTGAAGAAGACTCCGAACCGCTCGGCATCGAACCTGCTTGCACCTGCTGCTGCCATCTCTAGAGCGCAGCACTTGATACCGAGGTGAAGGGGGAATAGCGACTTCCTCTGGCTCCAGTTGAAGACCCTGCCCACAAGGACCCCGATCACATCCTTGATCTTGCTTGCCTTCAGGGCCTCGTCGGTGATGTCACCGACTGTGTCCACGAGCATTCTGCTGTTGAAAACCGAGTAGTTCTGTCCGTCGTTGTCCATAATATCACTCAGATGTATATCCTGCCCCTCTTTCGGAAGACGTGCCAGACCCCCAAGCCCATTAGCAGGATGAAGACGGTCATCGTCAGCAGGGCGCTAATTATCGCACCATCGTCAGGGAGGGCCCCGCTTCCCTTCTGGATCGCCATCACCCCTCCGAAGGCCAGGAACATGAATGCGATGTCGAACACCAGGAAGACTATGGCGTACCAGTAGTACTGGAAGTGGAAGTTGATGTCTGCATCCCCCAGGGGGTCAGAACCGCACTCGTAAGTAGAGTCCCTCCGGATGTAGAGGCTGTGATCGGTCTCATAGCCCGGCAGGAGGAGTGATCGCGTCTTGTTGGAATCGGAGCCCTTCGGGGTTGGCCTGAGGAAGCGGGTGGCGATGAAACTGCCAACCGGAAATCCGATTCCAACTATGGTCATGACGGCCACTGGAAGGTACATCTCCGCTACAGTACTCATGGCATCACCCTCGGTCCCGTAGGGACCGTCGAACGTGGCCACGAAAAATACGGACATAAGAGTATCCGAGAGGAGGCCTGGGAACTGTCAGTCGTCGCGTTCCAAGTATATTGAGTCTGACAGCATTCGATTCTCGGATCGGACCCTCATGAATAGGTATGCCACGGCTATCGAGCCGACTAGTATTATGGCCATTGCGATGGCCGTCTGTGTATCTCCGGAAAGCGCCCCGGTACGTACCTTTGACTCGACGGTCAGGTCCATTGGCTCTCCAGCGACTGGCATGTCCTTCGGCTGCACTATCACGGTGAATGAGTACTCGTCATCGGCGATCAGTTCGCTTGGTGGGGTGACCCTGACCGTTACTTCTCGGGTCTTGCCGGGCTGGAGCCTGAAATCGTCCCCTATCACATCCACCGTCCAACCCCTGAGTGAGTCGCTTGTTATCACCTCGACCTTCTCCTCGATGTTCCCATGGTTGGTTACGAATAGCGTGAACTCGGCATTCTCTGGATAGGAGGTCTCCTTCTTCAGGCTGCCTTCGATATCAACCTGCAGGTCGTGAATTGAGCGTATGTCGACGACCAGGTCCACGTAGGATGGGGTTTGCCCGGTGTTCTTCTTCGAGGTAACGGAGACTCTGATCACCCCGGAGGTCCCGCTCTCCACTTCCATGACATCGAAGTCTATCGTTATCGTTGCCTGTCCTTCTGCTGGCACCGTTACCTCGCCCCCTTCCAGGACCTGCCCATTGGAGCTGATTGTCCTAAGGACAGAGGAGTCCATCCCCGAGATGTCGATGACGACGACATCGGAACCGCCGTCCCCCGTGTTAGTGACTTGGAAGGAAAGCGAGGAAGTGCCGCCCGGGGGTAGTGAGAATTGCATCAGCGACGGGTCTTCATCTGGGCTCTCGAATGCCACTGCCATGCTGTAGTTGAAGTTCGATACGGTGACGGTTAGGGACTTTGACAACATAATGTTAGTCCCGACAATGCCCACTCTGACGTCGAAAGACTCGGAGTTGTTGTTGATGTTGTCCGAAACAAGGACCTCGAAGGAGATCGCCAACTCCCCCTCGGATTCTACTGTCAGCTGGGAGATCTCGTTCCCCTGGCTATCCTTGAATCTCGAATCCCACTTCGTCTCCTCGCACGAATCTTGGATGTTTGGATCGCAGGACGAGAGGGCGAAGCTGTCCTGGATGTTTCCAGTGTTTGACAGTTCCAGGGGGAAGGAGACCCATTGTCCGAACCTGCCGGTTTGGGAGTCTGAGGGCAGGTCGATGGTTCCCCCATGGACTGCAGTGACAGTAACCGTCGCAGTCGCTTCGTCCAGTGTGATTCCCTGCCAGCTGACGCGCATCGTGATCGGGTACTCGACGTTGGCCTTGGCGTTCGCTGGAGCGGTGATCTGCAATTGCACGCTCTTCCTGTCGCAGTTCGAGGAGGATGTGCAGTGCTTACCGCTGATCGTTACGTATGTCTCGGAGATCTCTACCTGCCATCCTGGCAAGAGGTCCTTGGTGCCGACGGAGAAGCTATCCTGGCCGTTGCCGGTGTTTGTGATCATCATCGACGTTGACGCTGTCGACCCCGGGTCCACATTGCTGATTGAGGGGCTCGACAGGGATAGGGAGGCTTCGTGGACCTGTCCCAGGTTTACCCTCAGGAGTGATTCGCAGCCCACGTTGCTTCCATCCCTCCCTTGGATGTAGACGTCAATCGAGCCGGGCTCAACCGAGTCATCGGGGTTTATCTCGAACTCGTACGAGGTAGTTGGCTCGGAACCGTCCGGCTTGGATAGCAGCCTGCTTGTTGGGGTGTCGAAGTCGAACCAGTCGCTCACATCGGTTCCCTCCGAAGTGGCCCACGCGCTTACCGTCCAAGCGGTGTTCCCGGTGTTGGTCAGTGTGAAGATGTTGGTGGCCGACTCCCCGGGGTCCAGGTTGTGGGAAGGGTTCTGGAGGGAGGAGTCGCAAGTCTTCACCTGTGGGATTTCAAGGTCCAGGTTTATGCTGTCGTTGGCTGGGTCGGCCGGATTCGGGTCATTTCGCACAATGGCATCGAGAATGAAGCAGTGGTTACCCGATTCAGTGGAGCTTCCGTCGGGGATTTGCACGGTGACCGTTGCAGTTTCCTGATCATTCTCCCCTAGCGACATCTGGGCAGGTTCCACGGTGACATCACCAATGGTTCCATCAGCCTGGCAGTCTGAAGTCGATGACATGGATAGATCCACAGTCGCATCGTTCTCCCCAGTGTTCTGGACCTTTACCGTCCACTCCACCTCATCATCCTCGCCGTCGTATTTCACCATGCCATTGCTCGGGTTGTTGTGAGTGAGTTTGACGGAGTACTGGCCACCTCCTTCTGCGGTAGTGGTGACCTCGACGTCGGCCTGTGCGTTTTCCGCTGGGTTCGAGGAGGCCCCGTTGGCATTGACCGTGGTGATGCAGTCGCCCGATGCCTGGTCGGTGACGCTGACTGTTAGTACGACTAGCTCGGATTGTCCCTCATTAACTGTGACTAGCGTGGAGTCCAGGTTTGAGGTGAAGCCATTGCAGTCTGACTCTTGCGAGGCGCTAAGTGTAACCGTGAGGTCCTCGTCCCCGGTGTTCATGACCATGATGTCGTACACTGCTGCGTCGTCAGTGGTAGCGGTGGAGTTTGTCGGACTGGCGCTTAGGGCCAGGTCAGCGGCCGCGAACACGGGGGTCGAAACGAACGAGGCCAGCAAAATTGCGACGATAATAACCGCAGAATCTGGCCTTCTCATCGATTGACCGAGTCATTCGCCCCTCTAAGGGCTTCGGGCACTTAGTGCGCCAATAATCACGATTGTTTGGGTTCTCTATTACTCCCGGCTATTGTTCGCCGTGGTCGTATTCGGGGTCTGCTACCCACTCCTCGCCAGAAGGGTCCCATAGCCATCCCGGGTAGTCGGGGAAACGCTGCAGTTCCTGTTTTTCCTCTGTTGCGGTCTCTTCCGGGGGTTCCTCCATGTGCCCCTGCTCGGCTGGCTTTGCGGATGGAGTGTGCCCCTTCCTTGCCCCCGCGGATTGGGTCTTGCTTCGGATCAGGGATGATATCTCGCCGCCGTTCCTGGTGTACGCGAATGCTGCTGAGGCCGATGCTATCACCACGAGGAGGAGTATTCCCACAACGTAGACCAGGGGGCCGGGTCCCCCTCCCGAGGACCCGAACACTTGGATATCTAGCTCTCTCGACTGCCCGGATATGTCCTCTGCGTTTGACAGCATTACTGTCACGGTGCCATCTGAGCCCGAGTCTGGGGTGATCTCTACTTGGACGGACCTCACCTCCCCTGGTTGGAGCGTGACTAGGATTCCGTCTACTATCCTGATGTTCCAGCCATCTGGCCCGTCTGTCAGTATCCTGTTGGAAATTGCGATGTTGCCGGTGTTTTGTAGTTCGAGGTAGATGTTTGTGGGGTAGTCCTCCATTGCCTCGCCGAAGTTGACCAAAGTCCATTCTACCTCCTTCACGGTGTCAACCTGTAGTGTCAGAGACTCCCTCACTTCCAAACCATCAGCAGACATAACCAGTGATATCTCTGGCTCTGATCCGGCCTCCTGGCTCAATGGGATCGTGATCGAACACCAAACCATGGCAGATTCTCCCGGGCCGATCCGGAGTGGGTTAACCGAGCAGCTTGAGAGCCAGTCATCCGATGGCAGTTCTAGGGAGGCTTCTGGTTCCCAGATTGAGGTCCCGGAATTAGCGACCGTCCAACCCATGTCGAATGCTGAGTTAACAGGATGGGCCCCCAGTCCCAGCGGGCTGCTCGATGAGTTGATGTCGGTCCCCTCGACGAATACCACCTCGTGGAATGATACCTCCGGGACCGCTCCGGAGATTGCCTCGATGCTGGTGTTCCAGTCGAAGAAGGTCCCATCCTCGATCAAGAACCTGATCTCCACCACGCCGCTGGCAGCCAGTCCGTTGCCTTGAATGGAAAATGACCACTGGGCGGAGGAGCCCATCGGGACCGTCACATCGCCGAGGCCGCCTTGGATTGTCCAACCCCCTGGGAGAGACCTCTCGATTGGCGTCATCCGGACTTCCCTGTTCCCCTGGTTGGAAATCTGCATGGAAATCTCATGAAGCGAGTCTGCCGTAACCCCTCCCTCGCTTCCGCCCGAATCCGGGGTGAAGTCGATCGAGTCGCTGGGTTGCACCACCATGGGGATCTGGTATGACCAGGTCTCCGAGCTGACTCTGGACTTGACCGTAATATCGGCATAGAATGTTGATCCTGATGTGAGGAGTACTCCGGGTGGCGTGATGATTATCCCAGCAGTAATCGAACCGCCCTTTGAGAGGGTCCCGGTCGACCCCTGTAGTGAGCCTTGGAATGGCCCGAGGTCTAGTAGCCCGACGTTCCACCCGGCCGGCGAGGACATTTCTATGTCATACGTCTGGGCCCCGTTTCCGAAGTTGTGGATTTCCAGAGTTGTGTTTGTAACCCCTAGCGAGTCCACTTGGATCTCTGCTGAGGGCAGGGTGACTGAGGGTTGGGCGAGCACGGGCACGTCGAAGAATATCTCCAATTGCGATTCGACGTCGAAATCCTCGTCTGTTGCGGTGATGATCATCGAGTATGTGCCGGGATCCGGGGGCGAAGGATGGACCAGTGTCAGGTTCACCGTGGTAGACTCGGTTGGCCCCAGCTCCACGTATATCTGGTCGAAGCTCTTGTACCAATCGAACTCGACGCCGTCTACCTTCCTGACTGGTTTTGTTACCTCGATGCTTGCGTTCGTGTCGAAGAGAGCGAGGTTGGTCATGGCTATCTCCCACCTGGTGGTTGTTTCAGAGGCATCCTGGAGGGTCTTCCAGGGGGAATCCGTGGAGGCTTGGATTCCCGGGGCGCTGACGACTATTGGTACGACGATCACGTTGTTGTCCTCGTAGAGTTCTTCCAACTGGTCTCCCGGGTCCACCTCTATCCGGATCTGTGCGTCTCCCTTGTCTTCGCTCTCCGGGGTCCAATCCCATTCCAACCTGACTTCTTCTCCGGGTGTCATCCCTATCGACTTCGTCTCAAGGGGCCTCCCGTTGATGTGTGCCGATACGAATGCCTCTGCGAAGGATCCGGATCCCTGGTTCACCACTGAGACAGAGAATCTAGTGGGCTCCCCCACTTGGGGGATGGGGGTGTCGATCTCGAAGGAGCCGAGGGGTATGGAAGGGTCGGGAGTCAGGTCGTTGACATTGACTCCCCTGACTGCTATCGCGAATGGCTGGTACGTCCTGCTTCCCCCATGGGAGAAGTCCTTGACCTTGACGTTCCATATCCCGGTGGATGCAGAGTCTATCAGGACGACTTCCACGTTGTTCTTGTCGTCCCTGTCCCCGCCCGTTGTGGAACGTCCGTTTGCGAAGTCGTTGCCGAGGTACGTGACTGTCCCATCCGGGGATGTTACCTCCAGGTTCAAGTCGTTCCTGAGCTGGGTCGAGGAGAAGGTCGAACCCGGGTAGTCAGACCAAGCCAAGACGACCTTGAGGGGTTCGCCGGAGCGAGTGACGTCAAAGTTGTAGGAGGCCTCTTGTCCGCTCTTGAGCCTTGACCGATCGTCTACGAAGATCCCCACGTCGCTATCTGGACCGGATCCCGGAAGGAGGGTGTTCACCAGGTCGATCCTGCCCCATCCCTCGTCGTTGTTCGGAATGTTGCGTACTCCCATGTCCTCTGCGCCCAGGATCAGCATCGCCTTCACCAAAGCGCCTTGTGGCTCGGGCCTCTCGGCGATCTCCATCAGGTACTCCCTGACGAGAGCCGATGCCCCGGCTGCCGCTGGGGTGGCCATCGATGTGCCACTGTACTCCACATACCAGTCGTCATTGAGGTTGTCAGGGGCTTCTTCCGCTTCCTGGGCCCTGCAAGACCTGACGTAGTCTCCAGCCGCTACTATGTCGGGCTTGATCCTCCCGTCATCCGTAGGGCCCCTGCTGCTCCAGTAGTACATCTCGTCAGCAGCATCGCTGCTGTACCTGTTCACGTGGGCACCGACGGTGATCACGTTCTTCGCGGTCCCGGGGGGCGAGACCCCGTCATCCCTCTCGTTTCCGGCTGCGAATAGGACGGTCATGCCATCGTAGGTCCAGTACTGATCCCATGTGGAGGTGCGATCGTCTGCATCCTCCGATTGCGTGGAGTAGTCCCCTCCCGAGTTCCAACTTCCCCAGCTGTTTGTGTGGATTCTGGCACCGCCGGAGCTGTAAGCAGCGTTCAGGAGCGAGTATACCCCCGGGCCCGAAAGGGATCCGGAGTCGTCGTCTTCCATAGCCTGCAAGTATAGCTCGGCTTCGGGGGCCACTCCCTCGTATGTTGAGGTGCGACTGCCTGAACCGAGTACCGTGCAGGCGACGTGAGTCCCGTGGCCGTCGTTGACGTCAGCGGTCGATCCGTCGTTGGCAACGTCGATCCTCTGGACTATCCTGGAGCCGAAGTCACCGTGGTCGTGGTCTATTCCGGTGTCCGCGACCGCGACCCTCTGGCCACTCCCGTTCAGACCGGTGAAGAAGTACTGCTCGACCGAGTTTGCTCCCATGTGAGAACGAGCCATGTTGTTCCAGATTGAGAGTTCTGGAACTGGGGTTACGAATGCTACCTCTGGATTCATCGCCAGGGATGATACGGCGCTTGGGTGGATATTCCCGAAGTGTATTCCGACGGCAGGGGACCACTCCGACACCAGATAGTTGGATGATGCTCTTGCGACTGATCCGTTGAGCCCGACCCCGGGGGAGTCGAGCCTGTTCAGTTCGGAGTCCTTCCACCCGATCACTTCGACCTCTGTTATTGACTGGGCGTCCCAGAGTCTATCGTCCACGATTAGTGCCAGGGGTACCGGATGGCTCGCTTCCACGAATGGCAGGCCGGATACCGATTCTAGCTCCTCCATTGCCCCCTGGATAAGGAAACCAGAGGGCGGGATAGTGGTCCTAACAGCAACTTTTGCTGCTTCGAGAATCCCGACTCTGGCTTCCCATAGTCCAGTATCGGGGGAGATCAGAACCATCATCAGATCGGATCTTTCCATGGCCATGGAAGGGGGGATGGCCGAGTCTAGGAGCAAACCTGAGCTTGTGAATGCCCCTATCGAGGAGTCGGCCCAGAGGCCCCTCTCCCCCTCTGCCCCCTCTGAAATGTACGGGTTACCGAGGTCTCTGACACTATTTGGATCAGGAGAGATCTCGATCCTGGTCACATCGGAGGGCAGCTCTTCCAGAGTTGCACCTGTGGTCGGTGCCCCCTGGTTTGGGATGCTGAGGGTCGATGAGAGGAGGAATATGAGTATGAAGACGGAAATCTGTTTCTCCATGTCCAAATCCCCCATTTCCCTCGCTTTGATACTATGGGTCACCCGTTAATCGGGAAGCATGTTGGATTAGAATACCTCGAAAGGCGTCTGGTCTACGAAAGACTCCCTTGTCCACTCCCCTACTGGGTGTGTCCAGATGTGGTATTCTCGATCAGAGCCGTAATCGATGTACTCCAGTGCTATCTCGATGTAGTATTCTTCCCATACGGACTGCCCCAGGACTACTAGCTCTAGGTCATCTGCAGGAGTATTGGAAATCGAGCTATGGGCAGGCAGTTTCGAGAGGTAGAAGTCATGCCTGTCTATCTCCGACTTCTCCGAATCTAGGAACCTGATAGTGAGGCTGACGTCATCGATCGCCCTGCTTCCCTTGTTGTCGAGCTCCACCAGGACTACGTGTCCAGAACCTGCCTGCATGTATACCACTTCGACGTCAACGTTCTCATACGGTATCACCCAGATGAGCGAGAATATCGAAGCCAGTACGATCAATAGGGCCATTATCGAAGCGAAGACTACTCGCTTTGGGGTTATTGAGTCGGTTACGTCCTCCAGCACCCCCAGGATTTCGTGGGCTACGTCCTCGTCCGTTTCCGAGGCCTGTCCGAGAATTCCGCCGCTGCCCCTCATCGCATTCCCCCTATTGTGGCGACGGCAGTCAGTATTCCCGATGACACTGGTTCTGGGGCCATCCAGTGGCTAGTTGATCCTGAGAAACCGGGAATCAGGTTCAGCAGGGAGAGGTCTGATGCGAATCCGTTGACGCCCAAAGTTGTGCCAGATGGAATTCCACCGGTTATTTGGGCGTCGAGCATGACGCCTCTGAGGTCGACGTCGATGCCATTGACCTCTGCGGTAGCTCTAGCCGAGATGATTATCCTGCCGCCTTGGACGTCGGAAACCTCGATCAACTGGTATCCGGGAATCATCACCGTCACTCTTCCGAACTCGTGAATCTCGATGTTCGCACTCTTGAGATTCTCTCCAAGGGCCTCCATCTGTTCGAGGACCACTGGGGGGAGGGTCGGTATATCGGTCGCCCTGAAGTACAGCCTATCGACTCCATCGCCGCTCGATCTGATGTTCAGTCCGTAGGAGCTTGTTGGCTTAATGGATAGTCGGTCTGCGAGGCCCTCAGCCATTAGCACGATGTCCCCCTTGCTGTTTATCGCCCTCCCTCGGGCTTCAATGTAGAGGGACATCCCCTCGCTGGATGCCGAGAAGTCAAGGATGGGCATTCCCTGGAATGCGAGGTTCCTGGTGATGTCGAAGTTCAGGTCTGGCTCCGTTGTTAGATTCATAGAGCCTGGAATCTGAGTCAAAAACATGGTAGCCGGCCACCACGAGCCTTCCATCCACTGCATCTGCTGAATCATTATCGAACCCACTCCGAGGTCCCCCCTCCGGAACTGATCTGGCACTGTAACATCCATCGAGATGGCGTTTCCTAGGCTTGCTTGGATCTCGACTGACTCGGGGATGTCTTGCACCATCATCTCCGTCCTGCTCCCAGACTGCCGGTCGATCAACAGTGCATGGAACCACTCGAGTCTGTTTGACATCGAGTAGAGGGTCGAAGTGGACGTCTCGGTTATGCCCCCTATCGTCTCTGTTCGGAAGACCGAGTCAACCAGTAGGGATGTCGGCTCGCCGACATCGAGACCGTCTATCGTGAGGAAGATGTCCTGCCCGTTGACTCCCTTGGAGGAAATGACGAACTCCGGGTTGAATGGCTCCCACCCATCCATTCCAATTGTCACGGCCCAAACCTCGCCGTTAGGAATCATCGTCCTGGATGCTGAGATGTCTACCAGTGCTGGCAGGTTTGGAATCCACGTCTTGAGGTAGAAGCCCTCTGAAATGCCGCTTGGAGCGGAGTTCAGGACTATCCCATGGACCCACTCGGGCTCGTCCATGGAGTCTGCGCCCATACTGGACTCGACGACCAGGTCGAAGATTGAGTCGGCCTCGAGCCCGAGAGAGAATGAGAAGTTCCCCTCACCGGTGCTAGACCCTGTGGAGATGTCCGTGGTTAGCCCGGAAAGGACCCCGTTTACTGATCGTCCTAGATCTGAGAATCCGCCGATGAAGAATGCGACTCCCGTCATCCCCTCTGAAGAGTCTAGTTCGGGGATCTCAAGGGAGGGGCCGGAGTCTGATCCGGTGGGTATCTCTACAGACAGGCTGGAGGGCAGGGGGTCTATCTCGGCTAGAACGTTCAATGGAAGACTATCGCTGGAGGGGGCATTGCCTATGTTGATCCGCATTGCATTCCTGCCCTCTATGGTGGCGAAGGCAGTCCCAATTCCAGCACTACCGGAAGCGCCCTCTTCGAGTGGGGGGATCCATCCTACCTCACTTACGCCGGATACTGTGGCAGAAAGGGAGGAGGTGTTGCTCGTGGGGTCGTGGTGGAATAGGAAATGGTCCCCTTCCATTGACAGTGGCGCTGATGAGTCACTGATCTGGGCCTCGATCATATCGATTGCTGAGTCTGATGACCAAGAAATTACCGACCCCGAGGTTGTTGAGAATGAGCTGGGGAACCCGGATACACGAACTGCCTGGCGATGAGAGCCGTCGTAACCTGTGTACAATATCGAGCCGATCTCGGAGGAAGCGGAGTAATCGACACCGCCGGAGGAAACTGAGATCGTTATGTTGTTGGGAACATCCGATAGCCACGCCGACTGGTATTCTGGATCCTCCAGGGATGATGTCTGATGGCTGATGTATGACAGCCTGATGTCCTCGTTCGAAACTGTCTGCAGAGCGAGTTCCTGAGTCCCTGTTGAGTTGTTATCGACTAGGGAGAAGGCTTGCAGTCCGGAGAAGTTCACGCTGGCCGCTACTGGGACGAGTGGTTCCTTGGGCCCGGAGTCGGTCTGGATCATCCCCAGACCGCGGTCCAGGGACAGTATGACGTGGTTCCCAGAAGACGTCGGATGATCAGAGGAGCCGATCTGCATCAAAAGTTCGGAGATCGGAAGTGCGCTTCTCGAGGATAGCCAATTGTCCGTCATCAGAAGGTGGATCTCCCTCCCAGATATGCTTCCTGCGTCGACGCTTCCGCTAATCAGCTCGACGACGGTGGATGGTACTTCGTTCAGGATGCTACCCACGTCGAGGAAAACATCGACCAAGTTGAGGAGGACCGAGTCAACTATCTTAGATATGAAGTCAAGATTGTCCCCCGAGTCGAGGGAGTTGCTGGCTTCAGGTGACCCCCCGAGCCCGAATGACCCGTAAACTGCAACTGCCGATGGAATTGAATCTGCAAAGATGTGGATGCGCCTGTGGTCCTCGCTGGCACCCCCTCTGGAGAACCATGATGTGTATTCCAGAGATTGGATCGGCTGAGCTGCCCTGACGACAATCAGGCTTTCCGGTGGATCTGCTGGATTCACCGGCAGAGTGGGGTCATCCACGTTCTGGCTGTTGTCCCTGGTGAAGTTCTTGATGCCGATGATGAGTCCGAGCCTATCGGGGATGTCACCGGGGAGTTCCGGCTGATCCGCGGACCCCAGCATCCGGAATGCCCTCTCTATCTCCCCCTGCGACAGAGACCCTGCAGGCATTCCTCTGAACCATCCGAGTGAGTCCGTGGTGTTGCCGAACGATCCATCTGACTCGGACTCGGGCATGTCGGAGCGGTCCTCGTGGAAGTGGATGTGCAAGTCCGACCTCCTGTCCGCCCAGTACTCCAGGGTCGTGAGGCTCTTCTCGCCTGTTAGGCCTCCTGCTGAGGGCAGGATGCTGTCCGTCCTTACGATCAGTTCCGCGGAGCTGGGTAGGCGCTTTGACTCGCCGTGCGGGTGGAATCTCGCTTCGATGTATGCGAGTTCCCACATGTCCCTGTCAGAGTTGCTCTTTGGAGGGGAATAGTGTATGTAACCAAATCCGGCTGAAACTCCGCATGAGATCTCTAGAGAGCTTCTCGTGTACAGTTCTGATGTCTCATAGGACTCGGAGCACTCGTCCTGGCCGCCGTTGTCGAATCTCAGAGAGTATGGCGCGGCTATGGACGCGAATGTGATTCCTGACTCATCTGGGGGGTCGGTTAGGCCGAATGGGTCGGTGATGGCAGCAAGGATGGACGCGGCGAATTCCTGACCGGTTCCGGCTATATCGAAGTACAGCTTCTCTATTCCCACTTCGAACTTGAAGTCATTTGGGGGTGTTGTGAACCTAGAGTCGATGACCCAAACATAGCTCTCCCCACCCCCGAGATTCAGGAGTGACCCGGAATCCGAGTATGAGAATGCCTTGATCAGGGACACGTGGAGCGAGGTCAAGTTATCCCAGTCTGTATCCGAGGCGCTGTTCCCGACGTCCCTTACCGTGAATTGGATTCCGGGCTCAATCCAGAGGGAGCCATCCTCTATCCCCCAGCCTCCGATGAAGTCCACGTCCACGGTCAGTCCGACCTGGATGTCGTCATCGCCAT
>Ga0315331_10002919_pt1 | contig 12859 bp, 11 predicted proteins | sample M160m34915metaG_FD_203456 | JGI IMG/M metagenome (GOLD analysis project Ga0315331, IMG submission 203456) | Ammonia-oxidizing marine archaeal communities from Monterey Bay, California, United States - M1 60m 34915 | ecosystem: Environmental > Aquatic > Marine > Intertidal zone | place: USA...
TTCATCGTTAGCTCGCCATACTATTCACGGCTCGGTGTGTTTTTAACAGTTTAGCAAGATAGTGCCCAGTATAAGAGCTTTCAATCTTAGAAACCTCCTCTGGTGTACCACATGCTACTATTGTTCCTCCATTCTCTCCGCCCTCTGGCCCAATATCAACAACCCAATCCGCCGTTTTTACAACGTCAAGATTGTGTTCAATTATCACGACAGTGTTGCCACGGTCACGCAGTCGATGAAGAACCTTTAATAGTTGTTCAATATCATAAAAATGCAGGCCCGTAGTAGGTTCATCAAGGATATATAATGTATTACCCGTATCTCGTTTAGAAAGCTCTTTAGATAACTTCACCCGTTGAGCTTCACCGCCAGATAATGTCGTCGCATTCTGTCCTATACTAACGTAAGACAATCCGACTTCGGCAAGGGTTTTTAGCTTAGACCGGATTGTCGGAACAGAATCAAAAAATACCAACGCTTCCTCAACTGTCATGTCTAAAACGTCACTTACAGTCTTTCCTTTATAAATTATTCCGAGTGTTTCTCTGTTATACCGCTTTCCTTTGCATTCATCGCATGAGACGTACACGTCTGGTAAGAAATGCATTTCCACTTTTATCAGCCCGTCTCCTTGACAAGCCTCGCATCTACCACCTTTGACATTAAAGCTAAATCGCCCCGGCTTGTAACCTCTCGACCTAGACTCTGAAGTAGCGGCAAAGAGTTCTCTTATTGGCCCGAACAATCCAGTGTAGGTCGCAGGGTTAGACCGAGGTGTTCTTCCGATAGGGCTTTGGTCTATATCGACCACTTTGTCAAAATGCTCTAGCCCATCTATGTCATTACATTTCGCCGGCTTAGTAGATGCGCGATTCAAAACTTTTGCCGCCGTGAGATATAAAGTGTCGTTTATTAATGTCGACTTGCCCGATCCAGATACTCCAGTGACACATGTCATCAAGCCTATCGGTATAGCCACGTCGACGCTTTTGAGATTATTCCCGCTCGCTCCGACAATAGACAATATTCTGTCTTCATCAACTGGTACCCGAGACACCGGAACCTGAATTTCCCGCACACCTGAAAGATACTGCCCAGTGAGCGATGCACGACTGTTAGCTATATTCTCGGGAGTGCCTTCGGCAACGATCTCTCCACCGTGGATACCTGCTCCAGGACCTATGTCTACAACATAATCAGCCATCCTAATCGCTTCTTCATCATGCTCAACTACTATTACTGTATTTCCTCGGTCTCGAAGACTAATCAAGGTATCTAATAGCTTTTGATTATCTCTCTGGTGCAGTCCAATAGAAGGCTCGTCCAAAACATACATAACTCCAACCAGTCCCGCGCCAATCTGACTTGCAAGTCTGATGCGTTGGGCCTCTCCTCCAGAAAGTGTATTTGCGCTTCTATCAAGGGTTAAATAATTTAACCCTACATTAATTAAAAATCCTAAACGCAATCCAATTTCTTTTACTATTTTCTCAGCGATTTCGCCGCGCTTACCGGGAAGGCTGAGATTATTAAAAAAGTCGCCGGCGTCTTTGATAGACATGGCTGTTAAATTTGAGAGGTTCATCCCAGAAATAAAAACGTTTCGTGCTGCACGATTAAGCCGTGTCCCATCACAATCAAGACACATCCGACTGCCCAAGTAACGACCAAGTTCCTCACGCACGATATTCGAATCCGTCTCCTTATACCGACGCTCCATATTTGGGATCACTCCCTCAAAAACATGCGTCCGCTTGTACAACTTGCCACCAGACTTAATGTACTTAAATTCAATTTCTTCAGCACCACTGCCATTTAGAATCACTTCCCGAACATTTGAGGGTATTTCGTTAAATGGACTATCAACATCGAACTCATAGTGCTCAGCTAAAGAATCAATTAGCCTAGAGTAATAAGCATTACGCCTATCCCAGCCTCTAATTGCGCCTCCTGGCAAACTTACTTCCGGTTGTTGAACTAAGCGATCAGGATCAAAATACTCCGCGACCCCTAGTCCATCACAGCTTAGACAAGCTCCAACAGGATTATTAAAAGAAAATAGTCTAGGTTCTAGCTCTTCAATAGCGAAACCACATTTAGGACAGGCAAATCTAGAAGAAAAAAGAACATCACTAGACATACTGTCGCTATCAATTGGGCAGACCCTTACGAAACCCTCTCCCAATTCTAGTGCGGTCTCAAACGACTCAGCGAGTCTTTGCTCCAACCCAGATTTCACTCTGAACCGGTCAACTATGACATCAATATTGTGCTTTTTCCTTAATTCAAGAGCCGGTGGATCATCCAGGGAAATTATATTTCCGTCAACTAACGCTCTTACGTAACCCAGTCTGGCCAGACTATCAAATACCTGCTGATGTTCCCCTTTTCGATCTCGTACGATGGGCGCCACAAGCATCCATCTCTCATCACTCTCAAGCTTGAGAACCGTATCAACCATTTGGGCAATTGATTGGGCTTCAAGGCTCTCCGCATGATCAGGACACATTGGCTGCCCTACTCTAGCAAACAACAAACGTAGATAATCATATATTTCAGTTATAGTACCTACCGTAGAACGGGGGTTATGGCTTGTGGATTTCTGCTCAATCGATATGGCAGGAGATAAGCCTTCTATGTGATCTATGTCTGGCTTTTCCATTACCGACAGAAACTGTCTGGCGTAGGCCGATAATGATTCGACATATCGCCGCTGCCCCTCTGCGTATATCGTGTCAAAAGCGAGGGAAGATTTACCAGATCCGGATAATCCGGTTAGCACGATTAATTTATCTCTCGGCAAACTTACGCTGATATTCTTAAGATTATGTGTGCGCACACCGCGCAAATTAATTTTATCCATGAGCTCCAAATACATCTTGCCGACAGATAACGTTGCGACGCCAGCTGTGGTAATTATTTAACAACAGACTACTATACGATGTTTTTCTATCAGCGACCTAAATTGTTTTCAATAATACGTAGGAAATTTGTGGAAAAGATTCTATCATTAAGATGCAACTTGATTAATTAGGAGAAAGTAGAATGGCTCGTGGTGTTAACAAGGTAACTTTAATTGGTAATTTAGGAAACGATCCCGAACTTCGTTCTACTCAGAGTGGCAGTGCGGTCGCAAATATCACTTTGGCAACATCTGAATCTTGGCGTGATAAAGAAACTCAAGAAACAAAAGAACGCGTAGAATGGCACAGAGTCATATTTTTTGGACGGCTTGCAGAAGTGGTCAACGAGTATCTGCGTAAAGGTTCGCAAGTTTATGTCGAAGGCCGTATTCAAACTCGCAAATGGCAAGACAAGGATGGCAACGATAGGTATACAACAGAAATCGTGGCCAACGAAATGCAAATGCTTGGAAGTAAAGGCGCAAGTTCAGAGTCGTCGGCCAGTCAGCAGCCCACGGCTACTAGCCAGCCCGCTACTCAGAGCGCAATCGTAAACGAGCCATTTGATGACGACATCCCATTTTGATTCCGATAAATTACTCGTGCTCCCTAATGCCTCGCCAAAGCTAAGGCCTTAAAAGCATCTGAATATCGTTACCTCATACCGCTAATGTCGTCTCTGCCAAAAGCCCTTTTCTCGTCTTTGCTCTTTACAAAACGCTTCGGTCCGCTATTTTTTACCCAATTTTTAGGAGCATTCAACGATAATCTACTAAGATTTTCTATTATCATGTTTTTGATTCTCAACGTTTTCGATGGCGACTCCGAGAATAGTAGGATCTTGGTTGCGACTACCGGTGCAATATTCATCTTGCCTTTTTTCTTATTTTCGTCGTTAGCAGGTGAAATTGCCGATAAGTACGAGAAATCAAAATTAATTAAACGTATTAAATCAACAGAGATACTCATCGTTACTATTGCTTCTCTCGGTTTCATGATTACAAATTACTATTTCCTACTTTTCGCACTTTTCCTTATGGGCGCACAATCAACATTTTTTGGCCCGTTGAAGTACGCATTGTTGCCTCAACTCTTGATGAAAAAGGAATTAACCTCAGCAAACGCAATGCTTCAAGCTGGTACTTATTTTGCCATAATGACAGGTACAATCCTCGGAGGGGTTTTAGCCGGGCTAAATGAATCGGCGTCTATGATTATCATCATCCATATTTTGTGCTTGGCTATAGCCGGTCGAACATGTGCCCATTTCGTACCAGTTGTTGCCGCGAATGACGATACAATCAAAATCAGTAAAAACCTGCCTAACGCAACAGTATCAATTGTTAAAGAAGCTATCTCAGATAGACTCAACCTAATATTAATATTCCTGATATCGGGATTTTGGTTCACTAGCTCAGCTTTCGTGGCAGCGGTTCCAACATACGGAAAACTGCTCCTCGGAGCAGATGCCATTGTTATAACGATTCTAAATGTGGCCTTTGTCATGGGAATCGGACTAGGTGCATTCCTTTGCACAATACTTACAAAAGAGAAAATTAGGCCCTACATGATCTTTTTGGGAGCCGTAGGCGTCGGCCTCACATCTTTAACTATCTTAGCTCAGGGCACACCTCCGACGTTAACCAATCTGCTCCAATTGGATGACTTCTTTTCGTCCCAATTCGCGCTAATTTTTTTCGCCCAGTTAGTGCTAATAGGTTCGTTTGGCGCACTCTACGTCATCCCACTCTACGCCTGTCTACAAATAAATCTCAAGGCGACGCACCGCGCTCGAACCATCGCTGCTCTCAATGTATGTAATGCTTTTTTTATGGTGCTGTCGGCTATATTTACCGTCTTAGTCTATCAACAGGGTGCTAACGAACCCCAACTTTTCGGTATCGTGGGCCTCGTCAATCTCGCGGTGATCGCTGCTATATATCCAATGTTTAAAAGAAAATGGACAAATCTTCAGAATACTTCCAGTTAAATGCTAAAGCGACTAACCAAATCTAACTAGAAGTTCGCGCCCTTTCCTGGTCAGGAAACCATCCTCGCTAACAAAACCTTCTGAAATCGCCTTGGACAAAGCTGAAACCTGACTTTCATCCTGCGTCATATACACCGCTCCGTCACCGTAGTGTCTTCCTATGACGCGCGCAATATCTAACTCGTTTGCATCCGGTGTATCATATTTAGTAGCCACTCCTGATCCACTCCCTTATATCTGACACCTAAGTTAATTACATATAGCCTATATAAATAAATTGCATTGTCAATATATTGTCATAACATTATGTTAATGATGACTTTAATCAGATTTGTGTGACAGCGCTAGGTATTCATGTGATTGCATTTCTTCTAGTCTGCTGGCAGTGCGAAGAAAGGCCTTTTGTAATCGGCGCCCACTGTACAGGCTTTCCGGTTCCCCTTGCGCAGATACTATCAAGTTGACATTTCGGTCGTATATTTCATCTATAAAATTGATAAAACGTCTAGCTGCATCGTTGTCCTCATCTCCCATGATGGGTATATCGCTCACAAAAATCGTGTTGTTTAGACGAGCTAACTCAATATAATCGGCTACAGACCGGGTGCCTTTACAAAGAGCATCAAAAGTGAGCCATATCAATCCATCCGCTGTCTTTTGTACCGGTATTCTTCTCGAATTAATGACAACATAATGATCAGATACACCCTCACTATTCGACAAAGCTTTGAAGCTGGCCTCTAATTCACTATATTGCTCGCCCGCAGCACATTGATAGTACACTGGCGCTTTTTCCAACACTCTAAGCCGGTAATCTGCTTCGCCAATCAACTCGCAAACTTGTAGATGACGTTTTATGAGGCTAATCGCAGGTAAAAATCTCGCCCGTTGCAGCCCACCTCGGTACAAAGCATCGGGCGCATCATTTGAAGTCGCTACCATGGTAACGCCTTTTTCAAACAGACCTTCAAACAAGTTGGCCAAGATCATCGCATCAGTGATATCCGCCACATGCAATTCATCTAAACAAATAACACGAACCTTTGCTGCCCATGCCTCAGCAACTCTTCGAAGTGGATCTGGCTCCAATTTAAAATCAACCAACTTTTTATGGGTATTTTGCATGAAAGCGTGAAAGTGTAATCTGACTTTATACTGAGTCGGAAGAATATTGTAGAACTGGTTTACGACATATGTCTTCCCCCTCCCGACGCTACCCCAAATATAGAGACCTCTTACGGGCTTCCAATAGGGTCTCCTCTTGCCAACTAATTTATCTAAAACACTTACGCCTGTTCGGTTAGGCTGAGCTTCAAGCTGATGATAAATATCTTCTAATTTAGCGACCACTGTATGCTGTGATTTATCGTAGACAACCTTGCCAGATTGAGTAGCTGCTAGATACAGTGATTCAGGTGATTTCGCCATAACTTTTTAGTGTGTTTATTCATTGACTATTACATATTAGACTACGAATCGATTTTGCCATAAAGTAATTCGCCTAATGCAACTTATCCTCAGCCGCTCCCAGACAACTAAATTTGATGTAAATCTAAGATACTCAAGTTTACAACCCCGTAACACAATTGTTATCGCGCCATTAAAGTAGCTATGATCCTAATACTTGTTTTAATTATCGTAGGGTTAATCTTAGGACCACAGATCTGGGCTCGCCGGGTGCTGAGACAATTCGCCGACAAAAGAGATGACATAAAAGGCTCCGGAGGACAACTCGCGACCCATATATTAAAGGAGGCCGGACTAAAAAACTATGCGGTAGAAGTTGATGAACTAGGAGTTGGGGATCATTTCAATCCCATCACTAAAACTGTATGTCTAAGCCCAAGTTCCTATAATGATAATTCCCTATCGGCTATCGTTATTGCCGCGCATGAAGTCGGACATGCTATCCAAGATCATATCGGGTTTGGCCCATTACGGCTTAGAACTCGTCTCGCAATGGTCGCCGGAGTGTTTGAGCGTGTTGGGTCAATTCTTCTCATCGCGATTCCAATAGTAACCATGGTAACAAGAGCTCCACAGGCTGGAGCAGCGTTGTTAGTAATTGGGATGGCGGTAATGTTACTTCCAGTATTAGTGCACCTTATCACTCTCCCTGTCGAAGTAGACGCGAGCTTTAATCGAGCACTACCCTTGCTGTCCGGTCGGTTCCTCTCAGACGGCGACATCCCTAAGGCTCGTAAGATCTTATCTGCTTGCGCTTTAACCTATTTGGCAGCATCCCTTTCTAGCTTACTGAACGTATGGCGCTGGATCCGCTTCCTGAAAAAGTAATTCCTTCCTACTCTATAATAACCAACGCAACCTGACGTCCACGTCTCACCGTAACCCTCAATCGACCCGCGAATTTCGTAACTGTTTGCACAAACTCGTCGACTGATCTGACTTTTCTCCCGTTAATCGCCTGGATGATATCTCCTTTGCGTAATCCTGAGATCCATGCCGGACTAGAAGACTTTATCTCCTCTATTCGAACCCCCGCAATGCGGCCATAAAAAGGTGAACTATTTGGAATTTCGCCAATGGTACTGTCCGCGAAACGGCTACTTTTAAACAAGGATAACTGACTGCTCTGCACTTCAATTTCTATAAAAAATTCTGTATCTATTTTGCGTCCTTGCCTAAGAAGAGAAATTGGTACTTTTTCCCCTACTGGAGAGAGCGCTACTTGAGTATCGACCTCAGATACCGTTTTAACTATCCGATTGTTGATGCTTGTGACAATATCACCTACTTGCAGGCCTGCAACATCAGCAGGGGATAATTCAGCAATTCGCGCAATGATTACGCCACTAGGAATATCTCCCAAACCGAAGGCTTCGGCTAAAGAAGGGGTTAGATCTTGGAATTGAGCACCAATTCCCCCTCTTTGCACGGTACCATATTGGACCAATTGCTCCATTACGTGCCTCGCCATGTTGATCGATATAGCGAAGCCGATCCCGATATTACCACCGTGTCTAGAGTAAATAGCCGTATTCAGCCCAACCAGATCTCCGTCAAGATTCACCAAGGCACCCCCAGAATTACCAGGATTTATTGAAGCATCAGTTTGAATCAAATCCTCGTAACCAGATATACCTAAACCCGAACGTCCTAGCGCGCTAACTATGCCTGATGTAACGGTTTGCCCTAGCCCAAAAGGGTTCCCAATCGCAACTACAAAGTCTCCAACTCGCAACTTACTGGAATCTGAAAACTTAATATCCTGTAGATTTTTCGGTTCAATCTTAACAACAGCCACATCGGTCTCTGGATCACTACCAACTAATTCTCCTTTAAATTCTCGGCCGTCTCGAAGAGTTACCTTAATAATATCGGCGTTAGCGATCACATGTGAGTTGGTAAGTACTAGTCCTCTATCGGCATCAATAATCACCCCCGATCCGAGACTTTGAGTCTTTCTGGTCCTCGGACGCATAGGGATGTCAAAAAAATCTCGAAAAAACGGATCAGAGAAAATCGGATTTTCGCGCATGACTTTAAGCCCTTCGGAAGAAATATTAACAACTGCGGGTGTAACATTTTCCAACATAGGAGCAAGACTTCGTGAAATCTCTAAAGGTATGGCTCCAAAACTAATTCCAGAAAAAAAAGGAAGAGTTATTGACAGTATAACGGGCGCAAAAGTTTTCCTAAGTTCAAAATCCAAGATCTTCATGCTAATTCTCTCATCATAGAATCATCGACTGAGACAACATTAAATCCTAAAGGCTACTGTTGTCATTATTTTGGAGTGAAACTGCATAATTTCACGGACCCGATGAGGTAACTTCCTACCGCCTCTCAATGAAGCGTTTTTAGCGTGCCTAGCTTCATCCGACCGCATCTCTAGCAATATGGCTCTACTAGAGATATCTTTTTGGGGCAACTCGAACAAATGTTTATTAAGATGCTCTACCACCTGATTTTCGGTCTCTTCGACAAACCCTAAACTCCAGTCATCGCCAGCACAAGCTGTCCACATCCCGATGAATAGAGAACCCAGAAACCAAACGCCGCTCAGCATACTCACCCGACCGTCTAGTTCTTGCAAACGAATTTCGCACCAGTGAAGGTGCTCTTTTTCTTCATTTGCCGCTTCCATTAAAGAAAAAAAGGTCTCTGTATCTCGTGATAAAAGAGATTGACCTAAATACAAGCCCTGAGCACTTACCTCTCCAGCATGATTGACCCGCATTAAACACATACTTTTCAGGCGATCCTCTTCCGAAAGCGGTGGACAGTCTACATTACGTGCGGGATATGTCGTAGCCTCTTGGGTGTCGTCCAACAAGACAGCGCGCAGACTATGATCAAGACATGCAATAGCTTTGTCGAGTATCGAAAACTGCCTGATTTTTCTCATATACACCTCAAATTAAAAGAAAATCCTGTCATCTAAGCGCCAATTGTCAATCACAGATTGACAGGAACCCCGTCAAAACTTACCATTGCGCATCAATTTTATGAGTTCGGACGCGCTAATGTGAACGTTTACTGCTACCCCAGAAACAATAACCAACGATTGGTATGTGATCGATGCCACGGATAAAGTGCTTGGTCGACTAGCTACGCAGGTAGCACACCGATTAAGAGGTAAGCATAAACCAGATTATACACCTCACATGACTACTGGCGACTACATAGTTATCATCAATGCTGAAAAAATCAGAGTCACGGGCAAAAAGGTTAGTGATAAAATTTATTACAGCCATTCGGGTTACCCAGGAGGTCTTAAGCAAATTAGCTACGAGAAACTAATGGCAAAGGACCCAACAGCGATTATTGAAAAGGCCGTTAAAGGCATGTTGCCTAAAGGTCCTCTTGGACGAGAAATGTTTAGGAAGTTAAAAGTATTCTCTGGGTCGACGCACGGACACGAAGCGCAACAACCAAAACCATTGGAATTATAAAAGCATGGCAACAGAAATTTGTTACAGCACAGGGCGAAGAAAATCCTCTTCCGCAAGAGTTTTTCTTAGCAAAGGCACCGGAAATATTGTGATTAATGGAAAGTCTATCGAAGACTATTTCCCGAGAGAAACCGGTCGCATGGTTGTTACTCAACCCTTAGAAACCGTGGATATGACAAAAAATTTCGATATAAATGTGACGGTTTCTGGTGGCGGTATTACCGGTCAGGCAGGAGCTATCAGACACGGGATCACCAGAGCGTTAATCAAATACGAAGAAAGCCTGAGAAAACCTCTCAGAGTAGCAGGCTTTGTGACACGAGACGCTCGCGAAGTCGAACGAAAAAAAATTGGTCTACACAAAGCACGCAAGCGTCCGCAATTTAGTAAACGCTAGTTTACTGTTCGGTCAATCAGGTTGTGACCGCCTTATTACCAACACCAATCAAAAATTTATCTAAACCTATTCGCGTCTGATAAGACCGTCCTATCTTTATTTCCCGCGAACAAGTGATCCCAAAATCACTTAATTTTCTAATTTGAGATTTACGTACTCCACCTATACCATATGGATAATTCTGTTGAACTCGTGCTTTGGGATTAAGTCAAACCTTTATAATAAATTTGGCTCAATAATTGCTGCTACAATTTTATAGCCTCATAGCAGAGGACAAACTATCGGTCACTTAAAATGGCCCAAATGAAATTTTTAAATTAGTTGAGGGAGTAATATGTGGCGAGTAGGTATTGATGTAGGCGGAACCTTTACAGATTTATTCGCTTGGGACGAAGTCGATAATAAACAGATAAGTTCTAAGGTACTAACCACTAAACCCGATAGATCTTTAGGTGTCATGAACGCACTAAAAGACGCGAACATAGAAGCAAGTGATATCTCACATTTGATGCATGGCACAACTACTGCCACTAACGCCCTAATCACTCGAGACTATCCTGAGGTCGCGATGGTCACGACCAACGGATTCAGGGATACGATTGAGATCGGCCGCCAGCATCGTGCTGAGCTTTATAACCCCTATCAAACTAAACCTAAACCAATTATAAAGAGACGATATCGATACACGCTCAACGAAAGAATGGATGTTCACGGAAAGGTGGTTAGGCCCTTGGACATAGCAGCTGCGACTGAAATCGCCAAGAAGATCCGTGACAATAGAATTCAATCAGTCGCTGTAGCTTTCATAAATTCGTACGTCAGCTCAAAACACGAGGATCAAATGAGAGATATCGTCCTCCAAGAAAATCCAGATATCTATTGTATTACCTCTTCAGACACCAGGGCTCTGTTTAGAGAGCATGGTCGCTTCGTAACCGCTGCTATAAGAGCGGCGACAATGCCTGTCATGGAACAATACTTCGGACATCTAGAAAATAGTTTAAAAGAGGCCGGATTCTCTGGGAGACTGCTAATTCTAAAGTCTAGTGGTGGCATTACGGGAGTCGAATACGCAAAGAACCATCCAGAAGAGTTAATTGAATCGGGGCCCGCGGGAGGCGTAGCTTACGCTGCATATTTGAATGAGGTTAAAGGAGACTGCCCTAATATTATTCACACGGACGTAGGCGGGACAAGTTTTGACGTGTCCATCGTTGAAAATGGAAAAGGTCTTGTTACTCGTGATCACGAAATTGAATGGGAAGTTCCTGTAATCGTGCCTATGCTCGATATTCATAGTGTCGGTGCAGGAGGTGGCTCTATAGGTTGGATCGATGAGGGAAATAGTCTCAGAGTTGGACCTCAATCGGCTGGCTCAACACCCGGGCCTGTGTCTTACGGGTTGGGTGGAGAAGAACCAACCATCACGGATGCTAACCTCCTACTGGGTCGGATTGAACCCTCTTTAGGAGGAAAAATGATGTTAGACAGTAAAGCTGCTGAAGCCGCCATCAAAAAAGTGGGCCAAAGAGTCGGATTGTCCGCTATAGAAGCCGCGGATGGTATGGTTCGTATAGGTTGCGAAAATATGGCACAAGCGGTTAAAAAGGTGATCACGGGTCGCGGCCGAGACCCGCGTGACTTTATCTTAGCCAGTTTTGGCGGTGCAGGTGCTATGCATGCGTTCCTAATCGCGGAATCTATGAATATTCCAAAAATCATAGTTCCAGCAGCTGCTGGAGTGGCCTCTGCGTTCGGCGCAACAGCGATGGATCTTAGACAAGATTTAGAGGTGTTTTATTTTTCCGCAGTAGTGGATGCCGATATAGGAGCTATTAATAAGCTTTATAAGCAACTCGAAGACGATGCATTAGCACTTTTGTCTGCTGACGGGGTTGATACAAGCGATGTAGTTATGACTAGAACAGCACAGATGCGTTATGTAGGGCAAAGTTATGAAGTAGAAACACCGGTGCCTTCTGGAAAGCTAAAAGACAGCGACCTAGCCACAATATCAGAACGATTTCACGAATGTCATAAACAAGAATTTGGGGTAAGCTCGAGCGATTTCGAACCGTCCATCGTCGTTTTAGGGTTGGCCGCAGTTGGCAAGACAAAAAGACCTCCATCCGTGACTGTTGTAGCAAGCGGCCAAGATATAGAGAAAGGCTCTCGAGACGTTTACTTTGACAAGCAATGGTATACAAGTATTGTTTATGATGGACATGCGTTAGGGGCTGAGTCTGAGGTTGCCGGCCCTTGTATTGTCGAGTTTGAGCACGCGTGTGCCGTGATACCTCCAAATGCAATCGGTACGGTAGACAATTATGGCAATATGATTATTGAACTTAATAAAGTAACTAAGTAAAGGAGCAGGTATCAAATGGACACTCTGGTTAAATCAGGTAATTTAGTAGAGGACGGTACCAAAGTAGACCCAGTTACATTCGAGGTCTTACGAAGTATTTTTGAATACGCGGCAGATCGCATGTCCTCAGTGCTGCAACGAGCGTCATTCTCACCAATCTTAGCGGATATGATAGATTTTTCTAATGCAATCTATGATGCTGATGCTCAATTATTAAGTCAGGCAGCTAATTGTCCCATACATCTAGCGGCCATGAAATTTAGTGCTGAAGCAATCATTGACAAA
>Ga0315331_10002922_pt1 | contig 12853 bp, 7 predicted proteins | sample M160m34915metaG_FD_203456 | JGI IMG/M metagenome (GOLD analysis project Ga0315331, IMG submission 203456) | Ammonia-oxidizing marine archaeal communities from Monterey Bay, California, United States - M1 60m 34915 | ecosystem: Environmental > Aquatic > Marine > Intertidal zone | place: USA...
TTTTCACATTAGGACGGTTCTGGAGGATGACTTTAGAAACATTTTGAAATCCAATATCACCAAGAGCACCATCGCCACCGATAACCCATACTTTAGGTAATTCACGCAACTCCTGCTCGGTCATCAAAGCATCATCGAGACGAGCAAGGTTGAAGTATTCCTTATCAGTAAGGACCGATTCATCGCGCTGCAGAAGACAATCACTCAAACGCTCAGGAACCACGGACCTGCGGGCATGATTCACGATGAGAGACTCACCCATAAGCCAACTGATTGTGGCGCCATCCTGGAACAATGAGTTCATCCAAGGATATGGATGAGGATTGCCCGGAGGCGTTGAACCATAGACTGTGTTACAGCCAGTGCTGGCTCCCATGAACATCACAGATTGGCCACGCGCGTCTCGACCGTCCAATGACTGGAGATCCTTGTGATTGAAAGCATCCTGGCGCAAGACAGCGACCAGCGCATTGACTATTTCTTCATCAGAGATGGGCCCGTGCTGCTCCATGCGATGGGTGGTATCTTCCTCCGTTTCGCCTCCCAATCCCATGATAATATGAGCAATGGAGCGTGTGTATAAAACATACGTTTCAGGATCAGAATCTTTCAGTTTTTGCAATCGATCCAACCCGCTGGCTTCGAGCACATCTGCTTTTTTGCGCAGTCGGTCCGCTTTTTGATGATAGAGAGGACGCATGTAAGCTTCGGTGACAGACGCCACAGCATGGAGTACTGATTTTTCACCGCAACCTGCGCAAGCGCCATCCCCGGATACGAGTGCTTCATAATTCCGACGCACCATCATGTGGTTACGCAGGGCTGCCTCGCGTGAGTCCTGCGGCGCATCATCCTGATAAAGCCCGAGAAACTTTTGAGGAGTATCGGGTAAGAGGCGAGAGAATATTTGAGCTGTTGTCAGCTGTGCATTCAACTCCTCTGTTTCAATTGTCATTCGTAGAGCATCATGATCACCGCAGACCTGCACGCACTCACCACATCCCTTGCAAAGGTCCGATACGAAAATAGAAAATAAGCCGCCATTACCAGGGCTTTTCTTTTCTACAGCTCGGAATATTGCTGTGACGTTGCTGTATGCCAATGGCAATTGGGCGATGATGCCGGAGAACTCTTTTTTGGTTTTGTCGGATATATTCTCGAGACCATTTACAAGCTCACTGACGATTTCACTGAACGGCTTGTCACTTTTGGCCTGAACGCTTTCTACCATCTGTTCTCTAGATTGTCTCTCAATCTCGGGAATGGCCTGCAGAAGGGTAACACGCTCCTCTGGGTTGTTGATATAATTACGAGCGGCTGTGCTCAGAATAGTTTCAACATCTTGTGAGGTGTTCGGTAACGCAGTATCCGGACAAGCCGTGATACATTCCATACATTGGGTACAATTTTCAGCGATGTAGACCGGAGTCTCGCGTCTGGCCACATACTTGGATTGTGTGGCACCAGTACCCGAGGCCATCACCCCCATTGCCGACAAAGCACCAGCTGGCTGGTGGTAACCAAGACCATTTCTGTACTCGGAATCGAACTTTGCCAGAGTTTGGACGGGAGCCCTTTCAGGTTGCTCCTCAGGTGGCTCGCAGGAACTACAGCCTGATTCAGCACAACCTGCAGTAGGAGTTATTTCATGGTCTCCGAGAGGCGCCAATGGTGACTGCCTCATACTGGAGGTATCAGCATCTTCAACTTCTCCGTATGTGATTTCCTGGGTGAGATTGAATCCCTGAGTCATCACTTCCATGTTGGAGGTGACAACAGCTTCGCCAAATCGGCCGAATTTTTTCTGATATTGCTTCTCAACAACATCCCGGAACTGAGCTTCGTTGATGCTATTGTCATCAAGGAAGGCAGAAACACGGAAAAACGCTCCCAAGAAGGAATTGCCTTGCATGCGCAGCTGAAGGTCCTGTCTTGAGGTTGCGTTACGGGCAATCTGAAAACCAGGTAGGATAAAGATACGAATGTTGTTATCTTTGACGAATTGACGGTGTTTTTTGGGAATTCTTTGCCAGGCGGTTTCAGGGGAATCACTGGATTCCCAGACCAAGCAACCACCGGGGTTCAAACCTTCAAGAGGGTTGGTGTGTGTGAATGCTTTTGGATCGCAACAAAGCACAACATCCACATGGTTCAACTCGCAATTGACTCGGATGGGTTTGGGGGCAACAACAAGGTAATAATTCGTCGGAGCACCCTTTTTCTCTGAACCATATTTCGGGTTGGCACTAACAAACAATTTGTCTTCAAGTGCCCCAAAGGCATCGTAGGACGGATCTTTCTTGGAAATAACATCACCGAATTCACCAATGATTGATCCCAAGTTTTTACCAGTAGTGATCATTCCCCAGCCACCTATGGAGTGAAAACGCACTGCGATAGCCTTTTCAGGCAAAAGCGACGGAGTAGCTTTTGATATAACAGCATAAGGATGATCCACACCTAGAACGAAGAAGGTTTCTCCATCATGAGCGCCCTTGCCATCTTTGCGATGGGTCTTGCCTTGAGTATACTCGTATGCGCCAAGCACGTGCTCCGGACGAAAATCACGACTACCAATACCATAACTACCACGGAAAATAAGAGGTCTTTCCTCAGGTTTTATCGGTGGCAATGTCCCTTTGTGGCGATGCGCCTCAACACCCTTGCTCAGGGCGCAACGGATGTCGCGTGCGAGAGGGTTATCACCGGAAAGGCCTTCATCTGTTCTTTCAAGAACGATGATGTTCTTTTTGCCTCGAAGTGCGTTGATCACGGCAGCTTCGGGGAAAGGTCGAATCACATTGACATGCATGGACCCCACCTTGGCTCCCTCATTATCTCTCAGGTGATCAACCGCTTCTTCGATGTTTTCTGCAGCGCAACCAAGCGTCACATATACAGTGTCCGCGTCCTCGGTTTTGTAAGTGGATACCAAGCCGTAGTGTCGACCTGTTAATTCTCCAAACTCTTTGTATGCATCCTCGAGGAATCCAAGAATCGGTTCATTGAAGTTGTCACGCCGAGCAACAACACCATTCATGTGGTGCTCCTGGTTTTGGACTGGACCGAGGAGGACAGGATGTTTGAGATCCATCATCTCGGGCACACGACGACGTTTGGGGCCAAACAACTCACTCTGCGCGGGGGTTGGACTGTCTATCATGTCCCAAGGAGCACCCAGGAACTCCCGCAGGAAATCTGCTTCGGGGGCATAGTAGGTTCTCTCTGAGTGAGTGGTCAGCATACCGTCCTGAATGTTCATTCCAGGGTTGAGAGATAGCTCACATACCTTGCGAAGGATGACAGCCTGATCGGCAGCCTGTTGAGCCGTTTTACCCATCAGCATGATCCAGCCTGTGTCCAGAGCTCCGTAGAAATCGTCGTGACCACAGTGAACGTTGAGAGCGTGCTTAGTCAAGGCACGCGCGCCAACTTCGAGCACCATTGTAGAACCCTTGCCTGGAGCATGATAATACTGCTCCATGGCATAAGCAATGCCTTGGCCGGAGGTAAAGTTGACAGCACGCTTGCCTGTCATAGAGAATGCAGTGGCTCCGCCTTGAGCCGCATGTTCGCCTTCGGTTTCGATGGCGATTTTTTGTTGGCCGAATACATTCAATTCGCCCTGAGCAAAGGACTGCTGGTAGATTTCGCCTCCTTCTGTAGAAGGGGTGATAGGGTAGTAAATTCCGCCTTCGGTAATACGGGTTTCAACGTATTGGGTAACAAGTTGATTACCGTTGCAAGTCAGTCGAATGCCGGGGTATTTTGGCTTCCTTCCCTCGCCGCTTTCGGGGGAAGTCCCGCCACTGGCGGCATTTGTGTTGGACACGGTTGTTTGATTTGCCATAATTTAAATTTACGAAAAGAGTAGATCGGCCTTTATCCTCATACCAAGATGACCTTAAGATCTCTCAAATAATTTCATTTTCAAGCATTCATTCTACCTCTGCAAGCGGATTTTAGTCTCACTTACCAGATGAAGTGCAGCGCTCAGTGTGGCAATCGCTCTGTTTAAGAGTAAAGCCACACAAGAAAGTTAGATTGAAGCAGATACTTCCGGGACGTTATCGATAAAGCTAAAATACACCCATTGAGTCTTTTTTTTATCGCTTTCGCTCATTCACTCCAAAATGGGATAGAAAGATTGGAAAAATGCCATTCAGTTGAATGAAGCTAACGACTTGCTCCATTGTGAAACTCAAGAAAATTTACAACTTACCACAACATTGCTTGTATTTTTTTCCGCTACCGCAGGGACATGGATCATTGCGCCCCACTTTAGGCCCACTGCGAACCGGAGTTGCCTTGGCAATGGCCTCGTTGACCTCACTCACGACTTCGCTGCCCTTTTTATCTTTCATCTCCTGCTTTTCAAATGCTGTCGTTTCCTGATGGTGCGTTCGCTGGGGCAACTTACTCAGGAATTGCTGAAAAGCCATCAGGCTGGATGCGCTTCTGAAAATATTGTGACAAATCTCGGTTTTGATATTCACCATGAGTTCATCAAAGATCTTGAATGCTTCACTCTTGTATTCGATCAAAGGATCCCTTTGACCATAGGCACGGAGACCAATACTGTTGCGCAAACCATCCATGCTGTAGAGGTGCTCCTGCCAAAGCTTGTCGATCGCACCCAGGATGGTGAAGCGTTCCATCGATTTCAGAGCATCTTCATTTTCAACGCTGATTTTTAATTCATAGGCCTTGCGTACATTGTCCGAGATAAGAGTGGCGACAGCAAATTGTGCTGAGCTCATTCCATCGAACAAACTCCCTGAGACAGGCTCCTCTTTGCCTGCTTCGGCAGCCTGAATGAGTTCTTCCTCGGGCATTCCCAAGGGGAAATTAAGATTCACCCAATCGAGAAGAGCACGTAGATTCCAATCACGAACATCTTCGTTGGAAGATGAGAATTGGTGCACTTTTTGAACAGTGACCTCTTCCATGATATCCATCAACTGGTCCTGAACATTGTCCGATTCAAGCACTTCATTACGGAAACCGTAAATGACTTCACGCTGCTTGTTCATCACATCGTCGTATTCCAATGTGCGCTTTCGAATTTGGAAATTGTGCTGCTCGACTCGCTTTTGAGCAGTCTCGATTGATCGGTTCAAAAGCGGATGTTCCAACTCCTGACCTTCTTCAAGCCCCACTCGCTCCATGACTTTCACGATTCGGTCAGAACCGAACAAACGCATGAGGTCATCCTCCAGCGAAATGAAGAAGTGAGATGAACCCGGATCACCCTGACGTGCACAACGACCTCGCAACTGCCGGTCAATACGACGTGATTCATGCCGTTCTGTGCCAATAACATGCAACCCCCCAAGATCTGCAACTCCCTGACCAAGTTTAATGTCTGTACCGCGACCTGCCATGTTGGTAGCAATCGTGACTCCGCCTCGCTGCCCCGCACGCGTGATGATTTCTGCTTCTTGCTGGTGGTATTTGGCGTTTAGAACAGCGTGAATAATTCCCTCTTTTTTGAGCTGCTTTGAAATCAATTCACTTACTTCAACGGATATGGTTCCAACCAGAATAGGACGACCTTTTTGGTGGATTTCTTTAATCTCCAGGGCTGCCGCCTGATATTTTTCACGACGGGTTTTGTAGACGGAATCGTTCGAATCCTTTCGAGCAACGGGCCGGTTGGTCGGGATCACCAATACTCCTAATTTGTAGATATCAAGAAATTCACTTGCTTCGGTCTCCGCAGTACCCGTCATCCCAGCGAGTTTGGTATACATGCGGAAGTAATTCTGGATGGTGATGGTGGCGTAAGTCTGAGTTTCACGCTTGATTTCAACCCCCTCTTTGGCTTCCACCGCCTGATGCAACCCATCGCTCCAGCGGCGTCCGGTCATCATACGCCCCGTATTTTCATCGACGATAACAACTTCGTTGTTTTGCACAACGTATTGAACATCCTTTTGGTAGAGGCAATACGCCTTGAGCAACTGAGAGATGGTATGGATGCGTTGCGCTTTCTTTTCAAAGTCTCCCTGCGCTTTTGTCTTAGCATCCATGCGCTGCTTGACATCGCGCGCTTGATCGGAATCTATTTCGTGATAAATCTCGGTCAAATCAGGCAACACAAAGGCATCCTTGTCATCAGGACTAAGAAAGCCACGGCCTTTTTCGGTCAAATCAGCGTCGTGACTTTTTTCATCCATCGCAAAAAACAACTCCTCTTTTTGCGCGTAGAGTTGTTTTTTGGTCTGGTCGGTGTGCAGGGTCGACTCAGCCTTGTTCATCAGACGAATATTATCCGGATTTTCCAGAATCCTTAAGAGTCGATCTGATCTCGGTTGCCCAAGCTTGGCTTTGTAAAGAAGCAGCCCCAGTTCATCTTGGAGCTCTTCCTTGATATCTGCGGCAGCACCCTCTTCTGAATTTAACTTCTCGAGCACATCCTCGGCACCCTTCAGGAACTGATCGCAAAGTTTCTGCTGACGATTTACCAATGACTGGATCACCGGTTTAATCTGATCGTAGCTGTGATCATTGTTGACCACTGCAGGACCACTGATGATCAGAGGTGTTCTGGCTTCATCCACCAGAATGGAATCAACTTCATCAACAATTGCAAAATAATGACTCCTTTGAACCTGTTCATCCACACTGGTCGCCATCCCGTTGTCGCGCAGATAGTCAAAACCAAATTCAGAGTTGGTCCCGTAGGTGATGTCGCAGTTGTATTGCTCACGACGCAGGGCAGGTGGTTGGTCATGCACGATACAACCGACACTCAGGCCAAGGAATTTGTAGACTGCTCCCATCCAGTCGCTGTCACGCGCAGCAAGGTAATCATTTACAGTCACCACATGCACTCCTCGACAGGTGAGCGCATTGAGATACACAGGCAAGGTTCCAACGAGTGTTTTACCCTCACCTGTGGCCATTTCAGCAATTTTGCCCGTGTGCAGGGCCATCCCGCCAATAAGCTGCACATCGAAAGGAATCATATCCCAACGTATGGGGTGCCCGCGAACGATAACATCTTGGCCACAAAGACGACGACAGACGCTCTTCACCACAGCAAAGGCCTCAGGCATTATTTCCTCAAGCTCCTTCGCGAGCTGATCATTGTCCTGAATCTTGGAAAGCTTTGCCTTCCAATCTGCGGTCTTCTGCCTGAGCTCGTCATCAGACGCATTCTCAAGGGACGTTTCTATCTCATTAATTTTTGGGACAAGCTGACTAAACTTGCGAACTTCGCGGTCATTAGATGTTCCAAAAATTTTCTTAAAAAGTGATTTTACCGATCCAATCATTGGGTTGAATAAAGCGTATTTGCGTCAATTGCGCCTAGCTCGAGGAACTAGCGACAAGCGGTTAAAAGTAGGTGATAGACAAGTTTGCGTCAAAGCATTTAAGAAATTTGAACAGCCACAGAACATGATCTTGTCAATACAACAAGCCATTCACGTTGCATGCCCTTACTCGGGATGGGACCAACAGGCCTGATCTGGACATTCTGCAGACACAGGAAAGTTGAAGTAAAAACGGCCAACAAAGCCATGATCCTCAATAAAATGCATCCTTAAGTATATTTCGACTTCAAGGGGATTCCTAGCCAATGGGATCAGGCAAGGCCAGACGCACCCGCTACAGGTGCGTCTGAACGCGAAAATAAAAACGATCTGCAAACATGAGGCCTGATTCGAGGACGGCGAATTAATTGCGTCTTGAGTGGGACTCTCGCACTCGTTTTTCCAATGATTCCATTCGATGGGACGGATCTTCAAAGGCACGCTCCATGTGTTCCATATGCTCCAGGGCCACATTGAACGGGTGTTCGACACCTTCCATTAGTTGGCGCATTTGACTATTGAACGAATGATCATCATGTTGCCTTTGGTTCTCCATGTGCTGGTGTAGTTCTTGTTCGAGTTGCTCTGCCATGTCATGCCAGCCAGCAGCATGCAAATGCTCGATGGCGTTGTGAATGTGATCTTCGTGTGAAAATATCCTTTCTGTCGTGACGCTCATCGTACCTTTTTTTCAGAACGGTGGTCGTTCTCTTCATTTTGTTCGCGGAATGCTCTATGGCCGCGCTTGTGGCCATAGTATTCGCGCTCAGATTCTTTTCTTTCGCGATGTGCTTCCAATTCGGCGGTAAGTTTCCGAATATGACGGTGTAATTCTTCAGCTTCCTCAACTATTCCCTCATGAATGAGATGATCCATGCGTTCTTCCATCGCATGCAATTTTTGTCGAGTAGCATGAAGTCGATCCATTATGAAGTCGACCCATTGCATGTTGTTCGCGATTCATGCGATGCTCAGATACTTCGGATTACTTCTTGGATTGCTGATAAAGTTCCCTGGATTCATGAATCACCTCCTCGACTGCTTCATGTTTACCGTGAGATTTGAGATCTGCCGCTTTCGCTCGTAAATCAGCAACTTTCTTTTTCAGTTCGCAGAGATGCGCTTTTCGGTTCGATTTTTCATCATGCTCATTGGCTTGTAGAGCGAGGATTGAACCGTTAAACAGGAGTTAGACAACCATTAGAGTAGATTTGTAGAAGTTATTCATGCTTTTTTTGCTATTTGAGGTTATTTCGGCTTAATCTCCGACTGCGATGCTCTACGGCGTGTTTAAAAAGGAAGGTAATTTTTTAGGATATGTTCAAAAACTCAAACGATTCTGCCGAAAAAGGCGAGCATATCTCCCAAAGAAAAGAACTGCTTAGATTGTCTCAAAACACTAAAAGTAAGGAACTTAGGGATACAGAAAAGCTGCAGCAATCAAGAGAAATCGTCGAGAAAATAAGACATCATCCATGTTGGAATGAGTCACAGTCGTTACTTGGATTCATGCCGATGAGAGATGAGCCGGACATCTTTCCATTGCTTCAAGATATTTTGGAGCGTGGAAAAAATCTCTATCTGCCACGATATCAGTCGGAATCCAAAACCTACAGCCCAGTGCTCATCCGGGATTTAAAATACGATTTAATTCCAGGAAAATTCGGAATTCTTGAACCGAATCCCAGATGCTCAATCGTGAATACGTCACACATGGACTTGACCTTAATACCGGGTTTGGCGTTTGATAGTCGCGGATGGCGTCTGGGCAGGGGAAAAGGTTTTTATGACCGGTTGCTGGCGAAGCTCGATGGTGTCCGTTTTGGAGTCGCTTTGAATCACCAATGGTTGAAGTCGGTTCCTCACGAAACTTTGGATCAGAAAATGGATTGGATCATCACTCCATCGATCGTGGCGAAAGCCTTTGATTGAAGGGTGACCGTGTCATGTTATTTGCCGTTTGGAATTCGGGATCACTGCTTGGGCTTGCGGTAGGTTCACTCTTGGGTTGCATATGCTGCTATTTCTGGACTCAACGCCAGCAGCGGATATGTCAGCAAGACAGGGTATCACTTTTGCAGCAAGCAAAGGTCGATGCTGATAATTTGCTTTCCAGCGCGAAAGAAAGCGCCGAATCCAAGACCCTGGCTATGAAATCAAAAGCCGAAGATGAGATCCAAAGCCTGCGCTCCGAAGCCACTCACAAAGAAACCCGGCTCAATGAACGTGAATCATTGATCAATCGTCAACTTGAAGGCCTGGTGAAACAGGAGCAAATGCTCCAAAGTCAGCATTCCAGTATTATCGACCAACAGGAACGCCTGAAAGACCAGGAATCCACGCTCAAGGACCAGATGACCCAGGGCAGAGAAAAGCTGGAGGCGATCGCAAGGCTCAACGAAACCGAAGCACGCCAGATCCTTCTGAAAGAAGTTGAACATACAAGTCTCAAAGATGCTCAAGAACTGAGTCGGCATATCATGGAGGACGCCAAGCGGGATGCAGAAACGGAAGCTCGCAAAATAATCAGCTTGGCAATTCAAAGATATGCAGGCGAACACACATTTGATTGCACTACATCGACAGTGGCTCTGACTGGAGATGAGTTGAAAGGCAGGATTATTGGGCGTGAGGGACGAAATATACGTGCTTTCGAAGCGGCTACGGGCGTTACAGTCCTCATTGATGACACTCCCAACGCGGTTGTTTTATCAGCATTTGATCCCGTTCGCAGAGAAATCGCCAGGGAAGCCATGAGTCGTTTGATTGCCGACGGTCGCATCCATCCATCCAGAATCGAAGAGGTGGTTCACAAGGTACAAGAAGAAATTGAGGAAACCGTCGTTCGACTCGGTGAGGAAGCCACATATCGAACTGGGATTCCGCCATTGCATCCTGAAATCACCAAAACACTGGGGAGGCTCCACTTCCGTAATAGTTTTTCACAAAATGTGCTCAATCACTCAGTCGAAGTCGCACACCTTACCGGTCTGATGGCTATCGAGCTGGGTATCGACGTCGCGGATGCCAAAAAATCAGGTTTGTTGCACGACATTGGCAAAGCCATTAACCATGAAATGGAAGGTTCACATGCCATCGTTGGAGCCGATTATATCCGTACCCACGGAGAAAAAGATCCCGTGGCTAATGCGGTCGCAGCCCATCATGATGAAGTTCCACACACATCGGTATATGGAATTCTCGTGAGTGCCGCAGATGCGATCAGCGCCTCCAGACCCGGCGCACGATCTGAAAGCATGACCACCTACATTCAGCGACTTCAAAATCTTGAAGATATTGGAAAATCTTTTGATGGTGTCGAAAAATGCTTTGCAGTACAGGCAGGGCGTGAAATGCGAGTGGTGGTTTCGCCTGATTCTATCAGTGATGAGCAAGCTTTCGACCTTTCACGCAAATTGGCTAGAAAAATTGAAGATGAACTTCAATACCCTGGACAAATCCGCATTACCGTAATTCGTGAAACCCGCTGTATTGAATTTGCTAAATAATCCCTCCTGTATAGGTTGCATTCATTCCAGTTCCTGAGGATCGTTTTCCGTCGACTGATGAACATTGAAAGCCAGCTGATAGTTTGACCGAGCCACTCCAAGACACTAAACCATGCTTAGCCTAACTGATGGAAATTGGACCATATGAAGGATAACATTACTATTCATGACTCTTTCCGTTATGAATTAATCCGCAAAATCGCTGAGGGCGGTATGGGCGTGGTCTATGAGGCACGGCAATATGGAGCCCGTGACTTCACGAAAACAGTTGCTATCAAACTCATCAAGGAAGGCTTTCTTGATCAGCCCATGTTTCTCAAGAATTTCATTGGAGAAGCAAAACTAGTTGCCAATTTGATACATACCAACATCGTCCAGACTTATCATTTAGGAGAGGCCAACGGTAAATGTTACATCGCCATGGAATATATCCGTGGAATGAATCTGGATCAGTTTCTTCAATTAATCGATGCAAACGGTCGCTCTCTCCCACCTGAATTGGCGGTCTTTATCGCTAGCCGAATTTCGAGGGGACTTGCCTACGCGCACCAAAAGGCAAGTTCGGATGGGACACCCTTGGATCTTGTGCACCGCGATGTCAGTTTGAAGAATGTCATGGTTGCCTACGAGGGAGATGTTAAGCTAACAGACTTCGGAATTGCGAAAGCTGGAGGTTATTTGATCGACAGGGAGGGCGAGGTGGCCGCTGGCAAAGCTGATTTCATGAGCCCAGAACAAGCCGGATTTGAGAAAACCGATGCGCGATCAGATCTATTTTCAACAGGAATCGTACTGGCTTGTCTACTACTCGGACGCAACCCTTTTACAGGGGAGAATGCCGCGGATTCCAGGCAAAACATACTGAAAAAACCCATTCCCGATTTCCATAAGGAATCAGCGATCATTACCGATGAACTGAACGGCATCCTGCAAAAGCTACTGCAAAGAAACATCGCCAAGCGTTACGTATCGGCTGAGTCACTGCTCCATGATCTCGAATATCATATTTACCGTCATGGATACGGCCCAACAAACGAAACACTGGGGAAATTTGTTCGTAGTTTGAAAGGCAACATTGATCCCTCTCCATCTTATGAAAGCCTCTAAGCGTGTATGGGTCACCGGAGCCGGAGGGCTCATCGGCAACTACGTCGTGCAAACGGCCCCCACTGGTTACAGCCCGATTGGATTAACCCGTCAGGATCTGGATCTACTGGATCAGTCAGTGGTTGAGAACCGGTTTCGCACGGAAAACCCAGACGCGATCATTCATTGCGCCGCTATCAGCAGTAATCCCTTTTGCCAGGAGCATCCTCAATTGGCGCAAAGAACCAATGTCGAAACCACTCAAATTCTTTCATCTTTTGCTGAATCGATTCCCTTTGTCTTTATTTCTTCGGACTTGGTGTTTGACGGCAAAAAAGGAGCCTATATTGAATCCGATTCACCCAATCCGTTAAGTAAATACGGAGAGACCAAGGCTGAGGCGGAAATGCATGTGATGAAAAACAGTCGACACACTATCATACGCACTTCGCTCAATGGAGGAAAGTCCCCCACCCGCAATCGAGGATTCAATGAACATCTGCAACAAACCATCAGAAACGGAAAGACGATGACCTTGTTCACCGATGAATATCGAAGTCCGATCTCTGCCAAAGAAACCGCTCGCGCTCTGTGGGAAATCCTGAACCAGAACCTGACCGGCATCCTACACCTGGCTGGGGCGGAACGCTTGTCCAGATTCAACATTGGCCGATTACTGGCCGATCACTGGCAGGAAGGCAGAGATCAGATCCTTGCCGGTTCCCTGAACGATTACACAGGGCCTCCAAGAGCAGCAGATACTTCTCTTTGCTGCGAGAAACTTCAAACTCATTTAAGCTTTCCACTCCCTCGCTTCAGCCAATGGTTGCAGGAAAACCCAACAGCACCTTTCTGAAATCCCCGGTGAAAAACGCAGCCCCGAATTCATATCGCGGAAGGATTGCCCCCACCCCCACAGGCCGCCTGCATGAAGGGCAT
>Ga0315331_10002925_pt1 | contig 12850 bp, 8 predicted proteins | sample M160m34915metaG_FD_203456 | JGI IMG/M metagenome (GOLD analysis project Ga0315331, IMG submission 203456) | Ammonia-oxidizing marine archaeal communities from Monterey Bay, California, United States - M1 60m 34915 | ecosystem: Environmental > Aquatic > Marine > Intertidal zone | place: USA...
ATATATGCAATTATCAATAGGGCACATCTTTTAGTCCCATTCTATAACCCAAAATATTTGTCAAACGGTGGATTAAAGGTGTGATAATTAATAGTATTATAATTGGCATTACTAAAACATCTTGAGTTAATATTTGATTAGGGAATAGTATGAAACCAAATAAGAAAATTGATATCGCGAAAGGAATTGTATCTAGAATTGGTGCCTTTGAACTAATATCTCCTTCTCTCTTTAAGCCTCTCCTTCTCTTTATGAATGAGCCTAATGAGTCACCTATTAAACATGCTATTCCCAATGAAAAACCGAGAATACATGCTGCTAATGAATCATTCATTATCCAAAACCAATCAGATTCGTTAGCCATTTCCAGTGGATCAATAAAAGGCTTTGAATTTTCAAATGATTTTCCTTCCCATAGCGTATGAGAAATGAGCATCAATAAAGAACTAATGAATGCGCCCCCTAAAAGTCCATTCCATGACTTGCCATCCCCCAATATCCTATTTCCATCATACCAGTTACGTCCTTGGTCAATAGTTATTTTTGGAAGTCCGGTTGCGTCAGGAATCCATTTTCCAAATAACATTGCACCAGTATTGGCAAGATATGCAGGGCCGTATAATATCAAAACTGTAAAGACATTTAGCAAAAACTCGACTGCTTCCATAGCACTCCCAATATGAATAAGTCAAAGAGTCTATCGTTAAAAATAAGTAAACAACCGAACTATTCATGGAGTATGCATATGAGCGAAGTATAATGAAGAAGCATATAGTAATCTTAATTTTGTCAATGTTTATTGCAAGCCTCACGATTGTTGGGAATGCCATAGCAGAAGATATAGATGACTTGCTAATAGAATCAGACATCACTTGGACAGAGGATCAGGATATAGACGGAGTTGTGAGAGTATTAAGTGGAGGTAAGCTGACTATTATTGATTCAGAAGTAACTTTCTCTTCAGAATCATCATTGGTGATAGATGAAGGAGGATTTGTAATTCTTGAAGGAGCTACACTGAAATCAGAAAATATACCTTCAGAATTAGTAAACTATAGATTATGTGATGATTATAATAGGTCCACTATTACGATAGACATCACTCCATATGAGAATGATGTTGAAATTCTTATAAATTCATCAAGTGATACTAATTTCAATGGAGCAACAGCTTACATAGGAGATAATGAATTCATGATGAATAATTCACAATTCTCTTACTCCCCTCAATCTACCGATGAAGAATTAGTAGTAGGCCTCTGTGGATATCACTCAACCCCAATAGGATTGAGTAGTGTCACGATAATACATAATGATATTAGTAATCAATATTTAGCTAGTGAATTAGAATATAGTAATATGATGATTTCAGGAGTACGGGATTATAGTCTTGATATATCAGGTAACTTTAGCCTTTACAATTCATCCATTATTGGTGCTAAGATATCTGCCACAGGAGATATTAACACATTTTCTAGTGATTTTATACGTTCGGGGCCAATTTTACTAAATGATGATAACGCATCAATATCACTTACAGGAGGAAGTATGTTCAAAGGTAGTTTAGACGATCATGACATTAGAGCAATGCCAGAAAGCAACATATATTGGGGCGAAGACACAACAGGTTCTGGAGATTTAACAGATAAGTGGGAGAGGAGAATCAAAGGACAATATCTTCAATTTGATGCAGTCTGGGTAGAGTATCAAATTAAGGGATTGTATGGAGTTGATACATATACTAATTTTAGCGATAATGATGGAAAATCATACATAGATGGAGGCAGAGAAAGAATTATCGAAATAGGGTGGTCTGATGACAACATCTGGGCCACAAATAATATTTGGAAAGAAGATGCAATAATTAATGTCATCAAGTATAGAACAGCTTGGAATCCGGAGAATTCAGAAATAGGTAATTACGGAACAACAGGAATAAAATTGACCAATGAAAAAATAACCATTATAGATCAAAATACTCCAGACATAAAATGGTTAAGTTTGGAACCTGAAGACATGGTAGAGGAGGCATCAGGAAAAATTGTGATGATAGGGGAAGTGATGAATGAGGGGACAGCAGCAGCCCATATTGCAATATCTTGCTATCTCAATAGCACAGGAGAAAATGCCGAAACAGATAGTTATCCTAATGTCCTAGTTCCGGCAGGAGAGGTTGGAAAAATAATATTTGACTGGAGAAACAGTAAATCAGGGAGTGAAGAGTTGAAATGTGTTATCTTAACTCCTACGCAAATAATAGAAGAGGATTCATTTGGAGGAGGGAATATAACTAGTGAGGCTGTAAACTGGCAAGTAAACGACGAAGTAGAAGGGTTATCTTATGTGATACCAACAATTGTTGGTATTTCATTGGGCATAATAATCATAGGATACACACTTGTCAATAGAGCGAATTTAACGCAAGATTTGGATGACGAAGAAGATTATATCAATCCTTGAGCAGTCATAGCTTCTGCTACTTTGAGGAAACCAGCAATATTAGCTCCTGCAACATAATTTCCTGGCATACCATATTTGGCCGCAGTTTCAAATGCGTTTTGGTGTATATTAACCATTATTGAATGTAGTTTCTCATCCACTTCTTCACGAGACCAAGACAATCTAAGACTATTCTGAGACATTTCTAATCCGGAAGTGGCTACGCCGCCTGCATTTGATGCTTTTCCAGGGGCGAATAGTATGCCATTTTTATGGAATACTTCTACAGCTTCAGGAGTACAGGGCATATTAGCACCTTCCGCTACTGCAATGACATTATTAGAAACTAACATTTCTGCTTCCTTTGCATTAATTTCATTCTGAGTAGCACATGGTAAAGCGACATCAACATCTACGCCCCAAAGGCCATTAGAAGCAGGTTCAGGTTCTGATTTTGTAAAAACTACTCCTTCAAAGTTTTCTGCATATTCACTAATTCTTCCACGTCTATTATTTTTAAGATCCATTATCCACTTTAACTTCTCCCTATCAATTCCAGAAGGATCATGAATCCATCCTGAAGAGTCGGACATAGTAACTACTTTACCTCCTAAATCAAGAACCTTTTCGGCTGCAAATTGAGCTACATTCCCACTACCACTAATGCTACATTCTGCACCTTCAAATGATTTATTTTGTGTTGCTAGCATCTCTTTCGCGAAATAAACCAAACCATAGCCAGTAGCTTCTGGACGGATAAGTGACCCGCCATATGAAGGACCTTTGCCAGTCAATATTCCTGTGAATTCATTGGCTAATTTTTTATACATTCCAAACAAATATCCAATTTCCCTTCCTCCGACTCCTATGTCTCCTGCTGGAACATCTAGATTATTTCCTATATGCCTCCATAACTCCATCATAAAAGATTGACAGAATCGCATTACTTCGGCATCTGTTTTTCCTTTTGGGTTAAAATCTGAGCCGCCTTTTCCTCCGCCCATTGGCAACCCGGTCAAACTATTCTTGAACACCTGCTCAAATGCAAGGAACTTAAGTATTGATTGATTAACAGAAGAATGGAATCGTAGGCCTCCTTTGTAAGGCCCTATTGCGCTATTCATTTGTATCCTGAAACCCCTATTTACGTGTAGATTTCCTGCATCATCATACCATGGCACTCTGAATTGGATTATTCTCTCTGCCTCGACCATTGCTTTAACAACTGGCAAATATTCTGGATGTTGTTTAATAACTGGAGATAAGCTATCCAGTACTTCCTCTACAGCCTGATGAAATTCAGGCTGATTAGGGTCTCTTATCATTACATCTTCATATACCAATTTCATTGTATCGTCCATGGGATTCACCAAGGTTTTAACGATTACTTTTCCTGTAACCGAATGGCCCTCCGACTAAACTACTCCTTTTGAATAATGTCCCTTAATTATGGGCAAGGATAGTTAAATCTAGGTTACTAAGAATTAAACAGATACCTTTCAATTAGACTAGAAACTATTTCTTTGTGGCTTGGGGTTGTCATCACATAAACAGCAGATTGGCTTACTTGACGGTTACGTAATGCTTCTGCAATGGGGGTGTGTTCCCTTAACCAACGTACCTTTCCATCTTCTCCAATTATTTTTATGTCAACTTGTGACATTCTAGGTTCTGAAAGAAGAAGTTTGACACTGGGTACATCAATAGAGACGTATCCTGGAGATAATCCTGCCCTATGTGCAATATCATCTTCAAAGGCACGTCTTTTAATAGAATCATTAGCCATTTCGACTAATCGATTTACTTGATCTTCAGATAAATCCTGACGTCTTCTGCTAATACATACTTTCATTAATTGCCGATACTTAAAACGACGGATTATATCTCTAGAGTAAGTATTTGCTTTATTTAGTGCCCCCCAAACTTCAGAATCGACAAATCTTTGCATCTCAACTGAATCGGGGAGATCATCCATACTCCTCTCAACAGCACTTGACAACATAACTTCAGTAACCCTAGTAACTCTATGGAAATATACCGAACTATACATCAAACCGCGAGCCATTAACATTCCCTCTAGTGCAGTTAGTCCACCTTCTTTGATTGATATATCTCCTCCTTTTCTAGACATACTCGATATCAGCCTCCTATGATCTATTACTCCGTGTTTAACTCCAGTAAAATGAGAATCGCGTAATAAGTAATCTATCTGATCGCAATCAACTGGACCGTGCACTAGATGCTCAAGAGTGTTGTCGGCATGGGTAAAATCTTCTTGACCTTCGATCCATGAAAGTAGAGATCTTTCAGTTCCTCCTGCATTTGGGCCCCTAATTAGGCTAGCTACTTCTTCTGGATCGAGATCGTTTTTTTCGAGAATATCCGGAATAAAAATCCTTTCTTCTTGAGAGGCAGATTCATCAGCTCTTAGTATGTCATAATCTCCCAAAATTATTCCTTCTGTGATGGACATATGGTCTAAACCTCCTCTCTCATGTAATATATGCTCTAGAGTATGAGAATATGGTCCATGACCAACATCATGCAACATTCCTGCGACTTGTACGGTTAGTTTCTCATGATCGTTTAAGTCCAATTGATTTGCCATCATACCAGCTACATGAGATACCCCCAGAGAATGTTCAAAACGGGTATGATGGGCACCTGGAAAAACTAAATGGGCTAATCCTAATTGTTTTATGTGACTAAGTTTGTTCATTTCAGGAGTTTTTAGTAATTCTTGACAAACGCCATTGAGTTTAAATTGGCCATGAATGGTATCATTGATGATTTTCATAAAGACACTTCCTCATTATTGGCAGGTAGGCACCCCCTTTGAAATAAACTCAAAATAATAATTCTAAGTCATAACTTATTGTTATTTGTAATTCAATTGCATTTCATTTGCATTACATTTATACCTGTTATCCGTTCTGACCCAGTCAATGAAGTCCTCTCGTGTGGCAGGTAACAGTCCGATGGTGTCGCTAAGAATACCCGAAGATTTCCTACTAGAGTTAGACCAAAGAATTGGATTAGAAGGCACTAGGAATAGATCTGACGTTATAAGAGAGGCCATTAAAATGTATATTAAAAATCCTCTATCTCAATTAGGAGATAGAATAGAAGTAAATTTAGGCCCAGATTTATCTGTTAGAATGAAAGACTTCTGTAAGATACATGCGGAATCTCCAGAATCAGTCCTAAAACAAGGAGCGAGGGAATTGATTAGACGTGAAACAATTGAAGGAGATACTGTAGACAAATTACTTTCTTCGCGAATGGAAGAAATACAAATGCGATATGATAGCGAATCGAACGCTCAATAGGTGAGAGAATGGGCGAAGATGGGATGCACACAAAAAATGCGGGGGGGCCTGAAAGCCCCCTCGCCAACACACCCAAATCAAAAAAGGAATTCAGAAGAGGCTTTAGAGGAGTAGTGCATAGAGCTAGACTCTCAAATGCTGTAGGATACAATGCAAAAGAAGCACCTAGATTCCCGAGAGGGATAGAATATACAAATACAAAGGGATTTAGAGGATTGGCAAACAGATCTAAATTTACTGAGAAAAATAGATAGAGAAAAATTCCACACACACCGCCTCGTGACACACACACGAGGCACCACAAATTAATACAGAATGATTAATTTTTCCATAATATAAGGCCAATCTTCTTGGTCGTTCTATTATCAGATGCACTCTATGAGCGGAGAAGATTTGGCATCTGCATGTGAATTCTTTGCTCATGAAGATTTACGAGAGTCACAAAAAGAGATGTTACTAGACTCGATAGATATACTCCAAGAGAATGGTTTTCTAGTTGCTTCAGCACCTACAGGGATTGGAAAAACAGCGGCATCTCTTGCAGCAGCACTGAAAGTAAGGAGTGAATCGCCCAACAGTAAAAAGATATTATTTTTGACAGGGAGGCAATCACAACATAAGATAGTAGTAGATACAATTAAGAAAATTAATGAAAAAGTAGGAAATGAATTACAAATTAAACTAACTGACATGATTGGTCGGGAAAGTATGTGTGAAGAAGTTCAACCAGTAACTGGCGAATGCACTTGTGAATCTGAGATTCAAGAAAATTCCAGACGAGGTAACAGAATGAGATTAGTAAATATGATATTAGAACAACCAATGCATGTTGAGGATGTCATTAAATTGAGTAGACAAGGGAATATTTGTGCATGGGCATCTGCAAGAATTGCTGCCAAAGATGCTGATATCATAGTATGTGATTATAATCATGTGTTTATTGAAAATATAATGAAGTCATCGCTCTCTTCAATGGGAATAGAGTTAGCAAATTCCATTCTAATAGTTGATGAAGCACACAATTTACCCGATAGAGTTAGGAATGGCCTAGAAAGAAGTGTTCCTCTCAGAACATTTACCGATGCTCACAGTGAAATTACGGAGTTCCTGGGGAATAAAGAGAAGAAGGCTAATGAGTTAGATTTAGACAATACATTTGATTTTGGAGAAATAGAAGGAATAAGAGTATTAAAGAGACAATTGGATAAACTTAAGAAAAATATGAAAAAATGGTATTTTAAGAAGGACCAGGAATTAGGCGAAAGTAAAGATATGAAAATAGAAACTGCTGATTTTTTAAATAAGATTGATGAGATTTTGATGGAAACATTAGATGTCAGATATGAGAAAAAAAATTTATTAATGAGTAAAATGATAACTATGTTATATGAAGTTAAAGTAGAAGACCTCTTAGATGATGAAGAAGATACGGCGTGCTCTAGACTCGCATACATGTTAGAGATATGCATGGAATACAGAGATAATTCGGCATTGGCATTAGTCATAGATAGAATTCCACGTAGAGGTAGAGAGGAGAGAGAAGCCACTGAACAACCAATAAGAGTACATAGTTTCTTACTTGATCCCGGAGTAGTAAGTGGACCATTGTTTGCACAAACCAGTGGGTCAATACTGATGTCTGGGACTTTGTATCCTCCTTCGATGTATTCTGATATTCTGCAGATACCTGAAGATAGGAGAAGTGTTTCCAAAGAATATAAATCGGACTTTCTCGCCAATAGGAGGCCAATATTGATAGCAAGAGATGTTACAACTAAGTATACTAATAGAAGTTTAGGCAACACGGATAAAATAAAACAGCACATAGAATTAACGATTAAAAATTCTAAAGGAAATGTAGCATTATTCTTTCCAAGTTATGCCATGTTGGAAAAATTTAGTACCGATATGGGATGGGTTCCATGGGGAATCGAACCTATTGAAGAAAAGAGGATGATGTCCAAAAGAGAAATAGAAAGTAAAAAAGATAAGCTCTATGAAATTGAATCAAGAGGAGGCAGGGGGCTATTAATGGGAGTACTAGGAGGTAAATTCTCTGAGGGAGTAGACTACCCTCACAATATATTACAAGCCGTGATTTGCGTTGGTTTACCTCTTGCACCACCAAGTGCAAAACAAGATGCATTGAAGAACTATTATGAGAAGCGTTTTGGCAATTTATTGTCATGGAGATATGCCAGTTCACAACCAGCAGTAAATAGTTTAATGCAAGCCATAGGAAGGCCGATAAGAAAGGGAGAAGATAGGGCTCTAGTAGTACTTCTTGAGAATAGACTTTTACAGAGAAATTACAAAATTTGTATGCCAGATTCCTTGCAAACTATAGGAGTTACTAATCCAGAAAGAACTGGTAAACTTACTAAGTCATTTTTTGACCATTTTCCTGAGCCGGCGAAAAGAATCAAGGAAACAATGGGTTAATGCGAGTTAGATGTTTGGAACGGACGATAATATGGAGTGGACAAGGCTAGAATTGTCAATTGAAGATGATCTGAACAAACAGAAGATAATACCAGACATATCAAGCACCGGGCTAGATGTTACGGCAGAAATGATGCATGATTCCTTTCTAACCAATCTTCCTCACTTAGATGAAGTTAAAATTAGCCATATGAGTATGATGTCAGAAATATCAGATGCTATAGAGTCAGATAAGTTTTTGTCAAGAGAAAACAAAAGTTTGGATTTATTCTTGAAAGGCATTGGAGGGACCTTAGAGGAATCAAAGATTAGAGTGCCTTTAACAACTAAATTCCCCACGGAAATTATTGTTGAAACCAGCATAGACAGAGGAGATAATTTAGTTAGGATTTTATCTCCAGAAATATTTGGAGGCATTATTGAAACATTTAAAATAGGCAATAATCAAAAGATTTCTGGCGGCAAATGGGCTGATAACTACTTGGAATTACAATTAGAATGATTAGTTTGTTGATTCCATTAAGTTTTCTTCTCTCTTGGGGATTTCTTGTAAATTTTCTAATTCACTTATGACCAAAGATAAAGCGTGTTGAGCATTTTGACGATCAGAATCACCCAAAACGTGACTGGAATAACGAGCTTCTTCAAATATCCTATCTAAGGCAACCAGAGAATTCTCACTAATTTCAGGTAATGCTAGTCTTATTGCTAATTCGAATTCTCTAACCGTTTCAAAACCACGGCGTAAGAATCCTCTCCGCATGAAAACCTCACAAAGATTCTGATAACACTCATATATTGCTGCCCTTACTTCATCTCCTGCTGCAAGAAGTTCGGAAGCGTAACTGAAAATACCGGCTATTTCCGACATTTCAGCCATTTTACGTCGGTTGAATAATACAAATGCACCTACCAAAAACGATACCAGTATAATAAATCCGAGTCCGAAGATTGTAGACTGGAAGAAAGAGTTATCAGATGTGACTTCATAACTTATCTCCAAATTACCTTGTAAATTTAAGTTAGTTAGACTAACCGGATCAATGAAATCTGAATCTGATAGTAACTGAACGTGTAGATTACCCCATGATGACTGGTCCGACAAAGGAGGGAGTGGAGATAATGACTTAAATTCATAATTGAATCGTCCATTGGCATCTGTTAATTTAGTAGAAGAAAAATGAGTAGTTGAACCATTAAGCAATAAAGCAGACATTGAGATTCCCGGTAAAGGCTCTCCTGTGTCGTTTGCTGTTAAGTTAACTGAACCTTGTAATATTCGCTGGCCATTTGACATATCAAGGCTGGAGAAATCGAAATCAACCGATACGAGGACGGTGACTTCAATGTTAATTGAGCCTCCATTCAAGAAGCGGGAGTCATCTGGTTGTATAACAAGTTCTAAATCATTAACTCCAGGATTCATAAATTCACGAGCACTAGATATTATCTGGAAATTAAATGTTCCCGAGTTTGACCATGGATCATTCCTGAATGGTAGATCACTTTCTCCCCAGTATAAGTTAAGAGTTAAATTTTCAAATACATTAAATTGCCCTCCTATTTCCCTAACAAATCCTTGAATTTTTATTGGTTGATTTTCTGAACTTCTTATTATTGTATGAGTTATTGGAGAAATTTCTATTTGTATATCAGATTTAACATAGGTAGTAATATTAGTACTAGAAGGGAGATAGAATAATTCGCCCCCAAATAAGAAGTTAACATCATGAATTCCTCGAGATAATTGATACCCTATTGAATGATTATAGGTGAAAGAACCATCATTATTTGTGTATAACTTGTGTATTTCTACTCCATCTAATAAGACAGATATTTCTCTTTCTTGTAACCCTAACTGATAAGGAGTATCTCCCTCATATAATCTTCCATTAAAACTCCATTCTCCTCCTCTTGTCAATGAAGAAGATTCTACTGTTAAAGAAATTACAGTATGATATGCTATTGTTAGGTTTGTTTCAGATATTCCTTGTCGGTGATATCCTTGTTCTGGTGAAAAGGCAGTTAATGTATGATTGCCAATATCCAAAGATTCCGGCACAACCCAAGAATACTGCCATTCTCCAGTCGAATTAGAAGAAGTTATTCCCATCAAAACTCCGTCAACAAGAATTTCTATTGTATGATTAGATAGCCAACCATCTTGTAAATTATCTTTAACAGTTCCTTGAATAATAAGGGAATCTCCTACAGCTGCAGAGCTAGGAGTGTATACTACCGGGAATACTGGCCCATGGACAACAAAAATGGTAGAAGAATTGGAAGGAAGAATGAATTCTTCACCAGAGAAAAATATTTTGATAATCTGCGGCCCTAATTCCATATCCGGAGGTATTGGGATAAAAACGTTAAATTCACCATTTTCATCAACAGATAAAACTGTGACAAATTGTTCATTCATGAAAACTTGTAAATCTCTATTAGGTATTACCCTACCTACTTTATCTGTTAACTGACCCTCAATCAAGACGAGATCATTACGGTCAACCTCAGTAGGAGGAGTAGTAATTATCACTTGAGATAATTGAGAAATATTGAAATTAATATTTGCAGAAGAAGATAAATAATATTCGGGATTGAGAGAATCTCCTTGGCCCATTGGATCTACCCAAGTGAAGCCTCCTAAGAATTTTAGAGAAGCAGAATGTAAGCCGTAGTTTATATCAGAGGGAACGTCATAAGTTACGTTCCAAATAGTGGTCGTTGCATTAGACTGAGTAGTATACAATGGCCCAACATCTAAATCATCAATGAAAAGATGTAAGATTCCACCTGAGGGACTATCTCCTTCAAATAAATTCTGACCATGTTCATCTGTTAGAGTGCCTTGGAAAGTTACTTGCTCACCAGCAATAAATGAGCCAGTAGTTTGCAATATTTCTATGACTGTAGGGGCCAATATTACTACTCTAGTCCACGATTCATCGCCAAGAAGCCCTGTTGTTCCATTTATGCCAGCAAAAGACACGGTGATAACTATCGGACCAGGAGAAGTGAATTGATCTATGGATATAATTGAAGTTGATTCTCCATTGGAATCAGTGAAACCTGTTTCCATGACGACGTCATCAATACTGATATTAAATGGTACAGAAGTTACTGGAATTCCTGAATTATCTATAATTGAAATATCGACAGAGAGAGATTCGCCCCTTGTTGTCCTACTATCTGGATCAAGATCTAGGGGACTAATAATTGATAGTAGAGAATATCCTTTACTATCAAAAATTGAATTGTTGGAGCTTTCGCCATAATAACCTACTCCAGGAGTAAATAATGCATTAACTTCATGTGTCCCTCTAGGGAATGACAAATCCAACCTAATCTCAGCAGACCAATTACCTTCAGAATCTAAAGAAACGGAAGAAACTGTAAACGTATTAAAATCGCCATCTATTGAGAAAGTGAGTGTGGGACTTAGTAAAACTCCTTGCCTATTAGTCAAAGCGGAACCATTATCTGAGATTAAAGAACCAGTTATATTGAAAAAATCTCCCGGGAAAGGATTTGCAGTTATAGGATAAATTTCTATAAATGTAGGTGATCTGATTGTTATTGTATTAATTGTCTTAATAGTTGAATGTAATGTTCCACTACCATTAAAGAAAAATGTCACATTTATTAGCCCTAGTGGATGATCATTGGGGATATTGAATATGAAATTAACGTCTCCTTCCTCTCCGGTAATATTCTCAACCAACCATGTATCATGGAATTTTACGGAAACAGGGAAATTACCTAATGGCCTGTTATTATCGCTAAATTCTACGAGTGTGGCTCCCATTGAGATGGAATTGCCCCTATTCACTACAGTATTTATCAAAGGGCTTGTATCGACAAAATTAGATATTCCGCGTACTAAGATACTAGTATCGCCAGTTCCAGTTAGATAGAATGGACTTGAATCATTAACCACACTGACTATTAATGTCTTAACTCCACTAGTTATTCCATCGCCAGATACATCGGTAGGAACTGAGACAATAAAACTACCATTGGCATTTGTAGTGAAATCAGAAATTAAAATTTCTTCTGGATCGTCCAAAAAGAATATCTCGATATCCACTGGCCCTTGTACAGTTCTATTAACATCTAATGAATCCATCACTCTGCCAACGACTGTAAAAGATTGGAGTGCAGTAACTTCAGAAGGGACAGAATCTATCTGGATAACACTAGGTACTTGAACAGTCAGATTGACAAATGTTTCATTACTTAGCCAGCGGCCAGCATCATCATCATCTAGATTATCCGTCAGATCATCTGGTGCAAAGATTCTCAATTCATAATAACCTGGATTTGTATCTAGAGGTATTAATGAATCAAATGATGCTATTCCATCAGAATTAGTCTGGCTAATTTCCAATAATTCTTGCGATGGCCCGCCCCAGTCGAAATACATCTCTAATGTTGCATTAGAGATGCGCGATAAATCAGCAATATCATTAACAGTTGCATTCAACTCAATATTTTCTCCTGCCACAACAATTGCAACTGAGTCATTAGTAGTGACCAAAAACTCTGACTGTATCCCTGCATCCACCAATAATGCAGAATTATCTTGATAATATCTCCCACCCGGAGGAGGATTGGCAGAGAAGTCTAAATCAATATGCAAG